>Ga0114966_10001290_pt1 | contig 23286 bp, 21 predicted proteins | sample M_130207_XF_Meta_FD_87029 | JGI IMG/M metagenome (GOLD analysis project Ga0114966, IMG submission 87029) | Freshwater microbial communities from Lake Montjoie, Canada to study carbon cycling - M_130207_XF_MetaG | ecosystem: Environmental > Aquatic > Freshwater > Lake | place: Lake Montjoie... | reverse complement strand
CTTGAGGAGACCGTCCTTCAGCACGGTCCGGATGAACCAACCGAGCAGCACGCGGCTCTCACCTGTCCCGAGCGCGCTGACCACGACCAACCGCGGCACCCGGTGGCGCTTCATCGCCTCGACCACGAGCGCGATGCCCGCCGAGACATAGGTCGGGTTCTCCTTGAACCCCGCGAGCGACGAATGGGCGGTGATGATTACGGCGTCGTGCCCCACCACCGCGGCATCCACGGCGACGGCATCGTGAAAGCTCCCCGCTCGCTTCGTGAGCGACGCATGCTCGATCGTGAGCTTCTGGGGGCTGCGCGCGAACGCGGTGACCTGGTGGCCGCGCGCCAGGGCGGCCGAGACGGTGAGCGCACCGGTGCCCTGGGAGGCACCGACCACGAGCAGGCGGAGGGAGGGCATCTGTAGTCCGGGGGTGGGGTTAGACATCTACCTCGCACCGTCTCATCTTTCGGCCATGACCGTAAAACCATACACGCTGATCGGCCCAGACGGGCGGCTTACAAGTACACTCAAGCAACGTTCCTTCCTGCATGCACTATTCTCGCAATGGTGGGCCTCCGCTCCGCTGGGCGCCTGCGATCTATCTGGAGATTCATGAGAACCAATCTGGTTAAGGCAGCTACGGCTGTCGCTGGTCTTGCCGTCGTCATTGTCGCCACCGTCACCCTGCACGCAGCGCAGAACCACAAGCTCGACTTCAAGCTGATCAACAAGACCGGCCTGACGGTCGAGGAAGTCTACGTGTCGCCGAGTAACGTCGACGAGTGGGAGGAGGATGTCATGGGGAAGGACGTCCTGAAGAACAACGAAGGCGTGGATATCGAGTTTTCCCGGACAGAAACGACCTGCTCGTGGGATTTGAAGGTCGTCGATTCGGAAGAAGACTCGATTGAATGGACGAAGCTTGACCTCTGCGAAGCGAACGAGATCACGCTGAAGTACGAAGGCAAGCACCCGACCGCGATCATCAAGTAGCGCGGAGTTCCTCGGATACGGCAACGGGGCGCGCGACCATGGGTCGTGCGCCCCGTTGCGGTGTACGCCGAGTCAGCTAGAACTGCGGGAGCTCGGCGCGGTGGAGGATCTCATCCTGCAGCGCTTCCGATCGATCGCAGAAGTAGTCGCTGTATCCCGCCACCGGCTGGCCTTCGCCGCGGCCATCGACTGACGCGAGGCAGACTTCGCCGAAATACACGTGACAGGTGGTCGGCAGCATCTCGAGACGATAGGCGCCGACCTTGGTGTTCGGCCGTACATCGATCGCGGCGAACAGCATGTTGAACGTCTGCGTCATCAACGCGTCGGCCTTACTCGTCGCCTACGCAGTGGTTTGCGGCGGCATGGGCGCCTGGCTCGACAGCTTCATCCAGGGCCGCGACGTGGTGTACCGCAAGGTCCAGAACAAGGTCGCTGTGTCGGTCGCGCCGCTGGTTGACCTCTCGGGTCGGCGACACATCGGCATCAACGGGTCGACCACATGGCGTTAGCCGATGACCATAATTCTGATCATGACGAAGGTCTCACTGGCACAGGCGGCGGCAGCTCTCTCGGCCCTGGTCGATCGGGTCGAAGCGGGTGAAACCGTGGCGATTGCCCCCCGATTGTCCGGGCCCCGCGAAGCGACTGGAGTGAGCGCGACAAACGAGTACAATTTAGGCCATGCGCACGTTGTCCATCTCTGTACTGGCCGTCGCGACCGCGTCCCTGCTGGCGCTCGCCACGCCTGCCCTCGCCCAGAACGAAGCGGCCCTCCGGGAAGACCTCGAAGGCCGGCGGGTCCGGCTCAAGATCGACATGCCCGGCTCACAAGAAGGCGTCAACCTCCAACTGGATTCTCGACGCCCGATGAACTATCCGGAGTACGGCAGCCGGCTCAAACGCTACGGCGCGGCGCTCCGCAAGGGCGATACGGCGACGGTCACGCTGATCAAGGTGAACAAGGACCTGATCGAGTTTCAGCTTGACGGGGGCGGGTTCGGCACCTTCCTGGACAACACCGACACCTCCGCGAATATTCCGTCGGTCGACAAGAGCAAGCGCGAAAAGGAACTCGAGCGACTGGTCAAGGACGAGGAAGATTCCCGGCGGCGGGCCAGGCTGAATGAAGAACTCGACGACCTCCGCCACCGGCGCGAGCGCGAGAACCGGCGCATCGCCGTCGAGCGTGCGCGTATCGAAGAAGCCAAGCGGGAGCGTGTGGCCGAGCAGCGCCTCAACGGTGGGTCGCGCTTCAACCTGCGCTTCGACGGCGCGGTGCCGCGCAACCTCACCACCGAAGACATCATGGATGCGCTCAGCGAGCATCTGACGTTCCTTCGTCGCTGACCACTTCCCGGCCCGCGGTCGCGCACGCACTTCACCAATCACGACCGCCTGGCGCCGCTGTGAGTGGATAAACACTGCGCGACCAGGCAGGAATAGTCCCGAGGCGCCTCAATCTGCCTGAATCTTTGGTGAGCCCAGGCTTCACTGCCTTCCTCGCAACCAGCGCCTATCGCCGCTCTTGAATATGCAACGGTTCAATGGCAACAGCAGCGACCGCAGTGAGAGTTGGCCTGTCGGGTTCGGGATTGATGCCTCGATTCCACTCGCTCGCAGCGTGAGCCTCGTCGATCAATTCGACTGGTCTCACAAATGCGAGAGCTTCACCTTCGACGATGGAGCGCTAGAGATAGCCGCGAGAATCTCGACATATGCCGCCGGTCTCAGATGGACGAGCCGCAACCCAGACGCCAGAGTCCTCGCGCAGGTGCTCGGCGGCGGAATGCGCCTGTCGGCCGGCTGCAAGATCGACGGCGTGGACTGCCGCAGTGTCTTTGATGAAGATCTGAGCGAGACCTACGGGATCGTCGACGTGGGAGGGGGACTCGCGTTTCCGTTCGGCAGGCGCACGAGCGGCGCAGTTCGAGACGGGACCGGCAACCGCGAGCCCTGGCTCGGCGCGCTCCTCCGAGTCTGCGTCAATCGGCACCGTAACAACATTGCGCGGATAAGGCTGGCGACGTGGCAAAAGGGGCGTCCGCCAACTCGTCCGGACAGGGGGGGCTTGACCGACGCCATGACTGTGTTGTCGCTCGCTGATGCGCGTGATCGAGAAGAGATTTATCGGATCCGGCACCAGGTGTACGCCACCGAACTTGGGCAGCATCCCGAGAACGACACCGCCCGACTGACCGATTCCCTGGACGCCGTCAATACGTACCTCGTGGCAAAGCGCGCGGGCGTGATTCTCGGTTTCGTCGCGGTCACACCGCCGAACGATGTCGGATACTCGCTCGATAAATATTTCCCGCGCGCCGATATTCCCGTCGTGTTCGACGAGGGATTGTACGAGGTGCGACTGCTGACGGTGGTGCAGCAGGCGCGGCGCAGCCATCTGGCGGCTCTGCTCATGTACGCCGCACTCCGCTACTGCGAGTCCCGCGGTGCCCACACGATTGCCGCCATAGGCCGGGTCGAAGTGCTGGATATCTATCGGCGAGCCGGTCTCAGCCCTCTCGGACGACGCGTGCGGGCCGGTTCGGTCTCTTACGAACTGCTGGCTGCGCGGGTAGTGGACCTTCGAGGCCGCCTCCACGTCTTCGATCACTTCATGCAACGAACCGAGCGCGACGTGGACTGGCAAGTCGAGGGAGTTCAGCGGCGGCCGGATGACGGCTGCTATCACGGCGGCGCATTCTTCGACGCCATCGGCGATGAGTTCGACGACCTCGAGCGAGCCAGTCGCGTCATCAGCGCGGATGTTCTCGATGCCTGGTTCCCGCCAGCGCCCGCCGTGCTGACGAGCCTTGCCAGGCACCTGTCCTTCGCGCTCAGCACGTCACCTCCAACCGGAAGCGAGGGATTGCAGCGAGTCATCGCCCGCACACGCGGTGTTGGCGTTGACAACGTTCTTCCCGGTGCCGGGTCGTCCGATTTGATCTTCGCGGCGATGAAGCACTGGGTGTCCCGAGACTCCCGGGTGCTGATTCTCGACCCGATGTACGGCGAGTACGCGCACGTACTGGAACGGGTGATCGGCGCGCGCGTTGACCGACTGACGCTCGCGCGCACTCACTCCTACGATGTACTCGTCGACGAACTGACGAATGCGCTGGCGCGCGACTACGACTGGGTGGTGCTCGTCAATCCGAACAGCCCGACCGGGCGATACATGCCAGGCGCTGTCCTCGAGTCGGTGCTGTCAACCACGCCGTCTCGAACGCGCGTGTGGGTTGACGAGACGTATGTTGACTTCGCCGGTGGCTCCTCGCTCGAACGTTATGCCGCCGCATCCACACGCGTGGTCGTCTGCAAGTCGATGTCGAAGGCGTATGCGCTCTCGGGGGCGAGGGCTGCCTATCTGTGCGGTCCCCTGGCGATGATGCGCGAGCTGCGCGTCTGGTGTCCGCCGTGGTCCGTGAGTCTGCCAGCGCAGATAGCCGCGTGCGAAGCCCTGCGAGCCACGGCCTACTACCGGGAGCGTTGGCGTGAGACCCGCTTGCTGCGCGACGATCTGGCGCGGGCCCTGACCGCACTGGCATGGGACGTCGTGCCCGGGTGCGCCAATTTCCTGCTGTGCCACCTCCCCGCCGATGGTCCCGACGCCAGTGCCGTCGTGGCACAGGCGCGAGGACACGGGTTGTTCGTTCGCGAGGTCGGGAACATGGGGAGGAGCCTGGGCGGCCACGCGCTGCGGGTGGCGGTGAAAGACCGTGCCACAAACGGACGAATGGTGTCCGTGCTGCAGACGGTCCGGAGCGAACTTGCGCGCTCGCCATTGCTGCGCCACGTCGCCGGCACTGCGGGTTCCGCTCACACGCCGACTACCTCAGACGAGGCGGCGAGCCGTCCCGCGATAGCCGCTGCGACGTGATCGCGGAGCTCAGCGGCGGGCTGGGACGAGCGAGGCATCATCGGGGGCAGCACCGTCACGGTAATGGGCGAGGGACGCAGCATCCGAAGGCGCCTGGGCAGGACCTGTCGCGTACCCGAGATCGCGATCGGGACAACCGGACGTGCGGCCGCCACCGCGACGCGGAACGGTCCGAGCTGGAACGGCAGTAAGCCGTTCGCCGCGCGTGTGCCCTCCGGAAAGATCATCAGGGAGGTTCCGTTTCTAAGCGCCTCGATCATGGCCCTCCCACAGGCGGCCCTCGACGCGACAGCCCCCCGGTCCACGAGCAGGTGCCCGGCTTTCCTGACCGCGAGCCCGATGAACGGTCTTGTCGCAGCGAGGTGATTGGCAACGAATCGGAATCGTGTAGGCAACGACGCCATCAGGACAACCGAATCGATAGCGCTCGAGTGATTCGCGATCAGCAGCGCACAGGGCTCCGACCGGAGATGCTCTGCGCCGATGACCGTGACGTGGCAGCCGCTCCAGCGAAGGGCGCGTTGGGCCCACCTGCGCACGAGCCGGTCTGTGGGCTCGCCCGGAGCGGATAACGCCACGCACACCCAGAACGGCGGCAGCAGGAGGATCAGTACGACGAGCACCCGAGCCGAGAAAATGACTGAGCCGCGGTCTGATTCCTGTTCGGTATGACACATCGGACGCCTGCGCTAGGATGGTAACACCGCCGTTCGAGCAGCATCCTCGCTGCCTGGTGGTCGCGCGTCTGAGACGGACGCGCGCTCTCGACTGGGTCCCGAGCGGAGTCGCACCAACCATTCGAACTCACACGCCCGGCACGCGTCGCGTGTGGGCGCTGGGCCGGCCGCGACTGTGCGCGGGTTTGCCTGACGGCACTGCCGACACGGCGGTGGACGACTCACGAAGGGCATGTACGGCGTCCTCGATCTATGGAGTTCCCAGGATTCAGTGGACCCCTCGCTTGGACCTTCGGTGAGCCGCTTCGAACTGATCTGGGCTCACACCATCGAGGTGGCTGTGCCGACGTGAGGGATTGTAGACCGTCTCGATGTCGTCTCGAACGTCGGCCTCGGCGAGCGACCGATGTTTGTAGATCTGCTTCTTGATCCGCTCCTGCTTCAGACTGCCGAAGAAGGACTCGACCACCGCGTTGTCCCAGCAGTTGCCCGTGCGGCTCATACGGGGTTCGAAGCGGTTCGAGCGGCAGCAGTGCCGCCACGCGTTGCTGCCAGACTGGGTGCCCTGGGCGCGACGCTCGAGTGGGTGGACGGGTTCAATCACCGGCGGTTGCTGGAGCCGATCGGCTACCTGCCACCAGCGGAATTCGAAGCGCGCTACTATCAGTAGGCCGCAGTGGCCTGAGTCAACAAACAGGCGCTCCGAGATTCCCGGTACGGTTCAGTAACCAACACGCTAAGGAGGCGCGAATGTCGTATTTCATCAACGCAATCACCGAGCACTACGCAGATTTCCAAGGAAGAGCGCGACGAAAAGAATTCTGGATGTTCTACTTGTTCGTCTACTTATTCGGATCGGGCGCGCTTATTCTCGACAATGTCTTGGGAACATCTTTCGAGTCCGGGTCGGTAGGTCAGGGGTGGATATATTGGCTCGTAATCCTTGTGACGTTCCTGCCATCTCTTGCACTCAACGTTCGTAGACTTCACGACGTCGGGAAGAGTGGTTGGTTTATGCTGGTTGTCCTTATCCCTCTCGCGGGCATTATTTGGATCTTTGTCCTCTCCTGCAGGGACAGCCAGCCTGGCACGAACCAGTACGGTGCGAACCCCAAGACCGTTGGCGCTCACGGAAAACTGACCGCCTCTGCTCGGTGAGAATTGACCAGGGCAAAGACGCCGGAGGGTCCGGCCGCAATCTGATTGTTCGTCTTGTGGACACAATCGGTGCCGCTGCAACCTGTCTCTCGATTCACGCCGCCGGCGAGCGCGTAAGCCGCCAGCTGCTCCCAGCGCAAGAACACGCCGCGTTCGGAGTCCACCGAGTCCGTCGCTGACAACTGCTCGATGAACCAGGAGCCGAGCATGGCGATGGTGAAGTCGCGAACTGACCTGGTCTTGACGTCCTCCCGCCTTCAGTAGCGGATCCGTTTAGAATCCGGCGGTTACTTTCGCCGTGTTCGTCTTCGCCGTCAACTGCTGGGCGTACGCGGCGGGCGTCAGCCCGCCCAGGCCCTTCTTCGGCCGCTCTTCGTTGTACTCACGCCGCCAAGTCTCGATGACGACCTGGGCATGCGCCAGGCTCGTGAACCAGTGCTCGTTCAAGCACTCGTCGCGGAACCGGCCATTGAACGATTCGATGTACGCGTTCTGCGTCGGCTTGCCCGGCTGGATCAATCGCAGCGTCACCCCGCGCGCATGCGCCCACGTCAGCATCGCGCGCCCGCAGAACTCCAACCCATTGTCCGTCCGCAGCACCTGCGGCAGGCCGCGCGTGAGCACGAGCGCCTCGAACACCCGTGTGACCGGCAGGCCACCCAGCGATCGCGCCGGCACGACGGCCACGGCTTCGGTGGTGGCGTCGTCGACCATCGTCAGGCACTTCAACACGCGGCCTTCCGCCGTGCGGTCGAAGACGAAGTCGGCCGACCACACCTCGCTCGGTGCCTGGGGGCGTACGAGTGGCTGCCGCTCGGCGAGCGGCACCTTCTTGCGGCGGCGCCGCCGCACCTGTACGCGGGCCTCGGCGTAGAGCCGATCGACCCGCGTGTGATTGACCGTCCGGCCTTCCTGGCGCAGCTTGAGGTAGGTCATGCCGGCGCCAGAGCGGCGATGCCGATGCGCGAGCGCGACAATCCGGTCACGGAGACCAGGGTCCGGGTCGGGCCGCGGCTCGTCGCGCAACGCCGCTGCGCTCATGCGCACCACTCGCAACGCGCGCCGCTCGCTCAGCCCGCGTCTGACCATCTCCCGCACCACCTCGCGTCGAGCTGGTGCGGTCACCACGTTTTTCGCAGCACCTCACGGGTCACCTCATTTTCCAAGAGGGACTCCGCGAGCAGCTTCTTCAGCCGCGTGTTTTCGATCTCGAGCTCTTTCAGCCGCTTCGCGTCGGGCACGCTCATGCCGCCGAACTTGCTCCGCCAGAGGTAATAGCTCGCGTCCGAGAACCCGTGCTTGCGGCACAGCTCCTTGACCGGGATCCCCGCGTCGGCCTCCCGCAGGAACCCGATGATCTGTGCTTCGGTGAATCGCTTCTTCATTTCCGACCCTTTCGCTGGGCCGGACTCTAAACCGAAACGCTACTCAAAAGCGGGGGGACGTCAGTCGCGTCCCCCCCCATTCCCTCGTCATCTCCCGCGAAGCCTGAAGCCGATCTGGACAGGCGCGTCCGCACCCGACATTCCCCCTGCTGTGGCCATTCCCCTGCTGTGCTGCTAGGCTCCGCAGGTGATGAATACGCGTAGACGACTTGGCGGCGTGCTGGCGGTGCTGTGTGTGGTGCTGGGGACGGTCTCGGGGTGCGGCGGCGGGAGTTCCCCGACTGCACCGACATCGGTCGCAAGCACTCCTACTGTGTGGAAGCAGGCGACGAGCGCAACCTCGAATGCCGTCGCGGCAACGAACGCATTCAGAGAATACTCTGCCGTAACGCGTACGCCAGCCGTGAGTATCGTCATCAATGCCCAGCCTGGTGTCGGCGCAAGTCTGCAGAATTGGTATTCAGTGGGACCGGCGCTGGTGAGTCGGATGTTTTCCTATTCACCGTACGCAAAGCCTGTCGATGTTTTCCTCGCGCTCGATGGGACGTGGGTGCGTGACGCCATCCTTCGGAACGGGTGGCCGAACAAGGACGCCGACGAGTTCAGAACACTGCTAAACACTAACAGCGCCGGGACCGCCTGGGCTGCTGAGGTTGGGTTTCTAGCTGTCGCTGCGTCGATACAGGGTAACAGTCAAACGCCTGGGCATGAGTTCTTCCACTTAGTGCAGATGAAATGGGTCGGCAATGTCGGCTCACCAGACGGCTCCAACATCCCCAATTGGTTCTGGGAAGGCAGTTGTGTGTTCATCGGCAGGCAGATCGCGGGAGAACTCGGCTTTGAAGATTACGGACAAGCGCGCGCGAAAGACGCTTCTACGGCAAGCAGCGTGACCGCTCGGCTGATAGACGTGAAGAGTAACGACCGAAATGGTGTACGCCCGTACGAGATCGGCTTCATCGGCGTGGAGTACTTAGTTGCGAATATCGGAATGCAGAAATTCGTCAACATCTTCGACGACTATGCACACACGCGCAATTTCGAATCGGCGTTTGCGCGTGCCACTGGTGCCTCGCTTGACGAGTTTTCAAGCGCCTTCGAAGCTAGCCGGCAGACGCTCTTAGGACGCTAACGCCTGATGGTAACGACAAGCAGTAGCCTCTCACTTCGTGGCATCCAGCGACGTGCCGCCCGTGTTGAGTAGCACCGGGATTTAGAGTCCGGGGGTGACGGGACTCTGTGATGCGGTGGCGCGTGACGACGTGTGCGTGACCACTGCCAGGCCCGAGGCCGTCCTGCCGTCCGCGGCAGACTCGCGAGTGCAGCGTCGGAGCGTTCGCGTCGCAGAGCCTCCGAATCGCTTCCAAGGTCGCGATCCCCTCGCATGCCCGCGTCATCTCCGGCGGCTTCATCTCCCCCGACGCCGGGTCAGCGGTCACGCTGACGCCCGAGTCAGCCTCGACGTGGTTGTACGGCTCTTACACCGTGCGGTCGGTGATTCGCTTTACGGTTGAAGGCGACCTCATCACCGTCACCCGGGGAACCACAGCACTCACGGGGCGTCGGGCGAAGCAGTGTGATTCTCGATGTGTCGCTCGTGCCATTTCCATGGCATCGGCGCACGCCTCAATGCGCTTTGAAAAGCCGATCCACACCGTGTACGATCGCCTCACCCCATGAATCACCATGTCCTGAAGGCAATAGTGTTCGGCGCAGCGCTGTCGGTTGCAGCATGCGGTAGCAACTCAACGGCGCCGTCGAGTACGACGACAACGCCAACGACGACGACGACGACTGCGCCGACACTACCAACGGCCACCGCGTCAGGCCCTGTCGCCGAGTGCAGACTTCCCTCGTCCGGGGCGAACGTCGGGATCGGTTTGCCGCGCAACGCCCTGCGTCTGCCCGCGAGTGGTGACGTGCGCCTGGTTGTGTTGTTCGTAGACTTTCCCGACGCGCCCGCGACTCGGAGTGTTGACAGCGCCTACGCCCTCATCTCTCCGACGGCTGAGGCCTACTACCGCGCCGTGTCGTACGGAAAGCTGAACCTGATCTTTCAGCCGAGTCTTGTTTGGCGCCGCATGAGCAAACCGTCAACCGAATACGGCTGGGCCAGTCTGACCAACGCGTTGCACCGCGCTTACATTCAGGAAGCCGTTGACCTGGCCGGAAGCGCTGTGAGTTACGGGTCCGCCGCCGGCATCGTGGTGATCTCGAACCCGGATGCCGGCGCGCTCTTCAATGGCCCCGCGTTCTCGTCGTCGGCGAACTCGGTCATCTCGGCGGGTGGTCGCTCGTTTAGCAATGCCATCACCTCAGGCCGTGATCTCATCTCGTGGGGCGCCTATTGGGCGAATCATGAACTGGGTCACACCTTGGGCCTGCCGGATCTCTATGCGACCGGCTCCTCGCCAACGCATCGGTTTGTCGGCGTCTTCAGCCTGATGGGGCTGATCAATGGGCCCGCGCGCGAGTACACCGCTTGGGAGCGTTGGGTCCTCGGCTGGGTGAGTGACGATCAAGTGTTCTGCGCGAAGACGGGAACGAATGTGACGACGCTGTCGCCGGTGGAACGGATCAGCGGCACCAAGATGCTTGTCGTGCCGATCTCGTCGACGCAGGCCGTCGTGCTGGAAAGCCGCCGCGTCGAAGGCTACGACACCGGGATCTCGTCCGGCGTGCTGCCGTATCTGATCGATGTGTCGCTGACGACCGGCAACGGCCCGATGAAGATGCTGCCACTGAGCGACACCGACACGAGCAAACTCACGAGCATCCTGACCGTCGGGACGAGTCTCACCTACGGATCGGTGACGATCACCGTGGTGGCCTCGGATTCGACCGGCGACTTGATCCAGGTGGTGCGCTAGTCCGTCATGGCGCTCGAGCCTCGCGCGGCGATCCAGCGCGCGGCAACGAGTTGGCGAGCGATTCCATTTCGTCCGGTGTGCCGAAGCCGTCCGATCCCAGCCTCGATGCCACGGTGGAAGACCTTCGACCGTTGGGGCGCCTCGGCGGCGGACCCCACCGGCGAGAGGCCTCTAATGTCGGCTATCGTCCTGTCGTACCTCCAGCGGTATCTGTCCGACCAGCCACAGGTCCGCGACCCGGCGTGCCATACTCATAGGGTCAGAATTATCCGCACCACTCACGGAACCACGCACATGGGACACGCACCAAAGATGACCACCTGCGAAGTGCCACACGGCACCGGCTGGAAGGTCATTACCATCGATGACGCACTGGAAATGAATACCCGCGCCACGCGGTGCGTGGAGTGCGCCATGCCGGTCCGCGCCCACCGATGGTCGGTCAACGGGATGGCCCACTTCGAACACCTCGCGAAGAACCCACAGTGTTCGCTGAGCGACCGTCGACGCAGTGGCCCTGGTGCCGCACCGGTACCCGGTAAGCCCGTCCTTCGGAGACCGGCGGCTGCTCCGACGCCGGCCACGACCCGCCTCGGCCCGCCAACCCGTCGATAGCCTCGCGGCCCCTGCGGCAGTAGTAACCGCCGGGCTCTGAACGGGTCCGCTGCTGAAGGCGGGGGACGTCACTGGCAGGCCCCTGATATCGGCGATTGTCTTATGGAAGCATCACACCCGACCCTCGCCGAACTCGGTTGGAAGCCGTTTTTCAGCCGTCAGGTGTCTGACGAAGAATCGCGCACGTCCCTCCCGGTCCGTGTGTTGGCCGTTCATCGCGGAATGGTCGCAATCCTGGGCGAAGGGATCGATGGTTCGATCTCGTCGGTCGTCGCTGAGTCTCAGGGACCAGAAGACCGGCCCACCGTGGGCGATTGGTTGCTGATTGAGCGCGACAGCGAGAGGGTGGTCCGAATCCTTGATCGCACGAGCCTGTTCAAGCGGCCAGCGCCAGGCCACGGCCATCGGATTCAGCTCATCGCTGCGAACGTGGACACTCTCTTCATCGTCACTTCGTGCAATCAGGATTTCAGCATCGCGCGTCTTGAACGTTACCTGGTGCTCGCACGCGAGGTGGGCGTGAAACCGGTTGTCGTGCTGACGAAAGTCGACCTTGTCGAAGTGCCAGAACGCTTCCTCGCTGCGGTGCATGCGCTCGAACTTGAAGTTGCAATGATCGACGGGCGCGATCCTGACAGCGTCGTGCAGCTCGCTGCACACTGCGGCCGTGGCGAGACCGTCGCACTGGTCGGGTCGTCTGGTGTAGGAAAGTCGACGCTCATCAACAGCTTGCGTGGATCCCTCAGTATCGCCACGCAGTCGGTGCGCGAGAGCGACGGCACAGGTCGTCATACCACCACCGTACGCCAGATGCACCGCCTCGATCGCGGTGCGGCGGGCGGTGGCTGGCTCGTGGACACGCCCGGAATGCGCGAGCTCCAACTGTTTGACGCAGCCGCTGGCCTGGCTGAAGTATTTGACGACATCGTGGCAATGACGCGCGAATGCCGGTTCACGAACTGCACCCATGAGGCCGAGCCGGATTGTGCTGTTCAAAGCGCTTTGGCGCAGGGGTCGCTCGGGCCCGCGCGCGTTGAGCGTTGGCGTCGGCTGACCGCTGAGGATTTCGTCAACAACGGCAATCTTGCGGCGCGGCGGCGCCCCGCCGGAACACGCCATCAGCGGAAATGACCGATGCCTGACTCGCAGTAAAGCCCTGGAAGCCGAACGCAGGAGCCCTGGGGCGGTCTCGGTCGCCGCCGGACCATGCCGGTGTTGAGCCGTCCACCGAGGTCCCGGCAAAGGGCCGGCCATCACGGCCTCCCAGGTAACTCCTCGACCACCGACTGCATTGACCGACACGCCTGCGCAGACTACGCTCGTCTATATGGCAAAGAAAACGCGTACGTCTGAACCTGCCGGCACGACCGCCGTCGCCGAGGAGCAACTGAAGAACTTCGCCGAGGACCTCAGTACGCTACTCGGGCACGCCCAGAACAAGGCGGACAGCTGGCTGGGACAGCGGAAGGCGATTGCGGAGCAGTTGGTTGGCGTACGCGACACGGCGAGTCGGTTGCTTGTGCAGCTCGGTATCAGCGACGCGCTCCCGGCTGCGAGACGCGGCCGCAAGCCTGGGTCAAAGAATCGCGTGAAGACCGAGGAGGCCGGTGCGGGTGCAAAGCGTGGGATGGATCGCCCCGCGAAGAAGCAGCGCTCGATGTCGGCCGAAGCACGCGAGAAGATCGCCGCGGCGCAGCGCAATCGGTGGGCGAAGCAGAAGAGCGCAGCAGGGCGATAGCGATGACCGGGGACCCATCGTGCGCGTTCAGAGCGGCCGGACCAGCCAGCCTACTGAAACTCTCGCGTCAGCTCAGGAACGGTTTGTCGACCGGGGTGATCGGCCTGTGCACCTTCATCGCCACGCCGCTCGCGGCGCAGCCAGTTGCCACGCCCCGCACCACAATCGACGTCTCGACGCTTGGCCCGCAGGTCGGCCAGGCGGTCCCCGACTTCAGCCTCGCTGACCAGACCGGCACGGTGTGGACGCGCCGGTCCATCATGGGACCGAAGGGTGCCCTCCTGCTGTTCTACCGCTCCGCCGACTGGTGCCCCTACTGCAAAACGCAGTTAATCGACCTGCAGAGTCGGCTCGGTGAATTGCGCGCGAAGGGGCTGGGGGTGGCGGCGATCAGTTACGACCCGGTGCCCACACTGGCGGAGTTCGCCACGCGCAAGCAGATCACCTTTCCGCTCCTCTCCGACGTCGGCTCGGCCACCATCAAGGCCTTCGGCATTCTGAACCCCATGCCGGAGATGGCATTTGGACCGGACAAGGACGACCCCGCGGTCGTTGCGGAACTGCAGAAGTATGTCTCCGGCGGGCGGACCAATCCGTCGTGGGTCGGGATCGCCTTCCCCGGCACCTTCATCCTCGATCCGCAGGGCAAGGTGGTGTCCCGCTTCTTCGAGGACTACTACGTCGAGCGCGCGACGTTCTCGAACATCCTCCTGAGACTGGACGGAGGCGCCGCGCCTGTGACCGCCACGAAGATCAGCGGCACGCACGTCGACATCACGACCTATCCCAGCGACACCAGCGTCGCGGCGGGCAACCGCTTCTCGCTCGCCGTGAACGTCGTCCCGCACGCAGGCGTGCACGTCTACGCGCCAGGCGCATCCGGCTACCGGGTCATTGGCGTCACCGTGAAACCGCAGCCATTTGTCCGCATCCTGCCGCCCGCTTACCCGAAGTCCGAGATCTACTTCTTCAAACCGCTGAACGAGCGCGTGCCGGTGTTCCAGAAGCCGTTCACGCTCACGCAGGAACTGGTGCTGGAGGGGACGTCCGCGGCGCAGGCGGCGCTCCGAGGGAAGGAATCGCTGACCATTGAAGGCTCGCTCGACTATCAGGCCTGCGACGACAAGGTCTGCTTCAATCCCGTGTCTGTGCCCCTCACCTGGACGATGAGGCTGAAGGCGCTGGTGACAGAACGGGCGCCGCAGCGGCAACCGTAGCTTTCGGCGCGGCACCTTCCTCCTGACGAACGGCTCGCACAGTTAGCAACCGACAGCAGCAGGTCGCCAGCGACCAGGCCGTTCGTCATCAGCCGGTCGTCCGTTCAATCCGGATCGCCGGCTCCATTTCCCTCTAGACACTGCAGTCGTCTCGCTGAGGCTGCCGTCGACCCATTCGCGTCGGGGTCACACCTGGGTCACGCTGAAGCGCCAACGTCTTCGTTCAGACGTGGCGCGCAGCGCGCGCTGGCCGCCGCCCCACGCCGCCTCTATCGGGTCTGTGCTGCGGCGCCACGGCGCTGCCACCATCGAGCCCGCGGCGAACGCCGACCGGCCCAAGGGAATCGACAGGCCTGAACCCGATCTGACTGTCGCCCAACCACTCCACGATCATCCGGGCGGACGCTCCGCCCACGATCCCACTGCCATGCGCCACCCGGAGAGGGTGGCCGCGTCGGACCCGCAATATGAGCGCTCAGACGGAGGCACCGACTCCGCCTCGCCTCCGACACCCACCACCGGATGGGAACCTCGCGGCCAGTAGTGCCGCCAAGCTGGTGGCGCAGGCGCGCCTCGATCCCGAGACGCTGCTGCGGGAGCTGGACTCGCACATGGAGGGCCTCACCCAGGGCCAGGCCGAGGCTCGACTCGCGGACCACGGTCCCAACGAAATTGCCCGAGAACACCGCCAGACCTTCCTCGGGCGCCTCTGGGACAACCTGAAGAACCCGTTGGTGGTCCTGCTCACATCGCTGGGTCTCTTGTCCTATGCGACCGGAGACCTCCGCGCCACGGTGGTGATCTTCGTGATGGTGGTACTGGGTGTGGTCCTGCGCTTCTTCCAGGAGTGGCGCGCCGACAATGCCGCCGCACAACTCAAGGCGATGGTCAGCAGCACGGCGACCGCGGTCCGCGATGGGACTGACCGGGAAGTTCCCCTGAAGACGCTGGTCCCAGGCGACATCATCCGGCTGGCCGCCGGCGACATGGTGCCCGCTGACGTGCGGGTGCTCGCGGCGAAAGATCTCTTCCTGAATCAGTCCGCGCTCACCGGCGAAGCGCTGCCAGTCGAGCGAACAGCCGTTCCGGCGCCGGCCGACGTCAATAACCCGCTCGATGTGGCGAACCTGTGCTTCCTGGGTTCAAACGTCGAGAGCGGTGCGGCCACCGCCGTTGTCATCCACACTGGCGACCGTACGTATTTCGGATCGTTGGCCTCGAGCATCGTCGGACAGCGGGTGCTCACCAGCTTCGACAAGGGCGCCAACCAATTCACCTGGCTGATGCTCCGCTTCATCGCCGTCATGGTGCCCGCGGTCTTCATCATCAATGGTCTGAGCCGGCACAACTGGGTCGAGGCGTTCCTGTTCGCCATGGCGCGCCAGAAGGTGATCGTCAAACGCCTGAATGCCATCCAGAACTTCGGCGCGATGGACGTGCTCTGCACCGACAAGACCGGCACGATCACCCAGGGGCGGATCGTCCTGGAGCAGCACCTGGATGCGCATGGCACACCCAGCGAACAGGTGCTGCACTACGGCTACTTGAACAGCTATCACCATACCGGGCTGAAGAACCTGCTCGACGAGGCCATCCTCGCCCATGAAGACCTCGAAGCACGTCTGAAGGCCAAGGAGAACTACCGGAAGATCGACGAAATCCCGTTCGACTTCGTGCGGCGCCGCATGTCGGTCATCGTCGAGGACCGGTCCGGCCTGAATACGTTGATCTGCAAGGGCGCCGTCGATGAAGTACTCAGTCGATGCACCAGGGTCGTGCTCAACGGAGACGTGCTGGCGGTACAACCCGAGCACGATGCGCATCGCCGACAGATGGTGAACGACCTGAACGGGCAAGGCTTCCGCGTGATCGCGCTGGCCTACAAGGAGATGCCCGACGCCCCTGATGAACCGGTCTACACCGTCAGGGATGAATCCGACCTGATCCTCCTGGGCTTCCTGGCCTTCCTCGACCCTCCCAAAGAGACGGCCGCCGAAGCGTTGCGCCGGTTACAAGGCCTGCACGTCGACGTGAAGATTCTGACCGGCGACAACGAAGTCATCACCGCGTACATCTGCAAGGGAGTCGGCCTGTCGGTAGAGCACGTCCTGCTCGGCTCTCAGATTGAGTCGATGGATGACGCAGCGCTCGCTGCGGCTGTCAGCAGCGGCAGCGTGTTCGCCAGACTCGTGCCCGCGCACAAGGAGCGCATTATCAAGGCCCTTCAGCGCCAGGGGCATGTCGTCGGCTTCATGGGGGACGGCATCAACGACGCCCCGGCGCTCAAGGCGGCCGACGTCGGCATCTCGGTGGACGGCGCCGTCGACATCGCCAAGGAATCGTCCGACATCATCCTGCTGGAGAACAGCCTCCTGATTCTCGAGCAGGGCGTGCTGGAAGGCCGTCGAGTGTTCGGGAACATCATCAAGTACATCAAGATTGCCGCCAGCTCCAACTTCGGGAACATGTTCAGTGTGGTCTGCGCCAGCATCTTCTTGCCGTTCCTGCCGATGCTGCCGATCCAGGTGCTCACCAACAACCTGCTCTACGACTTCTCCCAGACGACGATTCCCACCGACGCGGTCGACGAGGACTGGCTCACCAGGCCACGTAAATGGACCATCAGCGACATTCAGCGATTCATCCTGTACATCGGCCCGATCAGCTCAGTCTTCGACTACCTGACATTCGTCATCATGCTCACCGTCTTCAACGCCTGGCACAATCCAGCGCTGTTCCACACCGGGTGGTTCGTGGAGTCGCTCTTCACCCAGACGCTGATCATCCACGTCATCCGCACCAACAAGATTCCGTTCGTCCAGAGCCGCGCCAGTTGGCCGTTGATCATCTCCTCAGTGGTCATCGTCGCGGCGGGCGCCTGGCTGACGGTGTCTCCACTGGCCGGCATGCTCGGGTTCGTCCCGCTGCCGCCGCTCTACTGGTTGCTGCTGGGGATCATGCTGCCCTGTTACGTGGCGTTGACTCAGGTCGTGAAGGCGTGGTTCTACCGTCGCTTCAGCGAGTGAGCGGCGCCGGAACGCCGCGGGTGCAATCGACTGAGGCGCTCGACGGCGCGAATTATCGAGAGCGGATGCGGATCCGCCAGTCATCAGCAGGTCGTCCGTTCAATCCGGATCGCTGGATTCGATACGAGCCTGGCTTGGCCTTGCACCCGCGGCGGCAGAGGCGCCCGTCGCCGCTGCGCTGCGAGACCTGGTCGAGACACTGGAACACCTCGAGCCGGCACGCGCCCGCTACGTGGCTCGCTTCGCCTACCTGCTCGGGCGCGTCGCACTCGCCGACCAGCACGTCAGCCCGGAGGAGTCTCGCGCGATGGAGGCGCTCCTGGTGAAGGAAGGCGGCCTCACCCCGGACCAAGCGCTCATGGTGGCCGGCCTGGCGAAGGCCAGCAACCTGCTGTTCGGCTGCACCGCCGACTTCCAGGTCGCGCGGGAGTTTGCCGCCGCAGCGACCGACGACGAGAAACTCGCACTCGTCCGGTGCCTCTTCGCCGTGGCGTCGGTCGATGCCGCGATCTCGGTCGCCGAGGAGTCGGAGATTCACCGCATCGCGAACCACTTCAAGATCCACCCGCACGACCTCACGGCCTGCGGGTGGCCCATGCGACATTCCTCTCAGGGATTGCCTCGCATCGCCCGCCCTCCTGACAGCGGCCCCTGGGGACTCGAGCACCGCCGTCGTGATGACCACCCTTCGGGTGGAACACGAAGCCGACATACATCCCCGGCTTCAAGGAATCGCCCATATTGACCGCAGCATTGAATGCGGTGGCCACGATGCGATTGACGTCAGCACGGCTGCACACACATAATCTCGGCGTGCGTGCCCTCCTCCGCCGAGCGCTTGTCGCGCTGGCCCTTGCGCCGTGTCTGGTCCTCGTGCCGGTCATGCCGCAGCAGCACGTTCACGATGCGGACGAGGCGCACACCCATGCCGTCGTGCATAGCCACGTCGACTTCCACCAGCATGCCGACGGGCACCTCCCGTCGCCGGCCGACAACGACGCGCCGGAGATCGGCACCGACGATGACGGAGTGGTTTGGGTGAACGGCGCTGGCCTGACGCCGCGTGCCTTTCATCTCGTACCGAACTGGACGGTGGTGAACGAGGTGTCCGCCGCCACATCGACCGCAGCGTCAACACTTCGTCAACCAGACATCGACTCGTCACCTCCGCACGGCCCTCCCCGCCCCTCGTTCTCGCTTCGCGGTCCGCCCCTCGCCTCCGCCTGACCTGTCCTGACGGGCTCGCCCGTCGTCTGTCTCGATTTCTCATTTAGTTCGAGGTTGTATGCGCGCTGTGGTGCTGTGCGCCACGCTGGCGGCGTTCGCTCTGCCGTCTACCGTGGGCGCTCAATCCGTGCGTCTGACCGAAGCCGACGCGCTCGCCCGGTTCTCGCCCGAGAGTCCGCGTGTGCGGGCCTTGCGGTCAGACATCGAGGTGGCGAAGGTGGACGTCATGGCGGCGAACCGCTGGCCGAACCCACGGTTGACGTACGACCGCGAATCAGTCGCGGGCGTGCGCGAAGACATGTTCATGGTGAGCCAGGTGTTGCCCGTCACCGGCCGCCGCGGATTCGCGGTCGATGCAGCCAATGCGGTCGTGGGTGCCACCGGTCTGAGGGTCGACGAGGCCCTGCGCCGGGCGCGCGCTGACCTGCGTATCGCCTTCGCGCAGCTCGTCGCCGCACAGGCGCGAGAACTGGAGATGACTGCCGCGGCCGCCCGCATCAGGGATCTCGCGGCAATCCTGGCCAGGCGAGAGGCCGCCGGAGACACGGCCGGATTCGATCGACTACGTGCCGAGCGAGAGGGTCTGGAACTCGACGCGGACCTGGCGGCGGCCGCCACTGAACGCGCGCAGGCGCAGGCGAGGCTGGCGGGATACTTCGCGGGCGTGGTCGATCCCCTGCAACTGGTCGCCGCTGACGAGTCCGCGGTGCGGACCGATGTGCCGCCCCTGGAGACACTGCTGGAGCGGGCCGACACGGTGCGCGGCGATCTGCTCGCTCTGCAGAAGGACCTCGATGCCGCCCGGCTGTCGCTAAAGGCGGCGGAACGGGGTCGCGTACCAGAGCCGGAGGTCGTCGTCGGCACCAAGTCGTCGACGCTGCCCGGCGCGGACCGAGGCGGTGTGCTCTCGCTGCAGGCATCGCTGCCGCTTTTCGATCGGAATGCACCAGAGCGCGCCGTGGCCCTTGCGCGCGCGAGCCAGGCGTCAGCGCGGGCCGAGGCCCTCCGCCGAATCGCGCGCGCCGACATCGCCGCGCTGCGGGCCGCCGTCGTCGAACGACGCGAGACCGCCGAACGGTATCGTCTCGGTGCCCTCGCGCTGACCGACGAACTCGAACGCATCGCTCAGGTCAGCTACGACGCCGGCGAGCGCGGCATCCTCGAGCTGCTCGACGCGTTCCGCACCAGCGCCTCGGCACGGTTACGGCAGGCCGCGCTCCGCGCCGCCGTCCGCGAGGCGGAAATCGAGCTGGAGTACGTCAGCGGGTGGGAGATTCGATGATGACCAGACACGAAGTACGACTCGCCGTGACACTCGGCCTCACGGCGTGGCTGATGGCGGCCTGCCGCACGGCGCCGCCCGCTCCGCCTGCGGAACCGCCGTCGCTCGACATCACCAATTGGACCGAGAAGACGGAGCTCTATATGGAGCATCCACCGCTAGTGGCGGCGCACACCGCGCGCTTCGCGGTGCACCTGACGAGGCTCGCCGACTTCACGGCGGTGACGACGGGACGCCCACACCTGGAACTGACGCCGGAAGCCGGTGGCGCGGCCACGGTGCTCCCCGGCTCCGACGCGCTGCGCCCCGGCGCGTTCCGCGTCGAGGGCACGTTGCCCGCAGCGGGGCGCTATCGATGGACGCTGGTGGTCGACGCACCACGCATGCCCGACCGGCACGACCTCGGCACCATCACGGTGTTCCCCGACGAGGCGACGGCCGTCGCCGACGCCGAGACGCAACCAGCTGCCGACCCATCAGCCTTTGCGTATCTGAAGGAGCAACAGTGGACGAACGCGTTCGCCACCGACCGCGTGCGGACGGTCGAACTGCGCTCTGCTGCCAGGACGCCCGCATCAATTGAGCCGCTCGCGGGTGGAGAAGCCGTGGTGCCGGCACCTGCCGCCGGTCGCTTTCTCGCGGAGACGCTGATCCCGATCGGGACGACGGTCCGGGCGGGCCAGGTGCTCGGGCGGCTGGAACCGCGCCTCGCGGGTGGCGACGATCGCGCCACTCTCGCCGCGACCGTGTCAGAAACTCGCGCCGCGCTGGAGTCCGCCCGCGCCGAACAGCTCCGCTCGGAGCAGTTGCTCGCGCAGCGCGCCGTTCCCGCTCGCCGGGCAGAAGAGGCACGCCGTGCTGTCGGCGTCGCGGAGGCGCGGCTGCAGGCCGCCGAGTCACGCCTTGCCCAACGCGATGAGACGCTCCGGTCAGGCGGTGGCGCCGCCTCCGGCAACGCGTTCGTACTGCACACACCCATTTCCGGCCGCATCACGGCGGTGATGGCCACGCTCGGCGCCTCCTACGACGAAGGCGCGCCGCTCTTCCGCGTCGTCCGCACCGACCGCGTCGAACTCCGCGCGCAGATCCCGGCGTCGGATGCCGTATCCGCCAGGAACGTGTCGGAACTCGCCTTCGAAGTCGCTGGACGGGAAGAACCGATCCTGCTGCACCCGCGCGATGCGCGAGATGCCGGCATCGTTGATCCGACGACGCTCGCCTTGCCCGTTCTGTTCGATGTGGAGAATCCGGACAGTCGGTTGCTCATCGGGCAGACAGGCACGGCGCTGCTCTACCAGCGCGATCGCGTGCGCGGCCTGGGCGTGCCGAAGGCGGCCGTGCTGCTCGAGGGCGGCCGCCCCTACGTCTTCGTGCAGGTCGGCGGTGAACGCTTTGTCCGTCGCTACATCGAGATCACCGCCCGTGACGGCGACTGGGTCGGTCTGAAGTCGGGCCTCGCCGAGGGCGACCGTGTCGTGACGCGCGGCGCCTACGATGTCCAGCTTGCGTCGGCGGCCAAGGGGCTACCGGCCGAAGGCCACGTCCATTGAGAGGCACGCGATGAAACGGCTCATTCAATGGTCGGTCGAGCATCACTGGATGGTGCTCGCATTCTCGGTACTCCTTCTCGTCGCGGGGCTGTGGACCGCGCGCGACATGCCGGTCGATGTCTTCCCTGACCTCACCGCGCCGACCGTAACCATTCTCACCGAGGGCCACGGGATGGCGCCGGACGAGATGGAGTCGCTGGTCACGTTCCCGCTCGAGAGCGCCATCAACGGCGCGTCCAGCGTTCGGCGGGTCCGGTCCGCAACGGCTCTGGGTATCGCCGTCGTGTGGGTCGAGTTCGACTGGGGCACCGACATCTTCATGGCGCGACAGGTGGTTGCCGAGAAGCTCTCACTTGTGGCGAGTGCGCTGCCGCCGCAGGTCGACCGCCCGGTGCTCGCGCCGATCTCGTCCATCATGGGCGAGATCCTCTTCTTCGCCATCTCCTCCGAGAAGGACGACCCGCTGGCGCTGCGCACCGTGGCCGACACGGTGGTACGACGGCGACTGCTCGCGATTCCCGGAGTCTCGCAGGTCACGCCCATTGGTGGTGCCGAGCGCCAGTTCCAGGTCATCGCGCACCCGGAACGGCTCCGCGCGAACAAGGTGTCGCTCAATGCCCTGCTCGACGCCGTGCGCGGCGCGAGCCAGAACACGTCGGCGGGCATCTACACCGAGGGACCGCAGGAGTACGTGCTGCAGGCGGTCGGCCGGGTGCGCAGCGCCGAAGAGATCGGCGACAGCGTCGTCACGCTCAATGGCTCGAGGCCCGTGCTCATCAAGGACGTGGCCGACGTGCGGGAAGGCGGCGCACTCAAGCGCGGCGAAGGCTCCCGCAACGGAGCCACGGCCGTGATCGTCGGCATCCAGAAGCAACCCGGAGCCAATACCATCGAGCTCACCGCTCGCCTCGACCGCGAACTCGACGCCTTGCAGCGGGAACTCCCCCCCGGCATGACGATCGATCGAAAGATCTTCCGCCAGGCCGACTTCATCGAAGTCGCCGTCGACAATGTCATCGCGGCCCTGCGCGACGGCGGCATCCTCGTCATCCTCGTGGTGCTGCTCTTCCTCGCCAACTTCCGGGCAGCGGCGGTCACGCTGACCGCGATGCCCCTGTCGCTTGCGGCCGCGGTGCTCGTCCTGCGAGCGTCCGGGTCGTCGATCAACACGATGACACTGGGCGGTATGGCCATCGCGATCGGCGCGCTGGTAGACGATGCGATTATCGACGTGGAGAACGTCGTCCGGCGGCTGCGTCAGAACGGGGCAAAGCCTGAACACGAACGACAGCCGAACGCCGAGATTGTGCGCGACGCCACGCTCGAGATTCGTACCTCGATCGTCTTCGCCACGATCATCATCGTGCTGGTGTTCCTGCCGATCTTCGGACTCTCTGGTGTCGAGGGTCGACTGCTCACACCGCTGGCCTTCGCGTACATCGTGTCCCTGGTCGCCTCGCTGGTGGTGGCCATCGTGGTCACACCCGCGCTCTGCTTCGCGTTCCTGCCGAATGCCCCGTCGATTGCGCGTGGGCACGAGGGATGGCTGGCGCGCACGCTGAAGTCGGGATTCTCCCGCGTCCTGCCGCCAGTCCTGAGGCATCCGCACCTCGTGACGGCGGTCGCCGCCGCGTTCCTGGTGGTGGCTGGTCTGGGGATCTCCCGCATGGGCTCTGG
>Ga0114966_10001287_pt1 | contig 23330 bp, 15 predicted proteins | sample M_130207_XF_Meta_FD_87029 | JGI IMG/M metagenome (GOLD analysis project Ga0114966, IMG submission 87029) | Freshwater microbial communities from Lake Montjoie, Canada to study carbon cycling - M_130207_XF_MetaG | ecosystem: Environmental > Aquatic > Freshwater > Lake | place: Lake Montjoie... | reverse complement strand
AGCTTCAATGGGGCCGTGCTTCAGCAGCACGGAAGACCGGCCAATATGTAGATTGAATTGAATTACCTTAAACGCTTCAATGGGGCCGTGCTTCAGCAGCACGGAAGACGCGAATTCATCGACACGGCCGACGCGCGAGGTTCGCGCTTCAATGGGGCCGTGCTTCAGCAGCACGGAAGACCCAACGCGGAGCGACACATCAGCGAGCAGTCGGCTGGGCTTCAATGGGGCCGTGCTTCAGCAGCACGGAAGACCAGAGTCGAAGTCAACTGACAAATACCAAGCTGCCGCGCTTCAATGGGGCCGTGCTTCAGCAGCACGGAAGACTAAAGAGCAGGCAGCACAGAACGACAAGCTGGCCGTGCTTCAATGGGGCCGTGCTTCAGCAGCACGGAAGACGCGAGTGTTCCGCGAGCAGTGCGTGGACCTCCTCCACGCTTCAATGGGGCCGTGCTTCAGCAGCACGGAAGACGATAACTCAGACTTCGGGATGTCCGGAGCCTACATCGCTTCAATGGGGCCGTGCTTCAGCAGCACGGAAGACCAGAACACGAAAGCCGTCTGCTGCGGATCGACGATATGCTTCAATGGGGCCGTGCTTCAGCAGCACGGAAGACCCGACGGCAGTTTCGACACCGATCCTTGCTGTGGGCGCTTCAATGGGGCCGTGCTTCAGCAGCACGGAAGACGGCAACAGGATGCCGCACAATCAACGTAGCGTAGCGTCGCTTCAATGGGGCCGTGCTTCAGCAGCACGGAAGACGCTCGGAGGGTAATACTCGCACGAGCCGCAGCCTTCGGCTTCAATGGGGCCGTGCTTCAGCAGCACGGAAGACATCAACCGCAGGGGCAATTCGTCGCGTGGCTGTACCGCTTCAATGGGGCCGTGCTTCAGCAGCACGGAAGACCGCCCGCATCCCAAGTCTTGAGTCTGCGGAGGGTTGGGGAGGCGTTTTCGAGAGGTCGCGATAAATCTTGCTTGGTGATCGGCATCTCGGACAGGTGCTCCTCGTAGGGTCTTGTCGGGCTTACAGTTAGTTGCTTCGAGGGGTGGCCGGGTGTCACGCGGCACCGGACCGCTCGAATCGGGGCTATTCAACAATTTCACCCGAGTTGTCAAATAGCCTTACAGGGGGCGGATTCTACCCTCGTCGTTTTACTTCGGCGAGTCAGACGATGACTGCGGTGCGTGCGACCTTCTCCAATCGCGACGTGCCCCAGAACTCAACGCAGTCGTCGCCGCGAGCACCGGCGGGGCCGAGATCGACCACCATCACTCGGTCTTCATCCATGTTGAGGATGCTCCACAGTTGCTCCTTCAGGGCATGGAGTTGAAGCGGATTCAATTCGCAGCGGAAGACGGAGTACTGCAAGGCGATGCCGAAGCCGCACAGCTTCTTGTGTGTCAGACGGAGTCGCTTGGAATCGCAGACGTCGTAGCTGACGAGGAACACGTTGCGCATGATGACCGCCACTTCCAAGCGAGGACTGTCCGGAACAACAACGAAGAGAGACCGAAGCCCCCCTCACCCTAACCTTTTTATGTTTGAGATGGGGCATCAATCTGGTGTCTGCTGACTCCGCCGTGTGGCTCTGCTCCGTTCGCTGCGGTCACTCCGCAGAGCCACACGGCGATCGCGAGATCCATGATCCACTGGTCCCCGAGGCGGTGGGAGAGCTTGATCCCGGCCGACTTGTTTTGAGTTGAGCCCGAACAGTCGCCAGGGCCGCATTGCCGAGCCTGTATCTGCAAGGAAGGCTTTGCTCGTGCCTGATCCCGTTCATCGTACCGCCAGTTCTCCAACGTCCGTTCCAGCCTCTGTTGCGCCGCTCGTGGACCACGAGCGCTTTCCGTGGGCATTGATGTCTCCCCGCAACAGCTCGATCTCGACGAGTTCCCCACCAAGAACCCGCTGCGATTCGCGTACACCACCGCAGGGATCGAAGCCCTCCGCAAACAACTCCAGCAACGCACGCCCTGCCTCATCGTGATCGAGGCCACCGGAGGACTCGAACAACTGCTCGTCGCCGAACGGGTTGCCGCCAAGCTGTCCGTCGTCGTCATCAACCCGAGGCAGACGCGGGACTTCGCCAAATCGACCGGACAACTCGCCAAGACCGACGCCCTGGATGCTCGCATCCTGGCTGACTTTGGCTTCGCCATCCGACCATCGATCCGGACGCTGCCTGACGAAAACGCCCGCGAATTGCCGGAGCCTTTTGCCCGACGACGCCAACTCATCCACAGGAGGACCGCCGAACTCAACCGACAACAACAGACCCGCAACACCAAGGTCAAAGCCAGCGTCCAGACGGTCCTCGAAACGCTGGAACGGCAACTCAAGGACATTGTCCGCGAACTCGACCAGAGGCTGAAGGACAGCCCCGTCTGGCACCAGACCGACGAACTTCTCCGGTCCACCCAAGGCATCGGACCGCAGACCGCCAGAACACTCATTGCCGAACTCCCGGAACTCGGACAACTCTCACGACAGAAGATCGCCCTGCTCGTCGGGGTCGCCCCGATCAACCGTGACAGCGGATCCGTTCGGGGCAAACAAACCATCGGGGGTGGTCGAGCTGCCATCCGCTCCGCTCTGTACATCGCCACACTCAGCGCCATCCGATTCAACTCCGTCATCAAAGCCTTCTATCAACAACTCGTCCTCAGGACAAAAAAACAAGAGACTCTCCCTGATCGCCGCCATGCACAAACTGCTCACCATCCTCAACGCCCTGATCCGAAACAAACAACACGGGAAAGACACCACACTCAATATCCAGCAATTCCAATACCACCTCCAAACATCAACCCACACAATTCCCGCTCTCACTTGATTTCAAACACAGTCGCTCTCCCCCGAAGACGGGCGGGAGAGGGAACCAGACACGGCGACCAGCGATTGGCGACTTCGTCTTCAATGGGCGACTACGCCCTGACTCACCACCCGCCGCGGGGTTGAGTTGACGTTGCTGGCTCTCCGCCTTACCAATGGCGGCTTGACGCGCTGCCGGGACTGGCAGCCGAACGGCACCCTTCCCGAGGACGCATCATGAGACGAGTGGGATCTTGGTCGAAACTGGTTGTGGCGGTGATGAGCCTGTTGGGCGCGAGTGGTTTCGCGCAGGCCGATGTCAAACTGCCGAAGGTCATTGCGAGCCACATGGTCTTGCAACAGAAGTTGCCGTTGCCGATCTGGGGCACGGCCGACGCGGGTGAGGAAGTAACGGTCTCGCTCGGCGACAACAAGGCCTCGACGAAAGCCGGCGCGGACGGCAAGTGGTCGGTCAAACTGAAGGAGATGACCGCCGGAGGAGGCCCCCTTGAACTGGTCGTCAGAGGAAAAAATGAGATCAAGCTGACCGACATCCTGATCGGCGAAGTGTGGGTCGCATCGGGTCAGTCAAACATGGAATGGCCGGTCGCCGCCTCAAACAATGCACAGGAAGAGATCGCAGCGGCGAAGTATCCGAACATCCGGATATTCCACGTCAAGAAGGTTCCCGCGGTGACGCCGCAGGACGAAGTGGTACTCGATCGCGAATGGTCCGAGTGCTCGCCCGAGACGATCGGCAATTTCTCGGCCGTGGCGTACTTCTTCGGACGGCACATCCACACGGAACTGAACGTACCGGTCGGGCTGATCAACACCTCGTGGGGTGGCACGGCCATCGAGCCGTGGACACCAATCGTCGGGTTCGAGTCGGTCGAATCGCTCAAACCGATCGCCGAGCAGGTGAAGGCGCAACAGGCCAAGCCGGAGGGAGTCAAACCGAACGCTGGTGCTCCGATGCACCTCTACAACGGCATGGTGCATGGCGTCCAACCATTCGGCATTCGCGGAGCCTTGTGGTATCAGGGTGAATCGAATCGCGGTCAAGGTGTGGCCTATGAGCAGCGGATGCACGCACTCATCAACGGCTGGCGAACCGTGTGGAATCAGGGGGACTTCCCGTTCCTGTTCGTGCAGCTTGCTCCGTACAAGTACGGCCCAACCGATCCTCAATTCCTGCTGCCTCAGATCTGGGAGGCTCAAACCAAGACGCTCGCCCTGAAGAACACGGGCATGGCGGTCACGACCGACATCACGCACCTGACCGACATCCATCCGAAGAACAAGCAGGACGTTGGCAAGCGACTGGCGTTGTGGGCTCTCGCTAAGACCTACGGCAAAGAGGGACAGGTCTATTCGGGACCGCTCTACAAGTCGATGAAGGTCGAGGGAAACAAAGTCCGCATCGAGTTCGATCACGTCGGCGGTGGACTGAAGTCTCGCGACGACAAGCCGCTGTCGTGGTTCACGATTGCGGGCAAAGAGGGCGACTTCGTCGAAGCGACTGCCGTGATCGACGGCAAGTCGGTCGTCGTGTCGAATGACAAGATCGCCGAACCAGCCGCTGTTCGTTTCGGCTGGGATCAACTCGCCGAACCGAACCTGATGAACGCCGAGGCCCTTCCCGCCGGACCGTTCCGCACGTCGCGCTGAATTGGTTCGCCGTCAACGGTCAGTAAAGTGATAAGTAACAACGGCGGACAGGTGCCTCGATGTGGTGCCTGTCCGCTTTTGTATGAAAGCGTTCGTTGGCATTCTTGTCACCTCACCCCGGACCACTGAAGCGGCCGTGCCCGCCGAGGCAAGGGGACAAGGCCGCAATCTTTCGACCGTCACTGCTGCGCCCTCTTTACCTTGTGCAGAAGCCGGGGTACTCGGTGAGTTCTCCCAGCAGGACCCGAGACAACAACCTGGCCTGAACTTCCAGCACTCGCCGATAGCTGATCTTGTAGCCGAAAATGGGATGCGTGATTTCTTGTTCCATGCGTCGCTCGAACGCCACGATGACGGCTTTGCGGCCCGGCTCGGTGAGAGCCACGGCACCAGCACGAGCGAGGAAACTTGAGGAAGTGACTTCGCCGTTGTTGATGAGCATCATCACGGTCGAGTCGGCGATGATCGGACGAAACTCTTCGGCCAGATCCAAGGCCAGCGAGGGGCGTCCGTAGCGAGGCTTGTGGAAGAATCCCAGCAGCGGATCGAAGCCAACCGCCCGCACGGCAATCGTTAGTTCCTTGGCCAGTAACGCATAGACAAAGCTCAGTAATGCATTGACGGGATCGCGTGGCGGACGACGGTTGCGACCATTCAGATCGAACGCATCGCTCCCCTTGAGGATCCGTGCGAAGCCGGAGAAGTAGACTTTGGCGGCCATGCCCTCCAGCCCGAGCAGCGACTCGGCCGACTCGGCCCGCTCCGCCTTCTGCACCCACTCGGCGAGTTGATCGAGGTCGCGTTGATGCTTCTCGTCGGCGTGTCGCCGCAGCATGGTGCGCGAGTTCTTGATCTTCGCGGTAATGAAGCCCTTCGCCAGCGCGAGGGACTTTGCGGGATCGGCCGCCGTGGCGAATTGAGCCATCCGCAGTTCAATGTTCTTATGGACGTGGCCGGTCGTCATCGCGTGAAACCAGCCGCCATAGCTGAAGTGGCAAACCGGAATGCCTCGATCGACGATCTCACGCAGTGCTTGAGCCGACATCTGCACGTTGCCGAACAGCGACACTTGTGACACGTCCATCAATGGCACACTGACCAGCTTCGCTTCACGGTGGCGTACCGTCAGTCGATCGCCGTCCTTACCGACGAAGGCTCCCTGCTCTTTGACGTACAGCGGCAACGCATCGTCTCTCGCGGGGAGTAGTCTTCGCACTACGGGAGTCGGCGCGTTGAAGCGGTTACGGGTCGCGATCGGATCGATTGTCGTATCGAGTTGCACAAGATCGTCGTGACGCAGCAGATTGGTCTCGTCGGGCAGACAGATGCCGACCAGCGAACAGCGCGGGCACTTCGGGCTGTCGATAAGCGGCGGCGGCATCTGCTCCGATTGAGCCATCTCGCGTAGCCGCTTCACCAACTCGCGAGTTCTCATCACGAGTGCATCGTCGAACGGGATGACCACGCGATGCCGCGACTCGATGTAGTAGAGTTCGCCCCGCTCGCAGGTGTAACCGTTCTCGCGCAGGATCAGTCCCTGAGCACACAGTTGCACGCGCTCGGGTTCCCACGCCTGCTCGGGATTGTTGGGGATCGAGCCTTTCTTGTATTCGACGGGTGTGGCGACGGAACCTGCCAACTCCAGGACATCGAGCTTCGCCAACAGTCCTTCGCGCGGAGCCGACAGCGTGAGCGACCGTGTCTTGATGGGCGCGGCATCCTCTTCGCCGTCGTCACTGGCCTCACGACATTCGTCACCCGCTGGCACCGGCCGCGCCGACGGCTTATCGACGTTGCGATGCCCGAACGTTCCCTGCTTCGTGTCGAGGTTGTCGGTGAACTCACCCTGCACCCATTCGAGGTACGCCAGACGCGGGCAGTACGTGAACTCGTTGAGCATCCGGGCGGGAATCAAATCCTCGTCGGCATAGGGAGCGGCCTCTTCATCCTCACCCATGAGCAACGAGGCCAGATCGAGCGATGGCGGAGCGGGCGCGGAACACTTTTTCGCTGGGGCTGCCGGCTCGACGGCGTCGGGCGGAAACAGTTCGCGCGAGAGCGGCACGGGTGCGATCACGGAGCGTCCTTTCAAGTCGGGACAATCCTCCGTGACGAGGCCCGCTCTCCAAACTCGGCCGACGCGAAAGCGATGGCTCGTGATCCCAGAGCGGGCGGTATGAGCCAAGCAAGGCCCATCACCCATGATGCAAATTGCGGGGCGAGTCGCGAATCGCCACAGTTCGCATCATCCATGAAGCAGATCGTTCGCAGTCACGGCCCAGTGCTGTTTCGCAACCTGAACAACAGACCAACGTCCGACTCGGTTCTCGCCCGGACTACCTCACTGCAACAAAGCTCCCCAAAGTCTGCGGCCCGCCCAACACCCAGCAGCACGAGTTGCAGTTCCAGTCCCCTCGCCCCGAACGTCGTCAGGGTGTCTCATTGGCCGCCAACAATCCCAGTCCGAAGTGGCTGCCATAGCCGATTGCGATGGGGCCAGCGATTGGTTCGGCGAATGTGAGTCGCAAGCCGAAGGCTGGTTGCTCGCGGTCTTTGTCTTTGCGTCGCGTCCGAACGAAATTGAGGAGTTTGAGTTTGATCAACTTGTCTCGGTGATCTTGATCCGGAGTGTTGAGGACTTCGATCACAGTCGGCATCGGCAAGCCGCGTGCGGCGAGTTCCCGCTTGATATCGTCCTCCAACGTGTAACGGGCGTTCTTTGGTTTGAGGTGACGAGGCGGAATGTATGGAGTGCAACTGGTCCAGATGGCGGACTTCTTGGATGGAAAGAGACCAATCTCGTTGCCGTGTTTCGTTTGGAGGCGAGAGCGAAAGTCATCGAGTTCGCCGAAGCCCGTGCAAGTGACGAAGATGTCTCGGTCGCTTCCCTTCGTCCATGTGCGGCGGAGCCTTGAGATCGCTCGCTGAGCGGTCGCGTCGAGTCCCATCGGTGCCCAAATCACGACGTGATCGAGGCGACCGTCTTCATCCAGATCGAGCGGCAGGTAATGAGCGTGCTGATGACCGGCGTTAAGTTTCTCTCCGGCGGCATCTCTTCCGATGAGAGCCGGGCAGTCGCGGACGCGAAGTTGCTTGTTGAGAATGCTCACGAGAGAGGCATGGATCATCTCCGTCTGTCGGACGCACCGCACCATCTGCGGCAACAGATCACCGCGAATCGTGTCCGAGGTGAGCGACAGTAACGCGGCTTCATGGACCTTGGGCTGTTGCTGTTTGCGGGGGCTGCGAACGGGACGCGGCTCCAGTGTCTGTGCAGGGCGGTTGTAGAGGATTCGTCGTGAACCGGGCGGTTGGCTCCAGCCGTGCTTTTGCAGGAATGCGGTGTCGGTACAAAGACACGCCAGCAAATCTTCCGGCCAAGCTTTGTCGGCTCCCGCATTCGGAGCTTTCTTGCCCGCTTTCTTTTCGCCGCCAGCGTTCTGTGGCTCGGGTGGGATCGACTGCTGACGCCATGCGACGTAATCCGCTGCGCTAGTCGGAGCCAGCAGGGCCACTTGATCGCCACCGCGTTCCGGGCCATTACCGTTCACGCACGGGCGGCACCAGTCATTTTTCTTGGCGCTATCCGGCTTTACCGCGATGTCGTCCACCAACAGAACGGCTTCGACCCAACTCTCGGCTCGGCCGAGATAGCTGAGGTTTTCGACCAGACTTCGCAGTAGTTCCCGCTCGGTTGGCGACAGGTCGAGCGGATAGTGAACCCGCAGAGGCTCTTCGTGAGCCACACGGACGAACGTGTCGAAGACTTTCCTAGTCGTCTCGCTCTTGCCCTCGACAATCGGCATGTAGTGTCGTGAGTGCCCGACTTCGCCTCGCGGCAACTGATACTCCGGCAGCACGGCGGAGAGTCTTTCAATCAGCGCTTGAGCGTCGGCAGGCACATCGTCCCAGCCGAGTTTGGAGAAGCCCGTGGCCACGAATGCTCGTAGCAGACGCCACGGGCACGGGGGCCATTCGACGACGCCTTCATTCACATGGCTGCCCCACGGCGTCGAGTGATAGCGCGCGCCGAGAAACCGAAATTCGATCGTGACCATGAACAACACCATCTTGAGGAAGCGCTGCGGCTGGACGCAGCTTCGGAAATCTTCTGGAGCTTTGGGAAGTGATGACGACGCTCGAAAGGCTTCGCCAAAATTCCAAAGCGGCGTCGAGCCGCCGCACTCCAAAGGGTCACTTGGCCGGTTTGTTTCCGGGCTTGTATGTGACCGTGGTGACACCGCATTCGCCCGCGAAGAGTTGCTTGCTCGTACACGCCGCGATGCAATCCTTGAGGACACCCGCGAGTTCCACCATAGATGGCAGTGTGTAGTTCGCCGGTCGCTTGGCCTTGATCTCGTCGCTCGTAACTTCAAAGTCGCACGCCGTTCGCAGCCGCAGATCACCATCGAGCAGCGTCCGGATTTTGTAGAGGCCCAGCACGATCAACAGTTGCTCGGCGGCGGGATCAAGCCCGTAGCCACGAATCTGCGCGAGGTCGAGACTGAAGTACGCCGTGATGCTGCGCGCGGTGTATTCCTCGCGCGCGTACGGAATGTTTCCGTGTCCTTCCGCAGCGCCCTTGCCTTCTTCTTTTCCCGGCTGCACATGATCGTTCTTTACTCCACCGGACGCCGCGACTTCGTAGTCTTCGGCCTCAACGAAGGATGACAAGGCGCGAGCGATCCGCAGGCGTCCGCCGATGCTCTCTAGGAACAGTCCGTGCAGCAGGGCGTTTGCGTCGTATTTGAAAACGGCCTCCACAAACTTGCGGCGATTGACCGGCTTCTTTTCGTCGTAGGCCATTTCTGCAGTGAGATCCTTGTGAAACTTTCCGGCGTCGGCATCTTCGATGTAGACGCTGTTGAGTCGATGAGCCTCTTGGATCGAACTCGTCAGGTATTCCTTCTTGTCGTCCAGAACTTTGACGTAGCTCACGCCCTTCGCTGCGTCTGTGAGATCGTTTGCGCCGGTGTCCCAAATGGTTGCTTCCAGCCGATTGGCCATGCTCTGCGCGCTCTCGACGAGCAGGCAGGGAAGCGACTCGTCTTCCTTGATCGGCGCTTGGTAGATCGCCGCACCGAGGTCGGGGAACCCGGTTGGTTGGAAGCGATGCCCCTGAATGGGCTGGACGGGAACGTTGAGCAACACGCGGCGCGCATCGGCGAGCGGCTTCAGAATTTGGTCGAGACTCATAAGTGGTTCTTTCAAATTTGGAGTGCGGTGGCTCGACACCGCTTTCCGATTTTGGAATGGCCGCAGGATGTCGATCCACACGGCGTCAAACAGAGAATCCCCAAGGCTTTGCCCGAAAGATTCCAAAGCGGTGTCGAGCCACCGCACTTCAAAGGTTCAAGCTGAGGCGACAGGTTCCTCCGTCGTTGGATCGCTGTCGTCCGCTGCTGCTGGCAGGACGGGTCGCGTCAGCCGTTCGACGAGACGAAGTGCGCTGCCGGTCGAAACGGGAAAGGCGAGAGCGGCGACGAGCCTTCGACCCGCAAACTCATCCGCGAAAGCCGTGCTGAGCTTCGGACGCAATCCGCTCACGGCGAGTCTTCGCGCAGCGATCTTGACGGCTTGCTGAACTCCGCCAGCGATCAGCCGTGCGACGATGGCGGGGTCGAGCCGCACCGAAACACCCGGTGGTTCGCGCTCCTCAACGGAAGCCGAAGCCAACGTCGGATCGTCTTTCTGAACGAGCCTCGGCACGGGGACATCACCGGGGAAATGACACAGCCGCAGCAGCCCGAACACGCCCAGCGATCCCGCCGCATCTCGTTCCTCTTGGTGCGACGGATATCGGAGTGCTTTGCGAATCTCGTCTCGCAATTGGTCGAACTCGATCCAGTCCAGTGCCATCAACGGTCGCGCGAGTCCCATGATTTTTGCCGCGTCGAGTTCGCCCGCCAGAAACTGTTGGATGTCTGCGAGACTCGCTTCCGTTCCGGGAACGGGCTTGAGCGGCAGGATGGCACCACCGCCTTGGCGCGCTTCGATCACGCGCCGCCTCATGAGCGCGACTGCATCCCGCTCGATGTCGCCAGTCAGGCAGACAACTCGCGTGTCTTGGACGAGTTTCTCGCCACGAACTTCAAACCGACGCGGTGCCCAACTCTTGCCCGACCGCGCATCGACCAGCGGCATGAAGTGGCCTCGCACCGGATCGTTCCAGTCGATCTCAACACGCCGCTGGTTACGAACGGTTCGCACGGTCACACCATGCTGACCGGCAAACGCCAGCGCCAGCCGCAATTCCGGACTGCCATCATTGATCGCCAGCAACCAGCGCGGACTCAATCCGCTGATGAACGCGCCCAAGGGTTGCAGCCCCTTCTTGCCCGTAAATCCCGGACTTCGCACGAGCTGTGTCTCCGCTTCACCCAGCGCCACGAACAACTGTTGCCACCGCGCCGCCGATGAGCCACCGCCGCTCGAATCGCGACAACAGGCGAGCATCGCGTTCTCACAAACCCGCGCAGCACGGCCAATCGAAGCAGGAGCATTTTTATCGCCACCGGCTCGTTGGAGTTGATCGAACCACGGCTTGATCTCGTCAATGAGTTCCAATTCCGGCACGGGTTGCTCCGGGATGACCCAACGCCCCAGCGGCGTGGCGAGATTGGCTTGGCCGTTTCGTTCGATGTAGCCGTATCGCTGGAACTCGGACACACCGCGAGCAACACCCAGCCGAGCGATGGATCGCGCGACATCCAGTGGCCGTTGCGCGGTACGAGCCTTGGTTCCCGGAGAGTCCTGTACTTGGCATCGCCCTTCCGCGACGAAGCGAACCATTTCGTGATGCGTCGTCGGTCGATTCCACAGCGGCATCCACTGCTCGCCACGACTCTTCTCGCCATCCACGGCACTCGCGAAACCTGCTGCGGACGCATAGACCGCGAACGGAGCAGCAGCTTGCGGCATTGACTCTCGCATGGTCATGTCCGTCGTCATGCGGCGTGTGAGCGCGGACGCAAACACGATGGCTCCTTCGAGCATCAACACAAAGTCCCATGGATTGACGAGTGCGCCCGCACCAAAGCCGATCGTGCTATTCGCGCCACCTGCGGCTCCCGGAAAGAACTGGCCAATCGAGTTGCTCGCCAAGCCCGGTGAGGCGTCTGCGAACATCGAAGCCCGCAGCAACCTCTGGCTGCATTGGCGTGGCGATCCCTCTGCGGACTCACAATCAAACAGTTCGCCGAGTCGCTGCATGAAGTTGTTCGTGAAGTCCAACCGACCGTCATTACCTCCTGTTCCCAGCAGCGCGGGATAGACCGGGCTCCCTTCCTCAGAAAGGACCAGCGCCGCTTCTAGCCAGTCCAGGAGCGAACCGCGCCAAGACTGTCGGCATTTCTGGAGCAACGATCCCTTCAGTTCGTCTTTCGGGCTTTCCTTCCAGCCTGCCGTCAATTCGCGCCCTGCTCGAATCGCCTCGCGGTATGGCTGAAAACGCGCCGCCACGCTTCGATCAATCGGTTCGATCCCCGACTTGTTGTCCTTGGGATAGAAGCCGCTGCCGCCGTTCCACGGAGTGATGAGCGGTGTCGGCTGGTATTCGTTGAGGAAGAACAGTTCGAGTTCATCGCGTGACAACTTTGAAGCGAGATGAAACGTCTCGTCACGCCACCAGCCGCGCACGGACTCGTCCTTCTGCTCCGCAACCAGACGCAGGATTCCGAGGGCTTTGAGGTAATGAGCCAGCGGCGTCGGTGAACAACCCGCCAGCGTGTGAATGTTCATGGTCTCTCTCTGTTTCGAGTTCAATATCAGAGCAACGGATCGGGTGTTTCCAGTTTGGACGCTCGCACGTCGGCGGCGCGGAACAGAGCTTCGAGCCACGCGAGTGTGAACGGGCCGTGACGTTTCAGCAGTGACTGCACCCGCTCCGACCAACTCGCTCCGTAGCGATTCGACAAACCAATCGCGGCAGGATCGAGGTGCAGTGTGATCTCGGGAACATCGACGTGCTGGGTTCCGACCTGATCGGCGAACAAACGCAGCTTTGGCAAAGTGTCACCTTCACGAACGCCGCGAAGGGGTTGTCCGGTTCCAATCAGGCGCGAGTCGCGCGCAGGAAACTCCTGATCGTCGGGAGTGGCCTGCCATGCGCCGCGAACCTTGCCGTGGTGAGACGCCACCAGATAGACGAGCAAGTCAAACTGTTCGCCTGTCAGATCAGCGAGCCGTTTCGTGAGTGCGTCCTGTGAAGCGGGGTCTCCCTCAGTGACGAGAGTCAGGACGCCGTGGTCGAACAACTCGCGGTGCGGGCCGAGCAGCGCCGGATGATCGGGTTTGTGCCGCGCCAGCAACTCGAAGAGCGCCAGTGTGCTGGCCAGTTCGTGTCGGAAACCCTTTCGATGACCGTACCGCAATTCATCACCGTTCTTCTCTGGCCACGAGTACTTATCTGAGCGGAACGACACCCATGACGACTTCGGCGCTTTCGCCAAGTCGTCAGAGTCCCGGTGTTCGTCGTCCCGTTTGATGTTGGCCTGAAACGCCCGGTGAGCTTTGCCCCAATCGTGACACAACCCGGCCAACTCGAAGAGAGGCTTCAGTCCATTCGATGCGCCGGTTTTGTCGAGCAGCGTGTTCGCTTCACACGCCACCTCACGGCCGTGTGTGGCGATGGTCTTCCAATCCGACTGACTGCGGTCTTCGCGCGACTGGCCGAGATCACTCTGGTCGTCGTCCTTTGTGTCGCCCCGATCAAAGCCGGACGCGACATCGAATTTGTCATCGTCCTTCTTGCGTTTGTCTCCCGTGAAGCCGCGAGTCGGATCGTAGCCGCCCCACTCAGCATCGATCAGGAACACTTGGCCGGGATAGCAACGATCCGGCGTCAACGGTCGCCATTTGTCCGTGAGGTAATCCCAACACCACGCTCGGCATTCTTCCTTCAACTTGTTTCCGTCGAAGAGCCACTTGCGAGCCGCAGCAACGGGTACATGACAGAGGCCGCCTCGCTTCGGCTGCCATTCGCTCGGCGGATCGCCGGGCTTGTCCGCCTTACCGGGGAAGTCAGTTGGTATCCAGCAGACCTGCACATCCCGCTCGTCGCCTGACCGGATGAAACGGCTGATATCGAGGTCCGCGCCAGTCAGATCGGGGCTGGTGTCAAACAATTCGTCGCACTCACGCCGGGTCAGCAAATGCAGGTACTCGTACCGGTACAGTCGCTTCAAAAACTCGCTGTCATTGGCGCGAAGGTCGTCTTCAAACTCCTGCAAACCGGTCAGACCAACATCGCTCAGCCGAGTGATCGCCTCGCTGGCTGCGGCGAGGTCTGGCAGTTCGTAGGGCAGCGCCGATTTCTCATCGACCTGCCGGTCCACCACGACCACATTCGCCGTCCCGCCGTATCGAGCCGCTCGACCGAACCGTTGCACGAGACTCGGCCACGGAGCCAACTCGGTGATGAGCGCTGTCGCTGAGATATCGACGCCTGCCTCGACGACTTGTGTCGAAATCAGGATCAAGTTGGTCTCTGGATTCTCGCAGTGCTTTCGTGAAAGGAACTCTTCCGTCCACTGTTCGCGTTCCAAGCCACGAAAGCGACTGTGAATCAGTTCGACCTTCGGAACTGAGCCGTCCTTCAGCATCGCTTTCGTGACGGCCTTGTGAACATCGCCCGCACGATCCACGGTATTGACGATGACCAACGTCACTCGTCCCGTCTTGTCCGGCTCAGCCGCATGGTGTTCCTTCAGAATCAGGTCAGCCCATGCGGCGAAATCGTCCTTCGGCTTCGAGGGGATGGTCTCCACACGAACCGGCTTGCGAATGTTCCACACGTCACCGGCTCGCTCTTTCGGTGGAACTTGGAGAACCTGCTGCCGAAGCGTATTGAGCTCGTCGTGGAAATCGACAGTCTCTAGCCAGTCCTCCTGCAACGTCGCGCTCATCCACCAAGTGCGACACGGCCGGAGCGACTTCGCTGCCTCCTGTTCACGAAATGCTTGCAGTTGGACGCTGGTGGCCAGCCCGATGTCCATCAACTGAACCTCGTCCATGACCCACAAGCAGTCGTGATTCAGCAACCCAAACTCAACTGGCCACCGCGCTCGACCGCTGGCATACCCTCGATTGAGCGCCCGCGAGAGCAGCATGTCCTGCGTCCCAATTAAAATCGCAGTCTTCTCCGGGTGATGAATCCAGTCACCCGCATCAACACCACCCATCAGGCACTCCACGGTTGGCACTTCGGAGGCATCTCGCCCGCTCGCCGATGCCCATCGTTCCACCAGATCGCTGGCAACCCGCTGCGTCTGCTGTACCAACACCCGCATCGGCAAACACCAAACCAACCTTCGAGGCCACGCCTCCTCGCGCTGTTCCAACCGATGCCACATCCACGACGCCAACACTCCTTCCGTCTTGCCAAGCCCGGTCGGAATGCGGATCAGGCGGTTGAAGCACTGAAACTCTTGGCTGAGACCCGCTTGCCATGAGCGAGGTGCAGGATGGTCAGTGACACTTTGAAACCAATTTGGAAAGTTATTCGGCATGAATTAGACCTAAGAAAGTCATTGTCAGTTCAGTTCGAGCCGCAGTGTCTTGATTACGGTGTGCGGCCTTGCGGCTCGGTGTGCGATGTTGTCGCCTTGGAAAAGAACTCGGCAAACGTCATTCGTCAGTCTCCGGCGGATTGGGGAGTTGTTCGAGTCGGCGTTGGATCAGGCGTTCGTCGGGCAACGCGGTTTGATAGGTGGCGACGCCAATTTTGTTGGCGGCGGCGGTCAGGGCGAGGCGGACTTGGACCTTGTCGGCCGATTTGCACAGGACCAGACCGATGCTGGGATTCTCGTGTGGCAGGCGGAGTTGCTCGTCGAGAGCGGCGCAGTAAAACTTCGACTTGCCTGCATGCTCTGGTTTGAACTTGCCGATCTTCAAGTCGATGGGAATCAGGCACTGCAACCCGCGATGGAAGAAGAGCAGGTCAACGTAGAACGTGTCGGCACCGACCGTCAGCGGATACTCCTCGCCCACGAAGGTCAGATCCTTACCGAACTCCAAGAAGAAGTCGCGCAGGTTGGCGAGGATGGACTTGCGAAGCTGCTTTTCGGTGTGTTCGTCTTCGAGGCCGAGAAATTCAAGGACGTAGTGATCCTTGAACGGCAGCAGTTCGCCCGATTCGGGATGCTCGGGCAGACACTTCTCGGGGTGCGACTTCACCGAGACGTAGCGGGTGAAGAGGGCAGACTCGATTTGGCGGCGGAGTTCGCGCACTGACCAGCGTTCCCGAACGGACATCGTCATGTAGAAGTAGCGTTCTGCCGGAGCAGCGACGGCTCCGATGATGATCGTCTGATGAGACCACGAAAGACCGAGGATCAAGCCACGCAAATCCTCGGAAATTGAGTCACCAAGAATGCCGGACAAAAGTCGGGACACTGTCCCGACTTTTGTCTTCACGGCGATTTGTCGGGACGATGTCCCGACTTTTCCGGAGCCGACCTCTGGCGGTGTCGTCGTGAGATTCTCCCGAAACCAACCATCCGTTTCGCGACTGGCAAGGAAGAACTGTCGCATGCGAAACACGTTGTCACGGCTGAGTCCCTTTAAGTCCGGGAAGGCAGATCGCAGATCGGTCGCGAGTTTCTCAACCACCGCGTCGCCCCAGTTGGCGGTCTCTTGTTGCTGCACGATGGTGCGGCCGATGTACCAATAGAGGCAGACGAGTTCACGATTGACGGTCGCCAGTGCGCGGTGACGTGACTCCGCAATCGCCTGCGTCAGCTCAGTCAGAATCTCACCATATCCACCGGGTGCGGAGCGACCACTGGATGCGGAATGAACAGGGCGGCGCGACAACGGCTGCTTCTTAGCCATGCGGGCCTCCCGTCATATCAAGCAAGCTGCGTCTGACTCGAAAACTGATCGTCATCATCGGGGATGCCTCCAACCAAAGCAGCCATCACGCTCCGCGTGATGAGAGCCGAGAGCGGGAACGGTGCGGTGTGGATGGTTGGTGTCTTGCGCGCATTCGGCGCGGTCCGTTGCTCGGCTGTCCTCACACGGAGTGTGAGGGCTACTTTGGGATGTCATCATCGGGGCAGACCTCGCGGGCTTCGGGGTGTTTTTGTGGGAGTGGCCGGTTGGTAGACCTGCTGCATGGACTCGATCGTGTCCATCATCTCGGTACGGAGTGACTCGGGTTCCAAGACCTCGGCATGCTGGCCGAAGCTGAGCAGCCAGGCTTTCAACTCGCGGAGGTCGCCGAGCAGGAACTCGGCGAGTAACGAGCCGTCTCGTTGAGGCGTACATTGCTGGCTGGCGTGCCACGTCTTTTCGGTGACGTATCTCGCCACGGTCGCATCGAACCGAACGCGGACTTTCGTGACTGAGCCGTCGCCTTGCAGGATGCCGAACGACGAGGCGAGGTATTGCCGCGCATCGAAGTCGTCCGGCAGGTTGAATACCAGGCTGGTGACATCGACATCGCTGATGCGGTCGAGCTTGTACGTCTTCACCTTGTCGTCTTCGCGGGCATGAGCCAGCAGGTACAGGCTGCCTCGATGCCAAAGCAGCACCAACGGATAGACCTCGGTCGAGACCGGCTCCGTGGCACGGGCCGAATGGTAGACAACCCATGCGATCTTGCGGTCCTCAATCGCGATCAGTAGCCGCTCGATCAGTTCGGCATGTTTCGAGTAGTCGCCCGCCGCGAGCGGCGTCTGCTGAAACACATAAGCCAGCTTGTCGAGGTACTCGACCGCCCCCTCGCCCAGCGTCGCACGAATCTTTTTAAACGCCGATTGAGCACCGATCCAGACGTTGGTTCCGGCGAGCGGCTCCAGAAACCGACGCCCCAGGTAGAGTGAGAGAACTTCCGTGAGATTGAACTTCAGCGACGCGATGCCCGGCCCAGTATCGAGCTTCCACGATTTGCGACCGAACTCGCCCAGGGTCTCCAGCAGGGGAAAGCCGGTCCGAGCAAGGAGCTGCAAGTCGCGACGGATGGTCTTATCGACGACACCCATCTCATCGGACAGTTCACGAACAGTTGCTCCGAACCGTCGAGACGACAGCGTCTGGAGTAGTCTCCATTGGCGAGCAAGGGGAGCAGTTTCTGACATATTGGCTCGCTGCGAAACAGTGCATGCGCTGACTGATTGATCAACAGTGCAACCACTGTAGCGAACGGCGCGTCCAGATTCTGTCCAGCCGCCCCGTAAAATTCATGGATGTTGTGATTTGGTGATTCGGTTGTTCAAGTCGCGGTCTTCAAAGCGGTTTTCAACCAAAGACCTCCGAGGCCCAATCACACCGGTCTCAGGCGTTACTTTTTCCCAATCGTCTGACCGTGCTCAAGTTCCCAACAATTCCCGTCCGATGATTTGACCATTCTCCCGTAAGGCATAACAATCAGAATCGTCAGGCATATTCGTATCGGCAGCATGTGACATGATGCCGAGTCAATCTTCCCGGTGCTGAAGCGAGCAGAGTTCCATGCCCAAACGTGGTCGCCCACAACTGACGACGCTGACGGATTCGCAGGCCCGGATTTTGCGCGAACTCGAATCGTGGATTTTGCAGCGTGGAATCTCCCCCACCGTGCGGGAACTCGCGGAGCGGGTCGAGATGTCCGCTCCCAGCGTCAACGAACAACTTCAGCGGTTGGAACGGAACGGGTATGTCAAACGTGAGGCATTCAAGGCCCGCAGTTTGACGGTCCTGCGGCCGGCCGAGTGTCGGGATGTGAGCGTGTCCCGGCTCGTCGCCGTGCCGATTATTGGAACGATTGCGGCTGGCTACCCCGTCCTGGCGAGCGAAAACATCTGTGGCGAAGTGCTGATGGAGGAGACCGTCGTCCGTTCGGGAAGCCATTTTGCCCTGAAGGCCAGCGGCCAGAGCATGATCGACGCCGGGATTCAGCCGGATGACATCGTGATCGTGCGGCAGCAGCAGCTTGCCGAGAACCGCGACATTGTGGTCGCCCTGCTCAACGACGAAACGACTCTCAAGCGGCTGCATTACTGCGACGGGGCGATTGAGTTGCGGCCGGAGAACCCGCGCTTCAAACCGATCGTGGTGGGCCCGGAGGACGATCTGCGGATTCTCGGGAAGGTCGTCGCCATCCGGCGTTCGGCCGGGAAATAGGTCGCGTCATGGTGGGAGACGAACATCGTGCCGAGACTCTGCGCGCCCTGCGCCAACTCTGTGGGAAGGTGGCTCGCCCCCATGAGGCAGAGGCGGAACACCGCCTGTCACTCGGCATCCCGGCGTTGGAGGTCCTGCTCCCCGGTCGTGGCTTGGAACGTGGGTCGCTGGTGGAGTGGCTGTCGCCCGTCGAGGGGAGCGGTGTGGCGACGCTCGCGATGCAGGGCGCGCTTGCCGCTCTCGATCAACATCGGGTCTGGGCGGTTGTCGATGCCACAGGCGAGTTCCATCCGCCGGCCGCTCGCGGCTGGGGCGTCCCGTTGGAGTCCCTGCTGCTGCTGCGACCGACTTCGGTGGCCGATGCCGTGTGGACCGTCGAGCAATGTCTGCGCTGTCCGGCGATCGGCCTCACTTGGTTTCGCACCGAACACCTTTCCGACCAAGTGGCCCGACGCTGGAAGCTGGCGGCGGAAATCGGGGGCGGCATCGGCGTGCTGTTCCGGCCGGAGGCGGCGGCCCGACACGCCTCATGGGCCGATGTGCGGTGGCGGGTCCAACCGCGAGGGGCCGTGAGGCCTACGGGCCGCGTGGTGCGGGTGGAGTTGGTGTCGTGTCGAGGTGCGTTTGCGGGTGGCTCTGTCGAACTGGACGTGAACGATGCGACGGGTGATGTGCGTCTGGTGTCCGCTGTGGCCGGTGCAACGACGGCTGTCCGAGCAGCCGGAGCTTAGCTCTCGTCCGTTGATCCTGTTCGCCGAAGGCCGACGCGGATTGATTGTGACGGCGTGTTCTCCGGAGGCACTGCGATTGGACATCCGCGTCGGGATGCCGCTCGGCGAGGCCCGGTCCCTGCTGCCGACCACCGCTTCACGCCGCTCACGGCAACCCATTCCGAAACCGGACTTTCAGCGAGCCGATCCGGTGGCTGATCGGACTCGGTTGCAGGCCCTCGCGATTCACTGTCAGCGGTACAGCCCGCTCGTCGGTCTGGAGGATGATCCCGCTCCCGAATCGCTTTGGCTCGACATCTCAGGGAGCGAGCTGTTGTTCGGGGGCGAACAGGGACTGGCAGAAGCTCTCATCACTGATCTGGCTCAACAGGGCATTCAGGTCCGCATCGCCATCGCCGATACCTGGGGAGCCGCCTGGGCGGTGAGTCACTATGCCGACCCCGTGGTCTCACTTGTGCTGAGCGACGAACAGACCAACGCCCTCGCGCCGCTGCCGGTGGTGGCGCTGCGGGTTTCCGACGCCGTGATCGAATGCTTGCGTGGACTGGATGTCACGACGATTGGCCGGTTGATGAGTCTGCCCCGCGCCAGCCTGCCGTCCCGGTTCGGGAAGGAACTCGGGCGGCGACTCGATCAGGCGACGGGTCTCGCGCCGGAGTTGCTGACGGCGGAGCGTCTAATCGAACCGATAGTCGTGGACTGGTTGTTCGAGGATCCGGTGACGGATCGCCAGACGCTCGATCATGTCTGCGAAGTGTTGCTTGAACGCCTGCTGGTGACGCTGGAGGCGCGGCGAGCCGGGCTGCGGGAACTGACCTGCCGCTGGCTCGGCACCGCCGCCGAACCGATCTCGCTGCGGCTGCTCCGTCCGACAACAGAGCGACAACACCTGCTCGACCTGTTGCGGTTGCAGTGCGAACGGGTTGTCTTCACGGCGGGCGTGAAGGGTGTCCGGATGGAGGTTGTCGAGCTGGGCCTTCCACCCATTCGACAGGCGACGCTGTTTGAAGACGATGTGGGTGAGAAACACCAGCGGGCACTGGCCGAACTGGTGGACCGGCTCAGCAGTCGTCTCGGACGTGATGCCGTGCTGCGTGCGAGTCTCCAACCCGACCCGCTGCCCGAGTTCTCGTGTGCAACTCTGCCGTGGCTGGAGCAGAGATCGTCCGCCGTCGAGACCGTCACGATTCCCTCACGACTGCGGTGCCGTCCGTTGCGACTGCTCCGTTTGCCGCAGCCATTGACCATCGACCGGTTCTCGCCTGATGGCTGGCCGACACAGGTTGATCGCACGCCCGTCGTGCGCGTCAGCGGTCCCGAGCGGATCGAGTCGGGCTGGTGGCGCGGAGTGGACGCGAAGCGCGATTACTACCGCCTCACCCTCGCCACCGGAGCCGCCCTGTGGGCGTTTTGCGACCTCAAAAGTGGCCGCTGGTTTCTGCACGGGTTGTTCGACTGAGGCTGTTTGACTGAGGTGCCGCATGCCCGAGATCGCCTTCCCGAAAATTCGGCCGCGTGTCGTCCCCGCTTCGCCTGTAGCGCGTCGTGCGCCGAACGCCGCCTACGCCGAGTTGCACTGTCAGACGAATTACTCGTTCCTGCGGGCCGCATCGCATCCGGATGAACTCGTGCAGCGAGCGACCGAACTGAAGTACACGGCGCTGGCGATCACCGACCGGAACAGTCTGGCGGGAGTCGTGCGGGCCCATGCCGCCGCGAAGCCGCTGGGATTGAAGCTGCTCATCGGGGCCGAGGTGACGCTGACCGAGGGACCGAGCGCGGTGCTCTTGGCCACCAACCGGGCGGGATACGGCCGACTGTCGCGATTGCTGACGCTCGGCAAACGGCGGGCACCGAAAGGGGAATGCCATCTGACCTTCGACGACGTGGCTCACTTCCACGCGGACCTCCTGGCCTGCGTGCTGCTCGACACGAATCAACCGGAGCGCCAGACGGACGAACTGCCTCGCTGGCGGGAGACGTTCGGCGACCGCTGTTACGCGTTGGCCGAACTCCATCGCGGGCCGCACGACGAGTGGCTGCTGCAACGCTTCCAAGACCTCGCACAGCAATCCCGCATCCCACTCGTCGCGGGCAACGGCGTCCTGTATCACGCTGCCGAGCGGCGTTATCTCCACGATGTCCTCACGGCGACGCGGCTCGGTGTCACCGTGGCGGAACTCGGCGAACATCGACAGACGAACGGCGAACGACATCTCAAGTCGGCCGACGCGATGCGGGCGTTGTTCGCCGCGTGTCCCGCCGCCGTCGAACGGACACTGGAAGTTGCAGGACGATGCCAGTTCTCGCTCGACGAGTTGAAATACGAGTACCCGGAAGAACTCTGCCCGCGCGGGGAGACTCCGCTGGCGTGGTTGACGCAACTGACCTGGGCGGGGTCACGCGAACGCTACCCGCACGGCCTCCCCGACAAAGTGCGGCGGCTGATCGAACACGAACTGACTCTGATCGCCGACCTGCACTACGAAGCCTACTTTCTGACCGTGTGGGATCTGGTGCGGTTCGCCCGCAGCCGGGGAATTCTCTGTCAGGGACGGGGAAGTGCGGCGAACTCGGCTGTTTGCTTTTGTCTCGGCGTCACGTCGGTCGATCCCGACCGGATCGACACGCTGTTCGAGCGATTCATCAGCAGGGAACGGGGCGAGGCTCCCGACATTGATGTCGATTTTGAACACGAAAGAAGGGAGGAAGTCCTCCAGTATCTCTACACCAAGTACGGTCGCGACCGAGCCGCCATGACGACTGAAGTCATCACGTACCGTCCCAAGTCGGCCGTGCGAGATGTCGCCAAGGCCCTCGGTCTGTCACTGGACCGCGTGGACACGCTCGCCAAATCGGTTGAGCATGCGAGCCGCGAGGACGATGCGCTTGCCACCCGGTTCCGTGAGACGGGCTTCGATCCGACCTCGCGACTCGGACGACAGTTGATTCATCTCGTGCAGGAAGTGCTCGGGTTCCCGCGCCACCTCAGTCAGCATGTCGGCGGCATGGTCATCACGCGCGGACGGCTCGACGAACTGACGCCGCTGGAAAACGCCGCCATGCCCGGCCGGACAGTGCTTGAATGGGACAAGGACGATCTCGACGTGCTGGGCATCCTCAAGGTGGACTGCCTCGCGCTGGGAATGCTCACTGCCATTCGGAAATCGTTCGAGTTGATCCGGCTCCACACGGGCCGCGAACTGACGCTGGCCACGATCCCCGCCGAAGACCGCAGTGTCTACAACATGCTTTGCCGGGCCGAGTCGATCGGCGTGTTCCAGGTCGAGTCGCGGGCACAGATGTCGATGCTCCCGCGACTCAAGCCGCGTTGCTTCTATGATCTCGTGATCGAAGTTGCGATTGTGAGACCGGGGCCGATTCAGGGAGGCATGGTTCACCCGTATCTGCGACGACGCAGCGGCGAAGAGCCGGTCACGTTTCCCAGCGACGCCGTGCGTGAGGTGCTTCAGAAGACGCTCGGCGTGCCGATCTTCCAAGAGCAAGCGATGAAACTGGCCGTCGTCGCGGCGGGCTTCACGCCGGGTGAGGCCGATCAACTCCGCCGCGCGATGGGGGCGTGGAGGCGAAGGGGCGTGATGCAGCCGTTTCGTGAGAAGCTGCTCGCCGGGATGCAGGCCCGTGGCTACGACGAAGACTTCGCCAACCGGGTCTACGATCAGATTCAGGGCTTCGGGGAATACGGCTTCCCGGAATCGCACTCAGCCAGCTTCGCGCTCCTGGTCTATGCGTCGGCATGGCTCAAGCGGCATCACCCGGCCGAGTTCACGGCGGCGCTGCTCAACAGTCAGCCGCTCGGGTTCTATGCCCCCGCACAACTCGTGGCCGAAGCCCGCCGACAATGCGTGGAAGTACGACCGGTCGATGCCAATGCGAGCGATTGGGACTGCACACTTGAAGCACGGGAGGGCGTGTTCCCCGCGTTGCGGCTCGGCTTTCGGATGCTCTCCAGCTTGAAGCGCTCGACGGTGGATCGTGTGGTCGCGGT
>Ga0114966_10001286_pt1 | contig 23344 bp, 26 predicted proteins | sample M_130207_XF_Meta_FD_87029 | JGI IMG/M metagenome (GOLD analysis project Ga0114966, IMG submission 87029) | Freshwater microbial communities from Lake Montjoie, Canada to study carbon cycling - M_130207_XF_MetaG | ecosystem: Environmental > Aquatic > Freshwater > Lake | place: Lake Montjoie... | reverse complement strand
GGCCTCGACGCGGACCTCGCCCATCGAATCGGTCTCGGATCGCGTGGCCTGCTCGTTCATCGTGTACCTCCGGCCCTCAGCGCCCCGGCTGCGCCCGAGCGGCGCGGTCAGTGTCTCAGTCGAACAGGTGCTTCGGCACCGCGCCGTCGAGCTCGGACATGGTCCAGGCGGGGTTCGAGCGATGGTCCCCGCGAAAGATCGTCCGCTCGTTGCGATAGGACGACCACACGGCGATCTCGCCACCCGACGCGTGGAACACGTGGCCGGAGTACGCGCCGCCCTTGTCGGTGCATAGCCACGTGACGATGGGCGCGACGTAACTGGGCGGGGGGGTGTTCTCGTAGTTGTCCCACATCTCGTCGTCGATCTGGCCGGTGGCGTGCATCTCCTCGAAGTGGGTTCGGCTCATCTCGTGCAGTCGCGTGGCCGCGCCCGGCGCAAGACAGTTCGCGGTGATGCCGGTTCCGGCGTACTCGTGGGCGATCGCCTTGGTCATCGAGATCACGCCGCCCATGGACGCGGCGAAGATCGGGCTTCCGAGCAGACCGGTCGCGCCGTACGACGTCGTCGTCACAATCCGACCCCACCCGCGCTCGCCCATCCCGGGGACCACAGCACGACAGAGCCAGAACTTCTGGGAGAGGAACAGGCCGAGAAATCGCTGGTACTCGTCATCGGTCGCGTGCAAGTTCGCCTCGAGCAGCGCACCGGCACACGCCACGAGGATGTCCACCCGACCGTACGCCTCGTTGGCCGTGGCAACCGTGGCCGCACACCCGGCGCTGTCACCGACCGTGTCGTAGCTCGCGATGGCGCTCCCCCCGGCGGCGACGATCTCGGCGACGGTGGCGTCGGCCGCGGTGGCGCTCGCCCCGTGCCCGAGCTCGGACGTCCCGAGATCGTTGACCACCACGGAGGCGCCGTGCGCCGCGAGCGACAAGGCGCAGGCCTTGCCGATCCCGTTGCCCGCGCCGGTCACGAGCGCGACGCGGCCTTCAAGTTCTGCGGCCATGGAACCCCCCGCTGACTTTGGCTCCCCGAGCCGTGCTCATTCATGTACAGATCTCCTCGTCTGTCAAGAATGCGCGGCCCGGAACGCGGCGGCGATCAGACGTAGGGTTGATCGGATGCGCCTGAACGAGTTTGCTCCCGACCTGACGCCGCTTGACATGGCCGCGAGCCAAGAGTTCGCGAGCCTCCTGCAGAGCGCGACCGACCTCGCCATTCCCCACACGCCGTCGGTTCGCTACCGTTCGCGCCACACGGTGATCCGTCATCAACGATTCCACTTCAGCGAGTGGGGCGACCCCGGCAAGCCGCAGATCCTCCTGCTCCACGGAGGCAATCAGTCGTCGCATTCGTGGGACCTCGTCAGCCTTCACCTCGCCGACCGCTACCACGTCTTCGCACTCGACCAGCGCGGCCACGGAGACTCCGAGTGGAGCCCCGAGCTCGACTACTCCATCGATGCAATGGTGCAGGACGTCGTGGCATTTATCGCCGACCGGCAGATGGACCGGCCCTTGGTGTTCGGCCACTCGATGGGTGGTCGCATCGCGCTCACCTTGGCCACGGAAAACCCCGGTATCGCGCGGGCGTTCGTGATCGTCGACGTAGGTCCGGAAATCACGCTCGAGGGCACCAAGACCATCCAGAACTTCGTGGTGCAGAACATCGAGTTCGACGATCTCGAGGTGTTCCTCGACAACGTCGTGAAATACGACCCGTTCCGTTCTCGCGTTCACATCGAACGCACTGTGAAATACAACATGATTCGTCGCGTCGACGGAAAGTACGTCAGCAAGGTCGACCACCGGCGCCTGCCGGTCCGCAACCGCGACCTCACCCTCGACCACGTGCGCACAATTGCCTGCCCGGTGCTGGTGTTGCGAGGCGCAGAGTCGAACATCCTCGCCCCCGATGCGGCCGAGCGATTCGCTGCCGCGTTGCCCGACGGTGTGCTGATCACGGTCCCGAACTGCGGCCACAACGTACATTCGGGGAACACCCTCGGGTTTCTCGACGCGATCGGCCCGTTCCTCGACCGCGTTGATCCCCGGCCTGCCTGAGGGGCGCACCCTCGGCCGGTACCGTCGATCTCGCTGTTGCAGTCGATCTCGCTGTTGCAGTCGATCAACTCGAGGAATCGGGCAGTCGACATGGCCTGCAAGCGCGAGTGGGCGTTCAGCTTGTGGTCTGCCTCTACGAAACTCGGGGCGATTCACTAGCCCCGTGGCCGAGACCGCACGAGTGGGCTCTGGTTACTTCGAGACCCGGGCGTTGTAGGCCTCTTGGATGGTTCCCGGAATGCGCCCGCGGGTGCTGATCGCGAACCCGTTCTCCTTGGCCCAATGCCGAATGGCTTCGGTCTCGCTCGGGTCGCGGCGCTGGCTCGGACCGGACGACGGGGACATGGTCGCGGCACGCGAACGCGCCGACCGCCCCCTCGAGACGAAGGGCGAGAGCGCCGCGTTGAATGCCGCACGATGTTCACCGCAGAGATCGATCTCAAATGCGGAACGGCCAATTGCGAACTCGAGCGCAGTCGCACCCTCGTTTGATTCACACACATCGCAAAGGACCTGGACGATTACCTGACGCGCCATGCGCACCCCCTCATTTTCCCGCGAGCCTACCCCCCCCCGGAGGAACCCCTAATGCGTCTCGGTATGGGCATTTCTTCATGCCGTTGCACATCTGCGTAGGGTTTTCACAAGTCGAGCCGAATATCGGAACATCCTCCGCGACGAATGCCCGAGGCTCGCGCCGGGCGGCCAGGCGGAGCACAGAAGAAAGTCATGCTCGATGGCGAACCGATCCGCAGCATGATGCCCGGAGCCGGCTGCATGGCGGCCCTTATGACCTCTGCCGTCGATCTGCAACTGCGCGTGGCAACCTGAGCTACGTCGGCGCAGGGAGCCATGATGACCACGACAGTTCGGGACAACGCCGATCTACACCGGTACGAGATCATCATCGATGACCACGTCGTCGGGATCGCCGACTACTCGGTACAGGGTAACACGATCGTGTTACCGCACACGGTGATTGACCCGGCCCATCGCGGCCAAGGCCTCGCGGCGCAATTGGTGCGCGGTGCACTCGACGACATCCGCGCTCGCGGCCTCACCGTCGACGCTCGTTGTTGGTACGTCGCCGAGTTCATCGAATCCCACGCCGAGTACGCCGATCTCACCAACCGCTGAACGTCATCCGCTGGCCAGGCGCGCAATGGCTCACTGTCGGAAACGTCGGCATACGCGGAGCAAACCCGGCCAGAAGTGCGTCCGAGTCAGCACCGGGTTCAACACACCCGACGTGATGCAGTAATAGGAGTCGTAGGGGGCCGTGTGGTGGCGTTGATGCATCTCGGACGCGAGGAAGAGCGGGGTGCGCTGCAATCTTTGCAACGCCGACGGAACTTCAACCATGTGCGCCCACTTGTGCACCTCGTTCGTAATGGCGACGAACACCATGAGGACGGCAAGGTACGCAGCGAGGTAGACGTGGTGGTGCACATCGAGCCAAACAATGCTCGGCACGAGCACGGGCAGGCACACGAAGAAGTTGTCGGCGTTGACCTCGATGAAGTCGCCATCGGTCATGCCGACCGGATCGTCGTGGTGCTCGCGGAACGCCTTGATGAACTTCTGACCGAGCACGGGGGTGTCGGACGTGCCGAGGTTGTCACACAGGAAGTGGACCAGACCGGACAAGAAGTCCGCAGTGACGAAAGCGAGAAAGCCCACCACGAGGACGCCGCCGATTACCTCAACCGCGAACCGGTCACTGACCTCAGTCAGGATTCGCAGCCCGAACACGACGAAGCACACCGCGAAGAACGCGAGGCTGACGACCTCGAAGACTCGAAACTTCGTGGGGTAGTCGTAGCGGCCGAGGGGACGACGCCCCGGCCTGGACGGACGGCATCGCATCTCGCCAGTCTAGATTCCGTGGATAGGACGTGCCCCTAGGGCACGAGCAACGGCAACCGGCCCGGGTTCGGCAGCGTCGCGCTCCCAGAACCTGATCGACGAAAAGGACCCTGATGTTCGATCCTCTTCATGCCGCCTTCGACGAACCCGAGTTCGCCCGCCTCCGCGCCGAGGCGCCTATTACCCGCACGCCGTCGGGCGCCTGGTATTTGGCCCGCTACGACGACGTGCTCGCCGCGACGAAAGATGTCGAGACGTTCATCGCAAGCTTCCGCGACTCCGGCGTGGTCGTGCCCGACGAGGAGCAGTTGGTCAGCGAGATCCCCGAGCCCCGGCACGGCCAGATTCGCCGAATCATCAACTCCGCTATCGCCGCGCACCGCATCGGCCGAGTTGAGCCGTTCTGTGCCTCGCTGTGCCACGAACTACTCGACTCGCTGCTGGCCGCCGACCGGCCGGTCGACCTCGTCGGCGAGTACGTGATGCCGGTACCGAACAACGTGATCGCGCACTTGCTGGGCGCGCCACCCGAGGACTTCCGGCTTTGGGCCGCATGGTCCGACGAGGTCGTGCAGGGCACCTACCCCACGCAGAACCGCAACGAGCGAGGCGAAGGCATCGCCGGCGCCCACCCGGAGTTCGTGGCCTACGTCGACGCGCTCATTACCGCCCGACGCGCCGAGCCGCAGGACGACTTCATCACGCGACTGCTCAGCACCGAGGTGGACGGGCGACGCCTCACCGATATCGAGTTGCGCTCCCAGCTCGTCTTCTTGTTCATCTCCGGCAACGAGACCACCCGCCATCTCATCAGCAACCTGCTGTGGACCATCGCGAACGACCCAGAGCTCTTCGCGCGGCTACGGGCGGATCGTACGCTCATCGTCAACGCGGTCGAGGAGTCGTTGCGCCACGACCCGCCCATCCAGTTCTTGTTGAGAAATTGCTCCTCCGAGGCACAGTTGCACGGGGCGCAACTGTGCCCACGCGACAAGGTGGCGTTCGGTCTTGCCTCGGCCAATCGCGACGAGAGCCGCTACGAGGACCCCGACGCGTTCGTACTGGATCGCGCTGATGCGCGAAGCCACCTGGCGTTCGGAGGTGGGCCGCACATCTGCCCCGGAGCGAGCCTGGCGCGCCTTGAAGCGCGCGTAGCCGTCGAAGCGCTGCTCGACCGTGTGGCGAGAGTCCGCGCCCTTGCGCCGAACGTTTACGACGAGGTGCCGGTCGGTTGGGCGCACGGCCCGAGTGCGCTCATGGTCGAACTCACTCCGGCCTGACCCCGCATCTGGTCAGGCGTCGATCTGATCGGCCGCGCAGCGGCGCATCATCACGATGAACCCGCCGATTGAGGTGAGCCCGTCATGCTGCTCAACGCGCGCCTCGACACAGCCGACGACCGCGCTCATCCGACTGCGGTCGAGAGGAACCCCGCACGGGGCCCCGTGCCCGCCAGCGGCGCCGCAGCACCGGAGCTCCGGCCACTCGGACGTTCGTTCGCACCCACAAACGTGGGCCCTACACTTCACCGCCATCCGACGCGAAGCCGACGAGGCAGGTTTTCTCGCATGTTTCGCGCCGACCCCGCCCTCGTAGCTCAGGGGATAGAGCAACCGCCTCCTAAGCGGTAGGCCGCCAGTTCAAATCTGGCCGAGGGCACAACTGCGATCGCAACACCGAGGGGGAACGCGTCGTCGCTCCCTCGGGGCGTTCAGCAGGGACGGAGCGACAGGCCGTCAGGGCGCCAATCGGGTCGGGCCAGCACGAGCTGAACCACACTCACGTGACGCTCGAGGAACGCCGCTTCGCAATAGGCGAGGTAGAAATCCCAGAGCCGCCCGAGCTCCTCGGTCACCCCGAGCTCGGGCAGGTCGGCCCACCGCTCGTGGAGTTGCATGCGCCAACGGTGGAGCGTCTCCGCGTAGTGCGCGCTGAGATCCTCGAGATCGATGATGCGCAAGTCGCTGGACCCGGTGACGGCGTTCGCGATCGACGTAACAGAGGGCAGGCTCCCACCGGGGAACACCCAGCGCTTGATGAAGTCGTTAGTGGCGCGAGCGCGCTCGTAGCGCTGATCGGCGATCACGATCGCTTGCATCCCCATGACCCCGTCGGGTGCGAGTAGTCGCTCGCACGTCGCGAAGTAGCCCGGCACGTCGCGCCAGTCGACGGCTTCGATCATCTCGATAGACACCAGTCGATCGAACGTGCCGCGCAGTTCGCGGTAGTCCGCTTCAAGGAGCTCGATACGCTCGCCGACACCCGATTGCGCGAAGCGACGACGAGCTACCGCGGCCTGCGCGGCCGACACGGTGGTGGTGGTGATGTCCACGCCGTGATTCGAGGCCGCGTGCAACGCGAAGCTCCCCCACCCGGTTCCGATCTCGAGTGTGCGGTGCTCGGCGCGCAAGTCGATCTTTCGGCAGAGCCGTTCGAGTTTCGTGCGCGACGCGTCGGCGAGCGGCGCTCCGGGCGACGCGAAGACGGCCGACGAATAGGTCATCGTCTCGTCGAGGAATGCCGCGAAGAACTCGTTGCTGAGGTCGTAGTGGGCGCGGACGTTGCGCCGATCTCGTTCCGGGTCGGGTCGGCGAACCTTGCGGATGGGGTCGACGATGGGCCCGGTGAAGTAGTGGGCCCGCTTGCGCCAATCGTCGAGCCGGCTCACGTTCCGGATGAACACCTGCAGCAAACCGACGAGATCGTCGGTGAACCACCACCCCCGGAAGTAGCCCTCACCGAGACCGGCGCTGCCGTCGCGAGCAACAGCCGACCACGCCCGATCATCACGCACGGTCAACACGTGGGACCCTTCGCGTCGTTCGACGCCCGGCCGGGCAAGCGGCGCGCGCTCGTCCTCGACCAGCTCGACGCCGTCGACGTAGCCGAGGGCACGCCGGACCACGGCACGCTCCGCGCGGCGGCGCGCTCCATTGCCGGACCGAAGTTCGGAGGGCGGCGGACCGACGAGTGGGTCGGTCGTCACCGTTCGTTGGGGTATCACGGTGGTCACGCAGGTACCTCGTGTTCGACGGAAGATTCGGGTGCGGTCGGGCGCGTATCCCGGCGGGGATGGGGAAGGAAACGGGCGCCGCGGCCCCAGAGCCGCAACGCATGCCAATAGATGCCGAGCGATACACGCTGTGTCGGATGGCGAAACACGATGTGGCGTACCGCCGCCGCGTCGAGGGGATGGCGCTCGGCCGCGAGTCCGGCTTCGAACACGAGATTGCCTTGGCGGGCGAGTGACAGCCGAAGATCTAGCCGCTCGGCGGGCGGTGAGTCGTGCAACGTGTAGTCGAGGTCCATCGGCATAAACGGCGAGACGTGCATCGCTTTGGCGAACTCGACGGGCTCATCAGCGGCCGCGCGCGACCCTCGCCGGTCGAACACGTACGCGTGCCGCTCGTGCCAAGGGGTGTTCGTAACCTCGAGCATCTCCGCCATCGGCAAACCTGTCGCGTCGAAGCACCAGTACACGGTGATCGGGTTGAAGCAATGGCCCCAGGTGCGAAGATGCGCGAGCAGGTAGACGCCCGCGGGGCGAACGCCCATGGACGCCTCCACGGTGTCGCGGACCGCGTCGGCCAGCGGCACGCGGGGGTCGCCGTGATAGTCGCTGCGATTGAACCGCGCCGGCGACCAACGGCGATCGCGCAACAGGCACGAGCGACCGTAGAGCTCGTCGAGCTGGTCGAGATCGAGCCACGCCATCTCGACGTGCTGGCGGAAGCGGTACGCGGGCGAGCGACGGTCATGCCACACCGTTCCGGAGTAGATCGCATGTCCCGACATCGGTGCAACCAACGCGCTCATCGCGAGATCATCGCGTGACGAGGCGGAGATGTAGGGGAGTGAGCGCGTCGGCCACACGCTTGCCGCTCGCGGCGCCGTCCTCGTGAAAGCCGTAACCCCACCACGCGCCGCAATACCACGTGTTCCGCACCCCGTTGATCTCGCTCCACCGACGTTGCGCAGCGAGTGCCCCGTGATCGAACACCGGGTGGTCGTACTCGAATCGAGCGTGCACGTGCTCGGGTCGGATCTCGTCCTCGCGGTTCAACGTCACGCAGATCGTCGAGCGCGATTCGAGTCGCTGCAGTCGGTTCATGAGGTACGTGACGGTGGGCAGTGCAACGTCGCCCTCGGGCCGGTGGTAGTTCCAGGCCGCCCAGGCCCGCCGCGACCGAGGGAGCATTTGCTCGTCGGTGTGCAGCACCGCAACGTTGCGCGTGTATGCGATCGCACCGAGCACCTCGCGCTCGGCGGGTGACGGATCGCTGAGCATGCGCAGCGCTTGGTCGGTGTGCACCGCGCACACCACCGCATCGAAACGCTCCGAACCGCGGTCGGTGAGCACCTCGACTCCATCGTCGTCGCGACGAATCGTCCGAACCGGCGACGAGAGGCGGATATCAGCGTGCATCGAGGAGGTGGCGGCGGCGAGGTACCGCTTCGCTCCGCCGGTGATGGTCCGCCAAGGCACCCGATTGGTCAGCGTGAGCAACCCATGGTTGTCGAGGAAGCGGAGCAAGGAGACCAACGGGAACCGGACGAAGGTCGCGGGGCCGGCCGACCACACTGCCGAGCCAAGGGGAACCAGGTACCGCTCGACGAACACCGGCGCGAAGCGATGCTCGTCGAGGAACTCGCCGATCGTCTTGCCGGTGGCCGCCGCTCGTTCGAGGTCGGTGGCGGACTGTGCCGTGAGCACCCGGCGGCCCAGCCGACCGAATCGCGCGATCTCACGCAGGAGCAACCAGAACTCGGGCGACGCCAGGTTGCGACGCTGGGCAAAGATGCCCGACAGCGTGGTGCCCGCGTACTCGAGGCCACTCGGTGCGCACGAGACGCTGAAGGTCATCTCGCTGGCCTGAGTTTCGACACCCCACCGATCCAGGAGACTGGTGAACACCGGATAGTTGCGGCGGTTGTGGACGATGAATCCGGTGTCGACCTGATGCGTCTCGTCCGCCAGGTCGAGCCGCACGGTGTTGGTGTGGCCACCAAGCCGGTCCGCGGCTTCGAGGAGGGTCACCTCGTGCGCAGGTGCCAGCAGCCATGCCGCCGTCACCCCGGAGATGCCACTGCCAACGACCGCGATCCGCACAACAAGCCCTTCGTGCGGCATGCCCCGTTTGGATGCATCGAACCGCGAGTTGTTTCGACCGGCGCGACGTGACAGCCGGGGTATCGCCATCTTGGCGTGTCCCCCGCGTTGTCGCTGCCCACTCAACCGTTCACCTGAGCCTCGCTCGCCGCGCGGCGCGACACGCGACGACCTGCCCCATGCGAGCACGAGCAGTAAGACGCCGCACTACCGAGCCCCGGCACCACATAGGAACGGGTGCCCATCGACCCGGGGATGATGCCGCGACCTCACTCGCGGGCTCGAATGGCTCTCTTGCGGGTTATCCACATGCCGCGCCCGTGACAACGCTCGGGTCCGATGAAATTGTGATGGCAGTTGACCTCGTCGATCACCGCGGTGCCCCGCACGAGCACGTTCTCGAGGTTTCCGCTCACCGAGTGAAGGCTTGGCCGTGCTCAGACCCGCATGAGTGACCGGAAGTGACCGGCCAACTCCTCGATCGAACCGACCGACAGGGCGTGAGCGGCGATACTGGGGGCATGGGGATCCGCTTCTTTGACCCGCGACCGCCCACGGAGGCGCCCGTCGATGCATACCGCGTGGACGCACACGGCGACCGAGCGTTGGTCATCGGGCTCCTCGCGAACGGCTTTCCCGACTCGATGACCTTCCTCGACGCGTTATCGGCCGAGATCGCCGCTCGCGTGCCCGACGTGACCTTCGCGCGAGTGGAAAAGGCGAGCCCACCCACACCGCTCACCGCCGAACAGCACCGCATGCTCACCGAGGACTGCGTTGGCGTCGTTGCCGCCTACGGCCATTGAGGCAGCTGCACCGTGGGCACCGTGCGTGACACCGTCGACATCGCCCGCCACCACGTACCTGCGTGCGCGGTGATCACCGAGGCGTTCTGGACCCAGAGCGAACTCGTGGCGCGCTCCGTCGGCATGCCCGACGTGCCGCGGGTGCGCGTGCCGTACCCGTTGGCCGGCGCGCCACGCGACACCATCGCGGCCGCAGCGCGCAATGCGGTCGACGAGATCATGCACGCGTTGGGGTTCTCGTGACACCCGCGCGACCGGCGGTCCTCGAGGCCGCCGACGAGGCCGAAGCACAGGACCTCCTCCACGCGCTCGGCTGCACCGACGGCCTCCCGGTCGTGGTGCCCACCGATGCGCGCGTGGCGCGCATGCTCGCCGGCACATCGGAGGCCCCCGAGACCGTGCTCGGCATCGTCGAGCCCCGCAAAGGGATGGCGACGATCGCTTCGGTCGCGGTCAACGCAGTTATGGCCGGGTGTCGCCCTGAGCACTTCGGTGTCGTGTGCGCCATGGTGCGCGCCGTGTGCGATCCCGCGTTCAACCTCGCCGTCGTGCAAGGCACGACCAACAACACCGCGCCGCTCACGATCGTCAGTGGCGGACCGGCCGACATCGTGTCGGGCAGTGGAGCGCTCGGCCCAGGTCATCGGGCGAACGCGACCATCGGCCGCGCGTTGCGGCTGGTGCTGTTCAACGCGGGAGGCGGTCAGCCGGGAGCGGCCGACATGTCCACGCTCGGCCAGCCGGCCAAGTTCACGTACGTGTTGGCCGAAGCTCCGAGCTCCCTCGGACCGGTGTCGGCCACCCCCGCCGTCACCGTCGTCGCGGCCGAAGGGCCGGGGCAGATCATGTTCGTACCAGTTGGGGATTCGGCCGCGGCCGACGCCGACCGGTTGCTCGAGATGTTGTCCCGCACACTGTTCCTCCCCGGTTCGCTCGCCGGCATGGGCTACCGCGGTTCGGGTGTGGTGGTGCTGTGCCCATTGCACGCCGATGTGCTCGCAGCCGCAGGTTTCGATCGTGCCGCCATCCAGCGCGAGATGTTCGAACGATGCGCGGCCCCGGCGTCGGAGATCCGACGGTTGCACGGCTTCGTGCGCGGCACGCCCGACATCGCCGATGACGAGATCGTCCACGGTCTTACGTCGCCCTCGCACTGCACGGTGATCGTCGCCGGTGGGCCCGGGACGTACTCGGCGGTGATGCCCGGAATGGCCGACGGCATCGGACCCGCCGTCACCGTGCCGCTCGCGACCTGACGGTTCTCAGAGGTTGCGGCGCATGAGCGAGTGGACGCGCTCCCAGTGCAACTCGGATGCCGCGCGGTTGTAGCGCTCCGTGCCAGGCGGGGCGAAGCCGTGCACCGCATCGGTGAGAAAGTCGAGCTCGTAGCGCACACCGGCTGCCGCCAGCGCGGCGCGCATCGGCTCGACGGTCTCGGGCGGCGCAGTCGCGTCGTTGTCAGCCCAACCGAAGTACATCTCGGCCTTGACGTTCTCGAGGCCGAGATGCGGCGAGTCCGGCGTGTCCTTCACGAGCCACGCGCCGTGGATTGACGCCGTCGCGGCGACGCGTTCGGGCATGGCGCGAGCGAGTGCCATGGTGAGGCCGCCGCTCATGCAAAAGCCGACGGCACCGACGTTGCCATTACTCGCGGCCGGGTCGGCATCGGCGATGGCGAGCAGTGCTTCAGCGTCGCCGATGATGTTGGTGAGCGTGACCGTGCCCATGAGCTCGCGGCGTGCGTGCATGGCCTCGTCGCTGACGTCGAACTCACGGAACGGCCCGCCGCGGTAGAAGAGGTAAGGCAGCATCACGTAGTAGCCCGCAGTCGCGAGGCGCGACGCCATGTCCTTCAACGCCGGGCGGATGCTCGGCGCGTCCATGAGGTAGAGCACCACCGGATGCGGGCCGTCGTGCTCGGGATGGAAGACGAACGTCTTCATGCTTCCCTCGGACGTGACGACCTCGAGCTCGCGTTCGATCATTCTCCGATTCTGCCACGACGGAGTTGTCGGGCCGACCGACCGCACCGCTGTTTGTACAACTCGTGGTCGCAACCGGAGGTGCCGCATGGAGAAGGTCGACGTCAAAGCGGTCCGGCGGCGCTTCGAGGGTCGAACTACGCTCGACACATGACCAGTGTCTCGCTGAACCATGTCGGGGTAACCGTGTCCGACATCGGAAGGTCGATCGCCTTCTACCGCGATGTCGTAGGCATGGACGTGTACAGCCGACGCCGCATGCAGGGCGAGTGGTTCGACACCCTCACCCACAACTCGGGCGCCGACATCGACACCGCGATGCTGCGCCTCGAAGGCTTCGTGCTGCAGTTGGTCCAGTATCACGCAGGTGCGGGTGGCACGCTGCCGCTCGCGCATCACCACGTAGGGAACCCGCACCTTTGCATCAACGTCGCCGACGTCGACGCAAAGCATGTCGAAGCGGTCGCGTATGGCGGCCTCGAGCCCACACCCATCGTCGACATCCTCGGCGCGGGCATCCGCAGCTTCTACGTGCACGACCCTGACGGCCTCCCGGTCGAGTTCCTGCAAACTCCCGGGGCTTGACGCGCCACGACGTTGAAGCGCCACGACGTTGAAGCGTCGCGACCGTCCTCGGACTACCGTTCGCGATCGGAGACCGTGCAATCAGGGGGCACCATGGACGTTCGCTCGGCACCACCTGCGCTCGTGCAGGACGTGGTCGCGCAGCTCAACGAACGCGGGTACGCGATCGTCGAGCGGCGCTCCGCTCCCGCGGTGATGCAACGCCTGCTCGACGAGGTGAAGCCCTGGGCCGACCGCGCCGAGCGGCTCCAGCTCAAGTTCTTCGGCGGTGGGCTCCGCAAGGTCGAGTCGGTGCTCACGAAGTCGAGCGCGTTCGTGTCGCTCCTTGCTGATCCGCTACTGCACGCCATCAACGAAGCCGTGCTCGGCCCCGAGTCGCTGTTGAACGGCTCGTCGGTGTTCATCCTCGAAAAGGGTGGACGCGACCAGACCATTCACAACGACGGCACGATCTACGAACCGATGGTGCCACGGGCACCGGGCGGCCCTCACTACTTACTGGTGTTCATGTGGGCGGTCACCGACTTCACGAAAGAGAACGGCGCGACGCGCGCCATCCCCGGCAGCCACCTGTGGCCGGCCGGCCGCATGCCCGGGCCCGATGACCCAGTCGACTACCTCGAAATGCCGCAAGGATCGTTCGCGGTGTGGCTGGGTTCCACGTTCCACGCCGCGAGCACGAACCACACCGACCAGGCCCGTGTGGGCACACAGATGGGTTTCAACTGTGGCTGGCTGCGACCGCACGAGGCCAACCTGTTGCTGGTGCCGCCGCTCGTAGCGCGTGACATGCCGTTGAACGTGCAAGAGGTCCTCGGCTATCGCGCCCATCGCGGCATGCTGGGTTGCATCGAGCAGCAGAGCCCGATCGAGAAGCTCGGAATGATCGCCCAACAGGCCTCGTCGAGCAACCGGGTGGCGCTCGGCCCTGATCCGTTCGACGTGGCGGCCGCAACCGACCAGTACTTCGGACGACTGGGCACACCCGTGCCGAGCGACGTGGCGAGTGAACTGGCCCAGCTGACGCAAACCAATGCTGCGCGCGCCGGGGCAGCTCGCGAAGACGACCGCGAGGTGCTCGAAGTGGTCGCCCGCGCGCAGTCACGTCACCTGCTCAACCACCTGTCGGCCGGCGGCTTCGACGACCTCGTCGAGGCCTTGCATGACCGCACCGTCTCTGCGTCCCCCTCGTCCTAGGAGAAATCGATGTCCGCTACTTCCACTCGCCCGTATCGCGCCTCGGTGTGCACCGTCACGCCCTACGACATCGAGGGTCGGCTCGACGAAGAAGGGGTCAAGCACCTCGTGTCGAGCATCGTCGACGAAGGTGTCGGCTTGGCCATCGGCACCGCGTCGCCCGGGGAGGGCTTCGCCATGTCGCTCGACGAGACCGCCCGCTTCTACGAGCTCGTCGTGCAGACCGCCGGCGGGCGGGTGCCGGTATGCGCGATGGGTGTCGAGCCTCGCAACGCCAACCAGCTCTCGCCGATCATCCGCATCGCCGAGCAAGCCGGCATCGATGTCATGCAGCTGTACACCATCGACCCCGGCCACTCGATGAAGCTCACCGACGATGAGATGGAGCGCTACTTCTGCACGTTGCTCGACGAGATGTCGATCCCTGCGGCCATCTCGACCCACGTTTACAACGGCCTCGTGCCGCTCAGCGTGCTGGCCCGCCTGCTCGACGCCTACCCGCACATCGCAACGATCCATTGCACGAGCGAGGTGAACTACCTGAAGCAACTCGTCGACATCGTCGACGACCGCTGTGACATCCTCGTCGGCGGGCCAATGCAGGCGCTGTCGACGCTGGCCATCGGCGGGCAAGGGTTCCTCTGTTCGGAGGGCAACATCGCACCGGTCGCGGTCGGCGAACTGCAGGCCGCAGTGCGCTCCGGCGATCTCGACGCGATGCGTCGCGCGTATCGCGATCTCAACGGCGTGTTCAGCCTGAACATCTGGCCCGGCGCAACGGTGCGGTTCCTCAAGTCGGCGATGCGTCTGCTCGGCATCCCCGGCTCCTACACGCGTCCGCCGTTCGCTCAGCTCGACGCAGACAAGGTCGGGATCGCGCTCGCCTCGATGCGGGCCCTCGACCTGCCGGAATGGCGCGGCCGTCTCGACTGATCCGAAGGGCTGCCTCGACGCAGTCCGTGGTCACTCCGCCGACGATCGTGGTGGTGGCACCTTCGATCGAGCCTTTGAGATCAGCCGTCGAAACCTCGTGCGGTCGACGCCATCGTTAGCATGCAGGCCGAACCACCGGCCTCCATCCGGAGTTCTTCGTTTCACGATCTCGAGGAGACCATTATGAGTTGGGGACCATTCGATCTCACCGGCCGTTCGGCAGTCGTCACCGGCGCTGCCATGGGCATTGGCTTCGGCATCGCATCGCGCTTTCGCGAAGCCGGTGCGGACGTCGTCATCGCCGATATCGATGCCGCCGCAGCCGACCGAGCGATCGAGCGCCTGGGCGAGATCGCAGGCGTCGGCCGCATGGTCGCGGTACGCGCCGACGTGTCGGATCCCGCATCGGGCAAAGCCGCGATCACCGCGGCGATCGACAACTTCGGCCGCGTCGACATCCTGGTGAACAACGCCGGCATCTACCCCTTTTCCATGCTGGCCGATCTCACACCGGAACTGATCACCCGCATACTCAGCGTGAACGTGGCCGGTGTGATGCTCATGACGCAAGCCGCGGCCGCCGTGATGTCCACGAGCGGTGGCGGCGTCGTGGTGAACATCGCGTCGATGGACGCCATGCATCCGTCGTTCACCGGATTGTCCACCTACGGCGCGTCGAAGGGCGCGGTGGTCGCCATGACCAAGCATCACGCGCTCGAGCTCGCTCCATACAAGATCCGCGTCAACGCGATCGCGCCCGGCGGCATCTGGACCGAAGGTGCGGCCGCGAGCTCGGCCGGCGGCGGCCTCTCCGAGGAGGAGCGCGGCGCGATCGAGGTCGCGATGATCGCAAAGACGCCGCTGGGTCGCTTCGGCACGCCCGACGACATCGCGAAGGTCGCGCTGTTCCTCGCATCGTCGGCCGCCGACTACATGACCGGCGAGACCGTGCTCGTCGACGGCGGCGTGCTGCTCAGCTGAGTACGGTCGGGTCCGACGATGCCGACGTCCTCGTCGGGCCCAGCTCAGGCGCCGGCGCCCACCGGGATGGCTTCGGGGTAAGCACGGCGTAGCTCGTCGCGCTCCGCCGGATCGACGATGCTTGCGCTCGTGAGGCGAAACGGGTCGCCGCGCCGTGCGAGATCGTCGTTGAAGATCGCGACCACCTCGTCGAGCGTGAGCAGGTCATGCTCGACCCGTGTGCGCTCGGCTTCGGTCGCGTACACATGCGCCTTCCACAGCACGCTCACCCGGTACTGCTCGAGCGGGGCACGCCACACCTCGCGACCGCCGTCGACCACGGCCCAATCGCCGTGCGCGGTAGGACCCGCCTCGGCCGACGAGGTCACGAGCGGGGCCACACCATCGCCGCAGCGAATGGGCGCTACCTGATGGAACATGCCGTGGTTGTCACCGACGAGTGCGGTGTTCGCCATGTGATCGTCGTGGCGCGTCGGTGGTCGGGCCGGCCCGTCGGGCCAGTACAGGAGTCCGCCGCCATCGACGTCGTCCAGCCACCAGATCGAAGTGGCCTGGGTGATGGCCCACTCGTCGAACAGGCTCGACCACAACATGGCGCGCAGCACGTGCATGGGCGCGGTGGTGCGGTCGAGGCCGCGGAAGATCGGGTTGTCGGTGTGCGCAGGACCGTGCGTGGAGGTTGGGCCCATGACGTTCACGTAGATCGTGTGCGGCACGATGACCTCGGCGTCGTAGAACTCCTTGGCCGCATCGGTCACGCGTGGGTGATGCAGGAACAGCTCGGCCCCCGGGGCGATGAAGTCGGCGTGCACCCAGTCCTTCTGGAACCACATCGGCAGCGTCGCGACCTCGGCCTGGGCGCCCGAGCGGAACCATCCGCCGAGTGGCCGGTACGGCGCGTTGGCCACGAGCAGATCGACCACCGCGCCGCGGTCGGGGATCACGTCGTGCAGCAACACCGGAGGCTTCGCGTAGTGCATGAACGGGACGGTACGACCGCAGTCACCCCTGGTCAAGCAGCGTACGATCAGGCCATGGCGGACGTGGGGGCGCAGGTGAGCGACGATCCGGACGCGCTCGTCCGCTACGTGGTGCACGGCTCGGTAGCGGTCATCACGCTGAACCGCCCGGCCGAGCGACACGCGTTCAACGCGGCGATGTCGGCAGCGCTCGAAGCCGCCATTGACCGCCTCGATTCGACCGACGGCGTGTGGGCCGCGGTGCTCGCCGCGGCGCCGACACCCGGTCGTCCGGTGTTCTGCGCGGGCGCCGACCTCAAGGCCATCGACGCTGGCGAGACGCGGGGCATTCACACCAAGCGCGGCGGCTTCGCGGGCATCGTCTTCCGTGAACGCGTCAAGCCAATTGTGGCCGCAGTCGACGGCATCGCGACCGCTGGTGGATGCGAGGTCGCGCTCGCCTGCGACATCATGGTCGCGACCACCCGCAGCTCGTTCGCCATGGCCGAGGTCAAGCGGAACCTCGTCGCGAACGCCGGCGGGTTGTTCCGGTTGCCACGCGTCGTCGGGCCAAGCGTGGCAATGGAGATGATGCTCACCGGCGACGCTCTCGCGGCATCTCGCGCGTACGAACTGGGCATGATCAGCTCGCTCGTCGAGCCATCCGAGTTGTTGCCAACGGCGCTCGACATCGCAACCCGCATTGCGGCGAACGGGCCGCTGTCGGTGCAAGCATCGCGTCGCATCATGGCCTTGGCGTTCACCGAGGACGACGCAACGTTGAAGCGACTCGGGTACGACGCGAGCAATGCGATGTTCAGCACCGCCGATACCGCCGAAGGGGTGCGCGCGTTCGTCGAAAAGCGCGCGCCGCGTTGGCTCGGGCGTTGACCGGGAAGGTCACCGACCAATGAGTGCACCCGAAGCAACGGCCAGTGTCGCGTGGTCGCCGAAGTTCCATCAGGACCGCAGCGCGCATGCCGTTTCGGCTCTACTGCGAGTTCGCCCGTACCCAGCTCAGCGATCGCGAGCGTCCGGTGCGAATCGCCGCGCTCGACGGGGAAGCGTGTGCAGTCGGTCCGACCGAGGCCGACAGCGGCTGGTGGCTGGTGTCTGACCGCATGTCGTTCGAGGATCTCGGCGCGGCACGCATCGACGGCTTTGCGACGCGCGCCGAAACGATCGCGATCTACGAGGACGCGTCGGGTCGCGAGGCGCTGGATCTCGATGTGTTGCACGCCGAGGTGGGTCGAGTTGCGTCGGTTTCGCATGCGATGCGGGTTCGGGTCGCAGCGCAGCGCAGCGCAGCGCGCCAAGGTCGTTGAATCCGAGCTCCGCGAGATCCACCACCTCACCTTCTACGGACACGGCGGCCGAACCGGCCTGGCGGACCTCCGGCCCCTATGCAACCGCGACCACACCCGAGGCCTCGATGGCCACGTGATGGTGCGCACGCGCCGCCCGGCGCACTGTCCCCCGTGAGCTGATCCGCGGCGCGTCAGGCGATGCGGTAACGGTCGATCACGTCGGGGTCAGGCTCAGGGCCGAGGCCCGGTTCGGTGGGTACGCGCACGCGACCGTCGACGGCCTCGGTGAGCCCGGGGTAGAGGGTGGCTTCGAGCTCGAGATGCATGCGTTCGAGCACCGACGGCTCGGGGCGCGCCGCGAGCAAGTGCACCGTGGCGAGGAAGCCGGGGCCGTAGCAGGCGGAGTGCGGCGAGAGAAACACGCCGTGTGCTTCGGCGAGCGCTGCGACCTTGCGCCACTCGGTGATGCCGCCGATCTTGGTGACGTCGGGTTGAACCACGTCGACCGCATTGCGCTCCATGAGCCGTGCGAAATCGAAGAGCGTGCCGGTGTTCTCCCCCGCCGCGACGCGGATGCCCGCTTCGCGTAGCCGACGCATCGACACATGGTCCTCCGGCGGCCAGATCGCGTCCTCGATCCACCGCAGATCGGCTTGCTTCAACTCGGGCGCGAGGCGTAGCGCTTCCTCACAGGTCCACGCGCAGTTCGGGTCGAGCATGAGCTCGATGTGGGGTCCGACGGCTTCGCGGGTCGCGAGCACCGGCGCAACCGCGGCCTCGTGCAACTTGACATGGCGAAAGCCTGCCGCGACCGCGCTCGTCGCTTTGGCCGCCGTGACGTGCGGAAGCCCATAGATGAGCAGGCTCGCATAGGCGTCGACCTCCGTGCGCGCCGCTCCGCCGAGCAGACGGTGCACCGGCATGCCGGCCGCCTTGCCCGCGATATCCCACAGTGCGAGGTCGAGGCCCGAGAGCGCATAGGTGAAACTACCGTTGCGGCCGAACATGTGCAGCGCACGGTTGCAGCGATGCGCGATGCCCGCGATGTCGGTTGCGTCGGCACCGAGCACCATCGGTGCGATGAGCTCGTCGATGGTGACCTTCGTGGCTCGAGCGATGCTGTGCCCGAACGCTTCGCCCCAGCCAACGAGACCGTCGTCCGTGGTCACCTTCACGAGCAGCACATCGAAGATGGTCCAGCGCGGCCCTGGGCACTCATCCGGCGGCGCGCCACCATCGCTCGGCAGCCGCACCAACAGGGTGTCGATGTTGGCGATCTTCATGATGCTCCGGGGCGCCGTCAGGTGTTGATCTTGGCGATCACGTCGGTCGCGAACGATTCGAGCGTGGCCCGCTTGGTGGCAAGGTCGCTGGTGACGATGCCGTTGAACAGCCAGGGTGGGTTGTTGTATCCCGTGACCCCCATGTCGCGTAGGCGCTTCACTGCGTCGGCAGTCGGCACCTCGTTCAACGTCACCAACGTCTCGAACGGCAGGTGATCGCGCTCGGCGCGCTTGCGGAACTCGGTGAGCTTGGCCAGCAGTGGCGTGATGTCGTCGAAGTCATAGTTGACGCCGATCCAACCGTCGTGGCGCGCCGCGCGCTTCAACGCGATGTCGCTGTGGCCGCCGATCCACACCGGCACCGGCACGCGGGTCGCGGGTGCCATCTGCACGGGCGCGAACTCGAAGTGCGTGCCGTGGTACTCGACCATGCCGCCGGCCATGAGCAGCGCCATGACCTCGAGCATCTCGTCGGTGCGCTTGCCGCGGTTGGTGAAGCTCTGCCCGGTGAGGGTGAACTCTTCGGCCATCCAACCGACGCCGACGCCGAGCACCACCCGATCGTTCGAGAAGAACGCCGCGGTCGAGATGGCCTTGGCGAGCGTGAACGGATCGCGTGCCGGGACGATGTACACCATCGGCATGAAGCGCAACGTGGTGGTGTGCTGCGACAACGCGCAGTACATGCCCCAGTCGTCGGGGAAGTGGGTGTTCGGGTCCCACCACGCTTTGCCGTCGGCGGCGTAGGGATAGGTCGACTCGATCACGGCCGGCGTGATGATGTGATCCGCGGTGGTGAGGCCGTGGAAGCCCACCTGCTCCGCGATCTTCGCCACGTCGATCAGTTGCTCGGTCTCCGAAAATGCGACGTTCTGCCAAAACTTCACCGGCACCCCCCTCAGGCTGAGGGAACCGTAACCGAGACGAGCAACAACCATCACGGTCGCCGGACGCAGCACCAATGTGGCACCATCCATTGCCTGTCGCACCCCGCCCGAGGAGCACCCGTGTATCGACCGCGAACCTTTCCGGCGCTCGACCAAGAACAGATCAAACGCGAGATCGCCGAGCTCGGTGGACGGGTGCGCAACTGGGGTCGGTGGGGCGACGACGACGAGATCGGCACGTTGAACTTCATCACCCCCGCGAAGCGCGTCGCGGCCGCGCAACTCGTGCGCAAGGGCGTCACGTTCTCGTTGCAGATCCCGATGAACAGCCGCGGGCCCATGTCGGGCGCGGGTCGGGTGAACCCGGTGCACACCATGACCGCCACGGGTTGCGACCACGTGCAAGCCGTGCACATGGCGGGCGGGGCCCGATACACCGACGATGTCATGTTCTTGTACCTGCAGTCAGGCACCGAGTGGGACGGGCTGGCACATGTCTTCTACGACGGACTGCTCTACAACGGCTTCGACGCCACCACGGTCGATTCGAACGGGGCCCGCAAGGTCGGCATCGACAAGACCTGTTCGTCGTACGTGTCGCGCGGCGTGCTGCTCGACGTGGCGCGCTTTCACGGCGTCGACTGCCTCGACCCGGCACATCGCATCGACGGCGACGAGCTAGACGAGGTGGCCGCCGCGCAGAACGTGGCCATCGAATCGGGTGACATCATCCTTGTGCGCACCGGCGTGCTGGCGCACTACGCACGCACCGGCAGCTGGGTGGTGTACCACGGCTCGCACCCCGGTCTGCACCATCGCGCTGCGCTGTGGTTGCACGAGCATGAGATCGCTGCGGTCGCCTCCGACAACGGCGCCGTCGAGGGATATGACAAAGGCGCGACGCCGGCCATCCCGCTGCACCAGCTCACGTTGCGCGACATGGGTCTACCGCTCGGTGAGACGTTCAACCTCGAAGCGCTCGCCGCCGATTGTGCCGACGACGGCGTGTACGAATGCTTCTTGGCCGCGCCCGCACTCAACATCACCGGCGCCGTGGGCAGCCCGGTCAATCCGCTGGCGATGAAGTAGCGCCCGCGGGCGACGACCAGCTGATCTCACCTGCTCTGTGTTCGCGCGGGTCCGCATCACTGTATGGCTCGTGACGCTTGCGCTATCGGTCGCGAAGCGCGACCGAGCCGCTCACGTCCAATGGTGAACGAGCTCTTTGGTGTCGATCACCGTGCCGAACGACAGGCTCATCTTCGACAACGTCGCCTGGTGGCGAGCCGACTCGTAGTCGCCACACGCATCGCCGGCGATGACCGTGTAGTAGTCGAGCATGAAGCCGTCGCGGATCGTTGACTCAACGCACCCGCTCGTGGCGACGCCACAGATCAACAACGTGCGCACCCCGTGCGAACGGAGGACCAGATCGAGGCGCGTGCCGATGAACGCGCTGTAGCGGTGCTTGTCGATGATGAGCTCGCGCTCGCTGCCATCGGGGCCCAAGCCTTCGACCCAGTCGGCGCCCCAGGTGCCTTCGTAAACACACGGCGGGCGCACGTGGCCGTGGTTGCGACCGTACAGCGCCTTCCACGGACCCGATAGGTAGCGCTCGTCGCCGAGCATGCGCACGAAGATGCGCAGCGCGTCCGCCTCGCGTGCTGCGTCGAGCAGCTCATGCGACCGGTCGAGCACCGCCGAGATGCCGGTGTCGCCGAGGAACCCTGGCACCTGCTGCTGTGCGACCCATCCGTCGAGGTGCCCGAAATCGTTCTGCAGGTCGACCATCACCAGCGCGGTGTGCGCCGGATCGGCTTGTTCCTGCCACGTCGCCAGCATCGTCTCGTCTGCCACCACACGCCTCCACCGGTTCGTCTAGCACGACGGTAGCCAGTGGCTGCGTTCAGCGGTGGCCGCTCGTCCGACGCACACCGGCGCGCCACCACTCGTCGACGCGCCGCGGCTGCAGATCCGTTGCTCCTCGGCCCGGCTCATGGTCCAGTTGCCCACGTCGCTGCGCTGCATCGTGACGACCAAGTCGTACCTCGGCGAGGTGTCGTCACCGCGGTGCTCGACAGAGCGGTGGTCGACAGAGCGGTGGTCGACACCACTGCGATACTCGAGACGGCGGGCGAGGCCGGCGTGGTCGCGCCTCTCATGGGCCCCGAACGTAGCGGGCCCGGTGCGCGTCAAAGTGGCGCACCGCACCGAGCGTCGACTTGTGCACCCCTACGGTGCATAACTCATCACTCGGCACGGTCACGGACCCGCGCGATCCGAACCCCACGTTTGTCCATGCGCAGGAGGTGCCCGCTCCGCGTGTCAACCAACCGGGCGCAACGACCCAGCAGCGCGGGCGGTCAGGCGGCGTCGAGTTGGGCGGCGGTCCACATGCGATCGGCATGGGCGATCTGGCGGCGTGACTGACGCGTCTCGATGCGCCGAGCAATGCTCGACAACACAAAGTTGATGAGCACGTACACGAGGCCCGTGATCAACAGAGCCTGAAGCGGATTGCGGTTGAACTCACCGATCTGGCGGCCGCGACGCAACAGGTCATCGACCGCCGGCAGCAACACGAGCGCACCCAGCGACGAGTCCTTGAGCAGCGTGACGAGTTGGTTGATGATCGCCGGCACCATCGTGCGCACGGCTTGGGGAAAGAGTACGAGGCGCAAGGTTTGCTTCTGGGTGAGGCCGATCGCCAGGCCGGCTTCCATCTGCCCCGCACCGAGCGCTCGTATACCGGCGCGGAAGACCTCGGCGATGACAGACCCGTTGTACAGCGCGAGTGCGATCACCAGGTACCAATACGAGCTGAGGTCGAAGGCGTAGCGCGGCACGGCGACGCCGGCGAAGTAGATCAACAGCACGAGCGGCGTGGCACGGAACAGTTCGATGATCGCAATGGAGGCGCCGCGCACGACACGGTTGCTGTCGAGGCGGCCGAAACCACCGAGCGCACCTAGCCCCAACGCGAGTGCCATGGCCACGAGTGAGACGGTCAGCGTGTTGCGCAGGCCCGTCAACAAGTATCGAAAGGTCGACCCGGTGAAGACGCTCTTCCAAAGCTTCCACTCGAGTTGGCCCCGGTCGCCGAAGCGCTTCACCATCCACACGGCGGCGAGCGCCACGGCGATGACCGACACGATGGTCGCGATGAGCACTCGACGTTGACCGCGCGGGCCGAGGTCGTCGCCGAGCACGATTTCGTTCATCGGATGATCCGTTGACGTCGGTCGACCGCGTTGATGCCGAACGCAATCGGGATGGTGAGCACGTAGTACGTAAGCGCCGCGCCGATGAGCACCTCGAGCGGTTTCGCCGTGGTGGTGATGAGTCGATCGGAGCGGCCCATGATGTCGAGCACCGCAAT
>Ga0114966_10001285_pt1 | contig 23345 bp, 23 predicted proteins | sample M_130207_XF_Meta_FD_87029 | JGI IMG/M metagenome (GOLD analysis project Ga0114966, IMG submission 87029) | Freshwater microbial communities from Lake Montjoie, Canada to study carbon cycling - M_130207_XF_MetaG | ecosystem: Environmental > Aquatic > Freshwater > Lake | place: Lake Montjoie... | reverse complement strand
TCCGGATCGTAAAAAGATGTCCAAGTCCAAGGGCAATGTCGTGACCCCACTTGATCTTTTTGAGAAATTTGGTTCTGATGCAGTGCGCTATTGGGCAGCATCGGCACGCCCCGGCATTGATACTGCATTCAGCGAAGATCAGATGAAGGTCGGCAAAAAGTTGGCTACCAAACTTCTCAATGCCACCAAGTTTGTCCTCTCATTTCCCGAACCAGCCATCGATGCCAGACCCACCACGGCTATTGATTTGGCAATGTTGGCCCGCGTCGCGCACACCATCGACGAAGCCACGACGGCCTTTGAGCAGTACGACTACGCCCGCGCCCTTGAGCGCACTGAATCAATGTTTTGGTGGTTCTGCGATGACTACGTGGAATTAGTTAAGGGACGCGCCTACGACAGTCAGGGGCCGCAGGCTGCTGGCTCTGCTCTTAGCGCCCTGCGCTTAGCTCTGTCGGCCTTACAACGCCTTCTCGCACCATTTATGCCCTTCACCACGGACACGGTCTGGCGATGGTGGCAACATGGATCCGTGCACACCGCCCCTTGGCCCGCGGTCAGCGAACTGGGCACCATCGGCGATAACGCCATTCTTGAGCCCATTGGCGAGATCCTCAGCCAAATTCGTCGCTCAAAGACGGACGCTAAGACATCCCAGAAAGCTGTCGTGACGGAGGCCATCGTGACTGCCAGTGCTGAAGTGCTGGCAGCCTTCGAATTAGGTCGAACTGACCTTGGCGAGGCTGGCAGCGTGGCTCACTGGGTCACCGTTGTTGCCGCAGGCGAGACCTCGGTGAGCGCAACCTTGGCGCCCCCCGAGACCGGGAACTGAAGCCCATACCGGGCATCTCACAGGTAGTTTGGAGAGCCTGTGACGGACTCGCTTGAACCTGATACTGATCAGCCCAACGCTGAATCCGAAAATTCGGCGCCTGACCCTGGGACTTTTCTGCCAAGTCTAAAAAAGCGACGGCGGACTTTGTCTCAACGCCTCGTCCTGACGATGAATATCTTTGTGATATTTGCCTGCTTTGGTACTGCGATTGGGATCTATTACAGCAACGAAAAAGCTAACGATCGCAAAGTTGTGGACATCTTTGGCTCCGAGGGAATCCCAACCCTGACGTTACCCACCGTCGGCGAGCCACTTGACCCCACAACGGGACTTCCGGTGATCGATGATTCTTTAACGCCAGTAGATCTCACGGCAAAGAATATCTTGATCACTGGTAGTGACAATGGGGCTTGCGTAGATCCGAATTCTCCCTACGCAGATGCCTTCGGCGACCGTAGCGGTATCGGCGAGCGCTCAGACACGATCATGATTCTGCGTTTGGATCCGACGACTAATGCCGCTGCCATTCTTTCGTTCCCGCGCGACCTGTGGGTGCGCATAGGGGGCCGAACAACGAAGAGCCGAATCAACAGTGCCTTCAACCGCGATGATCCCAATGAATTAATTTTGACTATCTTTGACAACTTTGGTTTGGTGGTTGATCACTACATCAATGTCGACTTCTGCGCATTTAAGGAAATTGTTGATGCCATCGGTGGCGTGCGGGTTCCCTTTGCCACACCAGTCAGAGATAAGAAATCGAAACTACTCATTGAAAGTCCGGGATGTCATACCTTCGGTGGCGAAGAAGGATTGGCATATGTCCGTTCACGCCATTTCTACTACTACAAAGAAAAAACAAAAACTTGGTCAGAAGATCCAGCGGCTGACCGTGGTCGAATTTCGCGCCAACAAGACTTCCTGCGTCGAGCTATCCAGAAAGCACTTGATAAATCTGTCGGCAATCCGAGAATCGCCAAAAATCTTGTTGACGCAGGTCTGCAATATGTCATTACCGATAGTGGTCTCACAGTTGGTAAAATTCTTGATATCGCGACCGGGATGAAGAATCTTGACCCTTCAACGATGCAGACGTATCAGATTGAAGGCAAGGGCACAAAGATCGCTGGTCAAGCGGTGATTGAGCCCGCTCTTAATGGAGAAAACATGAAAGCGGTTCTCGCTGTATTTCAAGGGCGAGCACGTTTGGTTGACGCCCCCGATCAAATCTTTGCACCAACGACAACAAAAGCGCCGACAACGGCAGTCCCGTCAAGCACTCAAACGACTATCAAGCCCGCAGTAACCACGACGTTGCCGCCTGTCTATGTCGAGTCAAACAGCGTCGGCGTTCTCCCACCCGACGATCCTTCTTGCCGCTAATCCCCAAGAACTGCTTGTAAGGCCCCAGGAATATCGCTTGGTCCGTCAATGCATGCGATGCGAGCACCAACTTGCCATGCCAAGACTTGAGCCTCTGCATCATCACCACGTGGTGCAAGAATGACCACTTCATCTAGGGCCCGCGCTGCCGCCTGCACATCACCAGCAACCGTGGCGCGACAATCACTGAGGATCACCGTGATTCGCCGACCCGCTCGCGTGCGCGATAACTGTTCTCCAGCACCGCGTAGCGCTCCTGCAAGATCGGTGGTGCCAAAACCACGTAACGCCAAGACATCATTGATGACCGCTTCGCTGGACTTCATTGATGTTTGGCCTTTGGCGACGACAACATCTTTGCCAAAAGCAATCACGCTGTAATCAGACGGACTGCGCCAAGCAACCGCCGCCGCTGCCATGGCACTGGTCGCTAAAGGTTTTCCTCCCATCGAGCCACTGCGATCCACCAATAAAGAGATTGCCGTTCCAGGTCGTGCCCAACTACGCACCTTGAGACCTTCTGGATCAATGGCCTGATGTGCCGCGTGGGCCTCAAGAATGGTGTTCATTGAGGCATCAAGGTCAATGTCACCCGCGTCTGGGCTATAAGGGCGAGTGACAATCTTGCCGATACCGCGCGGTGTCACTGGTCCTCGCCTCGAGACATCTAGAAATAAACGACCTGCCAAACGCTTCGCTAACTCTCGCAACTTCTGATCTGTCGCGCCGGTGAGATCAGCCAATAACGCCAACATCGCGTCAGGATCTTCTTCAAGGGCTTCGTCCACTGCTGACTCGTCAAGTTCACCAACTTCTGGAGAGACCTGTTCAAATTGCGGATTGCGCGATAACTCGCGTCGCGACAAAGTTTTCTTTGACGCTTCACTCACCGCATCATCAGCAGCAGCACCCTCTTTGGCTAAGGGGTCGCCCCCGTCGGGGCGTTCACTTTTCCCGCTTCGCCCGGCGATGTTGGAGCAAACACCTCATTCCACAGTTCACTGATGATCTCTTCAGAAGTGCGCGCGCTGCCTTCGCGCACACGCACTCGTCCTGATAATGCCACCAATGCGGCATCAAGTCCCACGCCAGGGTCGGTGACCTTGGACGATCGCACGGACGCCAAAGACACTGCGACAGCCGCCATGTCAATTGCTCCACGCACTGATGAACCAACACGTAATTCACCATGGTGACGCGTTCGCCTCACAAGTTCAACAACCTTGTCAAGCCAACCTGCTGGTAATCCTTGGGCTCCACGAGAGGCAATCTGCTGTTCAACTTCAGCTGACTGATAACCCACAGACACGCGACACACACGATCGTAAATCGCTCCAGAGATGCGCGCAGTTCCCACCGCATCAAACGGATTCATTGCGGCAACTAAGCGAAAACCAGTTGAGGCTGGGACCCGACCATAACGCGGCACATTCAATTCACCTTCGCTCATCACGGTGATCAAAACATTCAATGTTTCTTCAGGGATACGGTTGATTTCCTCGACATACAGCAACGCTCCATCGCGCATCGCGGTTACCAGAGGACCGTCTACAAAAATGTCGGGGTCGTAGCCATCAGAGAGCACCCGGGCGGGATCGAAGTGACCAACCAAACGCGCTGGAGTGAGTTCGGCATTACCTTCAACAAAGACAAAACCGATGCTCAAACCTTCAGCCACAGCGCGCAGGAGAGTGCTCTTACCTGTTCCTGGTGGACCTTCAAGTAGTACGTGTCGATCAGCATCAAGAGCGGCCACGACCAATTCAACTTCGCGGCGGCGCCCAATGACGGTGCCCTCAAGGGCCGTAATCAATGTACTACGAGGTGATTGAGTCATCAGAAGAATCGGATCAGAAGAAGAATTAGGCGTTCACAATAACGCCACGAATATTCGTGCCGTCGCGCATAGCTTCGTAGCCTTCATTGATGTCTTCCAACTTGTAAGTATTGGTCACCAGTTCATCAAGCTTCAGTTGACCAGCACGGTACATATCAAGCAATGCTGGAATATCAGCACGCGGGTTCATTGAACCAAAAATCGTTCCCTTGATCTCTTTGTTCCACATTGCTAACTGGAATAAGTTGATGTTCGCGACCTCGCTCGTCATCGGCGAAATCGCAGTGACCACAACCGTGCTGCCCTTGCCAGCTAGGTTCATCGCTTCACCCATCATCTCGCCGTGCAAAACACCTGGAGTCATGATCACCCGATCGGCCATTTGGCCATAGGTCATCTCCATCACTGACATCATGGCGTCAGCCATTGAAGGAAAAGTGTGAGTTGCCCCAAACTCCATAGCTTTTTCACGCTTGAACTCAAGAGGATCGATAGCGATGATGCGCTTAGCACCAGCCATTCGCGCACCCTGCACGGCGTTCATTCCGATACCGCCGATACCTACGACTACGACAGTGTCTCCCGGTTGTGTGCCAGCACGATTCACTGCTGAACCCCAACCAGTGGCCACGCCACATGACACCAAGGCTACGCATTCCAAGGGGATGTCTTTTTCAACTTTGATAATTGACTGCTCACTCACACAGGCATACTCGGAGAATGTTCCTACCTTGGCCATCAGGGTCACAGGTTTGCCGTTGATGAAATGGCGATGAGTGTCATCGGTAATCATTCCACCAATAAAAGTTTTGGCTCCGTTATCACAAAGGTTTTGACGACCTGTACTGCAATAACGACAACGACCACACGATGGGACGAATGAAGCCGAGACATGATCGCCGACAACAACGCTGGAAACTCCAGGACCAACCTCAACGACAACTCCGGCTCCTTCATGGCCACCGATGATCGGGAAGAAACTTTCAATACCCATAAGTGGCCAAAATTCTTCTGGTGGAACCATGTCGCCAGTGACTAAGTGCTCATCGCTGTGGCACAATCCAGCAGCACGCCAATGAACGACCACCTCTCCAGTTTTTGGAGGATGGATTTCGATCTCTTCGATCTTCCATTGCTGGTTCAATCCCCACAACACAGCGGCTTTTGACTTACGAATTCCAGACATGATGAACTCCCCTGTTGGTTCCACTTTGGTGGTTGTAGGTTGAACGATACTCTCCCTCAACCCAAAGGTTCTAGGCGAGTTGCCGACAAGTCACTCGTAAACAAGCACGCCGCGGATGTTTTCACCCTTGCGCATCGCCTCGTACCCATCGTTCACACCTTCAAGGCTGTAGGTGCGAGTTACCAGACCATCAAGGTCCAATTGTCCCTCGCGGTACAAATTCGCCAGTTTAGGAATGTCAGCTCTTGGGTTACCCGAGCCAAACAAGGAGCCCACGACCTGCTTTTCCATCAGCGTGACATCAAGGAGGTTCATCGTGACACTCATTTCCATGGCCGGGTGAATATTGGTCACGACCACTCTGCCGCGCTTGGAAGCCAACGCCATGGCCTCCGCCATCACCGCTCCGGAACCCACGCCCATGGTCATGATGACCTTATTGGCCATCGTTCCCCAGGTGACTTCTTGCAGCAAGGCCACTGCCTCGGTCATCGAAGCGGCAGTATGCGTGGCTCCAAACTCCATGGCTTTTTCGCGCTTGAACTCAACCGGGTCAATCGCGATGATGCGCTTTGCCCCAGCCAAGCGGGCACCCTGAATGGCATTCGCGCCAATTCCACCGACACCTACGACTGCCACGGTGTCCCCTGGACGAACTTGCGCAGCGTAAACCGCCGAGCCCCAGCCGGTGACCACGCCGCAGCCGAGCAAACAAATTTTGTCAAAAGGAAGATCATCATCAACCTTGATGCAACTGGCTTCGTTGACCACAGTGTGATGAGCGAAAGTACCGAGCAAGCACATCAGACCCAATTCCTGGCCCCGAGCGTGATGACGCGAGCCACCATCGGTGATCTGACGGCCAGTGCCCATCAGCGCGCCTAAATCGCAGAGGTTTTGATGTCCAGTTGAGCAACTCGCACAACGACCGCAGGAAGGAATGAAACCAAAAACTACATGGTCGCCTGGAGCCAGCCAACTGACACCTTCGCCAACTTTGCGGACGATACCTGCGCCTTCGTGACCGCCGATAATCGGCAGGGCGAAAGGTAAATCGCCAGTCGTCAAATGCTCATCGCTATGACACATACCGGAGGCTTTCATTTCAACCAGCACTTCGCCAGCCTTTGGCTCATCGAGCTCTATCTCTTCAACACTCCATGGTTGATTGACTTCCCACAAAATTGCGGCCTTGGACTTCATTGTTGCCCCCTAAGGTCATGGTCGCTGTTTTTGCGACAACTAATGAGAGGGTAGCCCATGCCAGACACTGGCGTTGTACGCTGGGAGGTATGCAAAGCCCGACCACCACCACAGCATCCGTCGTTGTTGCCGAATCCAACGTGGATGACGCAGCCGCAATTGACACGCCAGTTATCGAATCTGAATTGCTGATTGAGGAAATCTCCATCGACGGCATGTGCGGCGTCTACTGATCATTTCGTTTCGTACGAAACCTGACCTAAAATGACCATTGCCCTCGCATCAGTACTTGAGATCCACCCTCAAGTTGCCGTGCGCCCAGAAGCTTTTGGCGCACTCGCCTACCACTACGGTAATCGTCGGTTGATATTCTTAAAGCACCCCGACGTTGTCACCGTCGTACAGGCACTACATGATCATCCCGATGTTCAAACGACGCTCAGCGCCTGTGGCGTGGCCCAAGATCGCTGGCCGTCGTTCATCGCTGCCTTGACATCACTTGAAACATCGGAGGTCGTACGTGAGCGCGAAATCACTCGTTGAAGAAATGAAGAGGGGCCTCGATGCTCCCATCTGTTTGACATGGGAACTCACCTATGCCTGCAACTTGCAATGCGTGCATTGCTTGTCATCAAGTGGTCAACGCGATGAACGCGAACTCTCAACCGACGAAGCCAAAAAAATACTTGATGATTTACGTGATTTGCAGGTCTTTTATATCAACATCGGTGGTGGCGAGCCAATGGTTCGCCGAGACTTCTTTGAATTGCTTGAGTATTCCGTGGGCAATGGCATCGGTGTGAAATTCAGCACAAATGGAGCTTTCATTGACGAAGAAAAAGCTCAGCGACTTGCTGCCATGGACTATCTAGATATTCAGATCAGTCTTGATGGTGTTGACGCCGCAACCAATGACGCTGTTCGTGGCGAGGGATCCCACGCGATGGCGATTCGCGCCATGGATAATCTCAAGGCGGCCAACTTCGGACAATTCAAAATATCGGTCGTCGTGACTCGTCACAATGTTTCGCAACTTGACGAGTTCAAAGCGCTTGCAGATTTCTACGGCGCCCAATTACGCATTACACGCCTTCGCCCCGCTGGTCGAGGTGCCGATACATGGCACGAATTACATCCAACCAATGCACAGCAACGCGAAATTTATGATTGGTTATTGAAACACGGCGAGAATGTCCTCACTGGTGACTCATTTTTCCATCTCAACGCATTTGGAGAGGCATTGCCTGGGCTGAATATGTGTGGAGCCGGTCGAGTTGTGTGTCTGATTGACCCCATCGGCGATGTGTACGCCTGCCCATTTGTCATCCATGACGAATTCAAAGCCGGCAATGTTCGCGATGAGGGTGGCTTTGCCAAAGTCTGGAAGCAGAGTGATTTGTTCTTGTCGTTACGTGAACCGCAATCGGCTGGAGCTTGTGCTTCCTGCGGTGCCTTTGACGCTTGCCAAGGTGGTTGCATGGCTGCCAAGTTCTTCACCGGATTGCCGCTTGATGGTCCCGATCCCGAATGTGTTGGTGGAGACGCAGATGAGGCGCTCTCAGTCATTGCGCGAGGTTCTGCGCCTAAGCCCGGGATGGATCATTCCAAGCCGATTACTCTGACGCGAAAGAAACTTCCCGTCGGCGCTTGAGGCGAATAGTGGTGCTAGTCACCGAGGGACGGGTCTTAGCGCGTCACGGTCAATACGAGTGCCAAGCGCAGCAAAATCCCGCACCAATCATTAAGGCCAAGTGGACCAAACGCGCTTCTTGAACACGTTTCATCACGATAATCCCTACCTATCCTGAGCCTTTCTGATGAGGGTTTCCCACTTTGACCGCAAATCGGCGAGACTGTAAACAATGTTGCTTTTACAGCCGCTCACTATCGGCGCACGCTCCTCAAAAAATTCGTTGATGTTCGGTCCCCACGCCACCAACTTGGGTGATGATCTTCGCGGTTTATCGCCACGACATGTGGCGTATTACGAGCGGCGTGCCATGGGTGGTTGCGGCATCATTGTTGTCGAAGGTGCCAGCGTCCACGATAGTGATTGGCCATACGAGCGTGCTCCCCTGGCGACTCAATGCACAACGGGATGGGCAGCGATCTCCGAGGCTTGTCACGCCCATGGCTCATTGGTTATTGCTTCACTTGACCATGCCGGCGGACAGGGCTCCTCGGCATATTCACAGTTGCCATTGTGGGCTCCGTCACGAGTGCCCGAAGTGAATTCACGCGAGGTTCCTAAGTGGATGGAAACCCATGACATCGACGCGGTGATTGAAGGTTTTGCAGAAGCCACTCGTCTTGCAGTTGGTTCTGGTTGTGATGGCGTTGAGATCAATGCAGGGCAACACAGTTTGGTACGCCAATTTTTATCGGGTCTCACTAATCAACGTGGTGACGAATATAGCGACCGTTTACTGTTCGCCCAAAAGGTCATTGCCGCGGTGCGCTTTGCGGCACACGCAGTGCACCCCGAGGCGATCATTGGTTTACGTTTGTCATGCGACGAACTTGCTCCATGGGCAGGCGTCACTCCCGAGATGGCGCCACAGATTGCCGCTGACTTGTGTGCTTTGGGAATTGATTACTTAGTTGTGGTACGTGGATCAATTTTTTCCGTTGAAAAAACGCGCCCTGATTTTCATGAGCCTCCCACTTTCAATAGTGAACTCTGTCGCTCAGTACGCTCGGCCATTCCAAGGACCACTGCTGTGTTTTTGCAAGGCTCAGTCGTGGACGTGACCCAAGCCGAATGGGCTCTCAACGAAGGAATCTGCAACGGCGTCGAAATGACCCGCGCCCAAATCGCCGATCCCGACGTAGCACTGAAAAGTTCACAAGATGTCGTTGCTCAAATACGCCCCTGCATTCGCTGTAATCAGACCTGCCAAGTCCGCGATGCGCGAAATCCGATTGTCACCTGTGTTGGCGAACCCTCGGCAGGTCACGAATCACATGATCCAGATTGGTATGTCAAATCCCACCAGTCACGCAAGGTCCTCATCGTTGGCGCAGGAGTCGCAGGTCTCGAAGCAGCCCGCGTCGCAGCATTACGCGGACACTCGGTGAATCTCATTGAAAAACGAGAGAAGGTGGGTGGTCTCAGTGCCATTGCTGGTCCAGGATCTTCTTTGGTCAACTGGCTTGAATCTGAAACCTTGCGACTAGGTGTGACTATTCAGACAAGTGCTGAGTTCTCACCCGGAGAGTCAGGGGAACACGATGTCGTGATACAGACCACTGGTGGTCAACGCGGCAATCCCGAATACGAAGTTGATTCACCCACTACCGTTTTTGATATTGCTGACATTCGGCGCGGATCAGTTTTCCTGCCCGATAACGGCATCATCGCTATTCTCGATCCCATTGGTGGCCCTATCGGTGTGGCTTTGGCCGAAGAACTTGGTGCACGTGCGATTCTGTTCACGCCTGACAATATTGCTGGGAATGAATTGGCGCGCACTGGGGACTTAGCACCTGCCAATGTTCGATTAGCCCAAAATGGTGTCACTATTCAGCGGCGCTGTGTGGTTCGCGGTGTTGAACGGCGAGGAGAAGAATTCGTGGTCCGCGTCCAAGATCGTTTCTCTGGCGTTGTTGATGAGATTATTTGCGCTGCTGTTGTGGATGCAGGCTTTCGCCTCCCTACCGATCCCATCAATGGCGCTCTACAAGCCGGAGATTGCGTAGCTCCACGAACAATTCTTGAAGCCATCCTTGAAGGTCGTCGAGTCGCTCAAGAGATTTAAATCTGGGCAGAGTGGACTAAAGAAAACTCTTGCGAACTAGTTCCGCAAAAATTTGCTCAACACATTCACCGACGCTTGATTCCGATGATTTAACACGCAGATTAGGGTCGGTCGGAATTTCGTATGGTGAGTCCACGCCGGTGAAGTTGGGTAACAGTCCCGCTCGGGCCTTGGCATATAAGCCTTTGGTATCGCGTTTCTCGACAACAACCATCGGTGCATCCACAAACACCTCAAAAAAATCATTCTCCCCAATGATGTCTCTGGCAAGTCGACGTTCGGCTTCAAAGGGTGAGATGAAAGAAACAATGGTCACTAGGCCAGCATCCACAAAGAGTTTTGAAACTTCCGCAACGCGTCGAATGTTTTCTGCGCGATCGGTCTCCGTGAAGCCTAAATCGGCATTCAGACCATGCCGCACATTGTCACCATCAAGAACGAATGTTCGCATTTTGCGTTGGTGCAACATGACTTCAAGGGCGTTGGCGATCGTGCTCTTACCGCTGCCAGATAACCCTGTCAGCCACACCACAAAGCCTTTTTGCTCATTTAATAATTCGCGCTGCTCACGACCTACTGTCAATGCCTGCCATTGCACATTTTCGGAACGGCGCAAACTGTGACGGATCATTCCGGCGCCAACAGTCCGGTTCGTGATGCGGTCAATAAGAACGAAGGCGCCAGTGCTTCGGTTTACGTCGTAGGGATCAAGTCCAATAGGAGTCAACATGGAAATGTTGCAAACGCCAATGTCATTGAGACCGAGTGTGATGGCTGATACATGCTCATGGCTGTTGATATCAATGCGATACTTCAAACGGTCGATATGTGCGCGGACCTCTTTGCTGCCAATCTTGAGAAGATAGGAGCGCTGAGGAATCATGGCCTCCTCAGCCAACCAAACGAGATGCGCCTCGACATGATCTGAAACCAAGGCCGGATCGACGATGCTTGACAAAAGGTCACCACGGCTGATGTCGATCTCGTCTTCAAGAACAAGACAAACACTTTCACCAGCGATTGCTGAGTCGCGTGGTCCATCAAAATCGGCAAAGCCTTTGACCCGAGTTTCCTTTCCACTAGGTTTGACCCGTATTCGGTCGCCAACACTGATCTCACCACTGGCAATTGTCCCCATGTAACCGCGAAAATCTGAATTCGGGCGACTCACGCTTTGTACCGACATACGAAATGCAGCAGAAAGATCTTGAGTACCAACAGCAACCGTCTCAGCGATCTCAATCAGACGTGGCCCGAAATACCACGGTGTGTTCGTCGAAGGCAATGTCAGGTTCTCGCCAGTCAAGGCACAAATCGGAACAAAATGAATGTTCTCAAAATGCAATGTTTCTGCGAACTCTAAATACTGCTGCGAAATTGCATCAAAAACTTCCTGGCTATAGTCAATTAAGTCAATTTTATTGATTGCGACGATGATGTTTTTAATGCCCAGCAGATCCACTAACAGGGAATGCCGACGAGTTTGCGTCAGAACACCTTTGCGAGCGTCAATCAGTACGACAGCCATCTCTGCCGTGGAGGCTCCTGTCACCATGTTGCGGGTGTATTGCTCGTGACCTGGCGCATCAGCAACGATGAAAGCCCGCTTATCAGTAGCGAAGAAGCGATAAGCGACGTCAATCGTTATGCCTTGTTCGCGCTCGGCTTGAAGACCGTCAGTCAGCAATGCAAAATCAATTGCTTCACCCTGGGTGCCGTGCTGCAGGGAATCATTGGCTAATGACGCGAGTTGATCGTCAAAGATTTGCTTGGAGTCATACAAAAGACGTCCAATCATTGAACTCTTGCCATCATCAACACTTCCGCAGACGATAAATCTCAAAAGATCTTTTTCTTGCTGGGCTTTAATGAACTGAGATACAGGATTATTGGGAGGCAAGTTGGAGGATCTCACTAGAAATAACCTTCAACTTTTTTCTTCTCCATTGAGCCCGTCTGATCATGATCAATCATCCGGCCCTGCCGCTCCGAGGAACGACTAGTGAACATTTCTGAAAGAATCATTGATAAATCTGTGGCTTCGCTCTCTACGGCACCAGTCAGTGGGTAACACCCAAGAGTACGGAAGCGGACCATCTTGGTTTCAACGACTTCACCCGGAAGCAATTTCATTCGATCATCATCGACCAAAATTTGCATTCCTTGCCGCACGACAACGGGGCGTGGCTTTGCGAAATAGAGCGGGACAACGGGTATATTTTCGGCCAACAGATATTGCCAGACATCTAGTTCTGTCCAATTAGATAATGGAAACACTCTGATTGATTCACCTACAGCATGACGGGCGTTGTAAATATTCCATAACTCTGGACGCTGATTCTTTGGATCCCAAACATGCTTGGACGTTCGAAAGGAAAAGATTCTTTCTTTGGCGCGCGACTTCTCTTCATCGCGACGTGCACCTCCAAAGGCAAGGTCATAAGAACCTTCGTCAAGAGCCTGCTTGAGACCTTCAGTTTTCCAAAGATCGGTATGCAACGATGAGCCATGATCAAAGGGATTGATGTTGAGTCGTACACATTCGGGATTGATGTGCACAATCAATCTCAGGTCTGCATCTGCGGCCACAACGTCGCGAAACTCAATCATTTCTTTAAATTTCCATGTGGTATCAACATGGAGTAATGGGAACGGCAAAGGGGCAGGGAAAAATGCTTTTCGGGCCAAGTGCAACATAACTGTGCTGTCTTTGCCGATCGAATACAACATGACTGGGTTCTCGGCCTGAGCAACCGCCTCGCGGATAATGTGCATCGACTCGGCCTCTAAACGCGCCAGATAACTCACAAGCCGTTTCCAGTCATAATCAAATATTATCGTCGTACTTGGAGATAAATCATATGCTTTCATTCAAGATATGCCATAAAACTTCGGGTGCAGTTCCTAAATCGGCAATGTCGATGATTCCAGCAATAGCCAGACCTGGCCCGACCATAGTTGCAAGTGCATTGCCGCCACTTAATTTCTCTGGCAAACCCCCTGTAAAGAGGATTAATGCTTCGTCGGTGCAGACCTGAGAAATCACTGCTGCGCGACCAATTGCTCTCCACAACAAATCGCCACGCGATAAACCAGGTCGGACACTTGTGAGACCACCAACTATTTCAAAGACAATCGACGTTTGATCTTCTCGCCAAGCACGTCCCGTGGCTTCAAAGCCAGTCAGGATACGCGTGTTCCAATCAATCTTGGTAAACCCAGCGTCCGTCAGAAGTTCTTCAACAATGTCACGAATTGAGCGTCTATGGGTTTGCTCACGCTCCCCACCTTCGTCGGCAATCCTCTCAAGCGCACGCGCTACATAAACCTCGTCTGTATCAAAGCCCACAAATGAGCGCCCAAGCTGTGAGGCAGCTACACCCGTCGTTCCTGAGCCCATAAACGGATCAAGCACAAGATCACCAGCAAATGAATACAACTCGATGCAGCGCTCTGCCAACGCCACGGGAAAAGGCGCAGGATGATTTACTCGCGTAGCACTCTCAGGTTGAATTTCCCAGACATCAAGAGTTGCTTCCATGAACTCATCTGAGGTCATCGTTGACACTGCTGGCAGACCGCGCTTGACACGTTTGGCTGGATTGACAGCGCGATCAAACCGGCCCTTGCTGGCAATAATCAAACGTTCAGTAGTGTCACGTAAAACTGGATTCGTAGCAGATTTAAAAGATCCCCATGCGCAACTACCCGATGAGCCGCGCTGTTTCAGCCAAACCACTTCGCCGCGTAACAACAGACCCAATTCATCTTGCAAGATGGTCGTCACATCACAGGCCAATGAACGAAATGGGCGACGACCCAAATTGGCAACATTCACGACCATCCGCCCACCCGGCTCAAGTACTCTGTGGCATTCGCCAAGAACTGCCGTGAGCATCTCGAGGTACTCCACATAATCGGCGGGGATATGGCCCTCACCGAGAGCCTCCTCATACGCTTTTCCGGCGAAATAAGGTGGCGATGTCACCACTAGAGCTACCGAGTTATCAGGTATCTCAACCATCTTGCGAGAATCGCCGACAAAGATACGGTTGCGAATGGCGTTCACTGCTGTGGGATCGGCAAGTAACTCATCGGTAGATATCTCAGGGGCTCGAAAACGAGCGTAAAACGCTGACGCATCATGTCCCTCGCGGCGCGAAGCCCCGAATGCTGATGTTGAGGTATTTCGTCGGAATCGGGGCGCGCCTTCACCTGAAATGAGTTGCTCAGACATTGCTTGGAAGAGTACCGAACCAGGGATCACCCCCGCGCGATACTCCCATGCTCAAACGATCCGCTTGAATTCCCCCACATTGTCTCCGATATCCATAAAGATGTCACTAGTGATTGCTCTGATACTTCTCTTTCCCGTGGCCTACATGCTCGGTACTTTCCCAAGTGCGCTACTGATCGCCAATGCCCGTGGAGTTGATATCACAGCGGCGGGTTCAGGTAATCCCGGTGCCGCCAACATCGGTCGAACCCTCGGTCGTAAGTTGGGCGTCTTAGTTTTTCTCTTAGACGGATTAAAGGGCGCTATCTCCACTGCTGTTGGATATTCCTTCGCCGGATACGCCGGAGCCCTGACTTTGGTATTCGCTGCCGTGATCGGTCATATCTTTCCTGTCACTCGCAAGTTCAAAGGCGGTAAGGGAGTTGCGACGGCGGGCGGTGGGATGATTGCTCTCTATCCGTGGATCGGCCTGGCAATGACGGTTTTATGGTTGCTCGTCGCCAAAGCGACCAAGAAAGCCTCTCTCGGATCACTTGCGATCGCTCTCGGGTTACCTATTTCTCAAGTCATCGTCGGGCGCCCAGCCGGTGAAGTTCTTGCTGGCGTGGGTTTATTCGCCCTCGTCATTTGGCGCCATATCCCAAATCTCAAAAGAATTATTGCTGGCAACGAAACCAGTCTCAAGACGAAGTAACTCTGTCGTCAATGGCAAGATATTGCCATGGCCCTTCATCCACAAACCGCAGCACTATTAGTTGTCATGGAGCAGTTCAATGCTCCTGCACTCGAAACCCAAGAGCCGACCGTCGCTCGTGCAGGTATGGAAATGATGACTGCACCATCAACTGTTGAACTACACGAAATTCGTGAAGTCAATGCCGATGGCGTCGCGGGGCGTCTGTATCGCCCCAACGACCGCAAAGATCTCGGACTCTTGGTTTTCTACCACGGAGGTGGTTGGGTCCTCGGAAGTATGAATACCCACGACGATGTCTGTCGCAAACTCGCGCTTGCGATGGGACATGCAGTGTTGTCGGTTGATTACCGATTGGCTCCCGAATTCGCGTTTCCCGAACCGCTCAACGATTGTATTGTGGCCTTGCGTTGGGCGCATGCGAATGCCGCAGAACTTGGCATTGATGCAACCCGTATTGCAGTCGGTGGAGATTCTGCTGGAGGGAACTTGGCGGCAGTAGTTGCCAACTTGCAGCCAGTGCCACTCAAGTTCCAAATGCTCATTTACCCAGTCACAGATGCAACACGTAGCTCGCAAAGCTATAAAGACAACGGCGAGGGTTACCGCTTAACGGCTGCAGGAATGAAATGGTTCTGTGATCACTACCTCAGTGGTTCAATCGGTACACCAACCGATCCACGAGTTTCCCCCTTGTTTGCCGATGCAACAACGCTTACCTCTGCGCCACCCGCGATCGTGATTACAGCCGAATACGATCCGCTGCGTGATGAAGGTGAGCAATACGCACATCGACTCATTGAGGCCGGCGTCGCATGTTCATTAACCCGTTACTACGGACAAGTTCATGGGTTTTTTTCAATGAGTCAATATGTCGATGACGGAGCATCTGCAATTACTCAGGCAGCCACCGCAACTCGTATCGCTCTTGAGCGCTGACAAGGCAAAGTTGTCAATTTGCCACTAGGTTGGCACCTGTTATGACTGCGAAAAGAGCGACCAAGACGGCACCTCCCTCATCGACTTTGGTGCTTCTCGTTCGCCATGGTCAAACTCCGACAACAGGAAAAATCCTCCCTGGTCGTGCAAGTGGTTTACATCTTGCCGAAATCGGAATCAAACAAGCACAAGCAGTCGCCGAACGCATCGCTGGCATAAAAAAAGTTGATGCTATTTATGCATCGCCACTTGAGCGCGCGCGTGAAACAGCGGCTCCCATCGCCGCTGCCTTAGGTCTGCGCACCAAAATTGACAAAGGCTTACTTGAATGCGAGTTTGGTGATTGGACTGGTGCTGAACTCAACAAACTCATGAAGTTGCCAGAATGGTCAACAGTGCAACGTGCACCGTCCACATTTCGTTTTCCTAACGGCGAGAGTTTTACTGAAATGCAAACGCGCATGGTGTCGGCTATTGACCGTCTCTGTGCTCAACATCGCGGTGGGGTGATCGTCTGTGTATCTCATGCTGATCCCATTAAGGCCGCCGTTGCCCACGCAATGGGAACACACATCGATCTCTTCCAACGCATTGTTATCAGTACCTGTTCAGTCTCCGCTGTGGCCTATACGAATGGCGGGCCAATCGTTCTCAATGTCAACTCAACCGGTGGATCGCTCGGCGACCTTCGTCCATCCTGAAAAACACTCATGGATTTTTTCGCTGATTTCGATTTTGTCGATGTTCTCACGACAGGTGCTTTAGGAGAACCAGGCTCTCGTACTTTTTATATTCAAGCCCGTGCTGGTGTTCGCTCGGTGACGGTGCGCTGTGAAAAGCAACAAGTTGCCACTATTGCGCAATACATTCGTCGAGCCTTAGCTCATTTGCCTGTGCCAGAGGGTCAACCGCCGCGCTCCGTGATGCAACTCGCCGAGCCAATCACGCAAGCCTTTATCCTTGGGGCAACTGCACTTGAGTTCAACAACGCAGCAGACCATTTCATTTTGCACCTCAAAGAATTTGCCCCACTCGTTGACGAAGATGACAACGATTTCACAGAAGATGACGAAGACGATGATGACGAAGACGACATACCCGGTGCTCATGCGCGAGTCAGCCTGACCCGAGCTCAGGCTATGGCTTTTTGTGATCACGCTGACCGTACAGTTTCGGCAGGTCGCCCTGACTGTGTGTACTGTGACCTGCCAATTAATCCCGATGGTCACTTCTGCCCGCGCATGAATTAATCCGACGGCTTCATCATCATGGATATCTTGCATCTTCTGAAAAACGGCGACATTGACATTGAAGGTCGCATGCCCTACAGCAGTAACGCCACTTTTCTTGTCAATCTCACACTTGGCGAGCAGCGCGGCCAAGCGATCTACAAACCTCTACGCGGCGAGCGACCTCTATGGGATTTCCCCTCGGGATTATTCCATCGCGAAATCGCCGCCTACCTCCTTTCAGAAGCCATGGAACTCCACGTCATACCTCCGACAATTGAACGCGATGGTCCCTTCGGGCCAGGTTCATTGCAATGGTTCATTGATGCTCGTTTTGAAGAGCACTATTTTACGTTGTACGAGAATCGTCCCGAACTTCACGATCAATTCCGAAATATGGCGGCTTTCGACATTGTGGCAAATAACACCGATCGAAAAAGTGGGCATTGCTTGATTGATAGCAACGATCGCATTTGGGGCATTGATCAAGGATTATGTTTCTCTGCTGATTTCAAATTACGGACCGTCATTTGGGAGTTCGGTGGTGAAACGTTGTCCCCTGACCTTGTTCGCAAGGTGCAACGTGTTGTTGAACGCCCCCCACTTGATGTGGCAGCACTCTTGAACGACGACGAAGTTGAGGCGATGATTGAACGGGCGAAAATGCTTGCTGCGGGTGCTATGTTCCCTATTGATGCAAGCGGTCAGCGTTACCCCTGGCCAATGGTCTAAGGCGAAGTCGAGAAACAATGGATGACAATGACTTAGACCCATTGATTGATCGCGCCGATCTTGACGGACTTGTGCGACTGATTGATGCGCGTTGCGCTAACCGTGACTGGGAAGGTCTTTTTCGCATTCGCCAACGTTCACGACTTGCGACTCAGACGGGTAGGCAGGTTTGGCCAGCAGCCACATTGGCGGAATATCGATTGGCTCTTCATGCAACGACCGATTGGGCCGCTCAAGTTTTGGCTGAAGATAGTGGTCGATTCACTATTGGACCGCTCACCGAAGTTATTGCTCAAAATCATTCCTGGACTGAACTTTCAGATTTGCTCACTGATGGACCACGCCGAGCATTCGTGGCACATGAGCGAGTACTGCGCGGTGAAATAATTGACGCGAAGAGCGTCGGTGAGGTTCTGAATGTCCTCGACATACCTTTAATCCTTCAACCATGGGAACCCGCGTACCCGATCGCGACATATTCTGATGAAGGTATTGATGCTCCATCTCCGAGTGATAGTTGGCAGCACGTTTGGACCGACATTGAAGCCGAAGAAGTCTATGAAGAAATGATTGTTGACGATCCCTTTGTCCACGATGCACTACGTTCACTCGTTGAACCATGGACATCTTCCTCTCAGGGACGGGCTGAGTCCATCGTCGTTGATGGCACAGTCATTGATGCTCTCGGTGCATTAGGTATCCGTACATGTCGACTCACACCGCTGACAACGCAGGAGGCGCTTGCTTGGCTCGGATGGTGCGGTTCATCAGGTGGTGCCCACGGTCGACGACGAGGCGCTGCATTAGGGCGATTTGGGGTGTGGTGGTTGTTGGCTGCCATCGGTGGATTCACCGAGGAATGGGACGAGATGCGTCAAGCCGGTGTTCTGAATCAAGAAATCGGCGACACTGCGCGAGCGATGCACTGGTTTCGATGTGACGATGGAAGTCGCAGCCCGTACGAGTTGGGCCTGATCGCCCAAGACCCCGATAACGATATCTCTATTGCGCTGTTTGCCCGTGATGCTCCGGCCTGAGCCGGCATTAACTCAGCGACCCTGAAGTGCTTCGATCAGTTTCGGCAACACTTTGTGCAAGTCGCCAACAATTCCCAAGTCTGCAATCCCGAAGATCGGTGCTTCCTTATCCTTGTTAATGGCGATGATGTTCTTTGAGCCCTTCATACCAACCATGTGTTGAGTAGCACCCGAGATACCGCAGGCGATATACACGCTGGGCTTAACGACCTTGCCGGTCTGACCAACTTGATAGCTATAAGGAACCCAACCGGCATCCACGATCGCACGCGATGCGCCAGGTGCACCCTGGAGTAACTTGGCCAACGATTCGATCATCCCATAATTGGCACTTTCGCCCAAACCACGTCCGCCAGAAACGACAATATTGGCCTCATCAAGTTTCGGACCAGTTGTCTCTTCAATATGCACGGCCGTCACTTGCGCACCACCTGTTGTTCCGAGGTCGGGCACATTCACTACAACGACTTCTGCCGTTGCTCCACCCGCTGATTCAGGGGCGAATGATTTTGGACGAAATGCTGCGAGGTATGGAGTACCACCAGTAAACGTAGTAGCAACCAAAGTATTGCCGCCGAAAATCGGTGTCGTCACAGTGACCGACTCACCATCGGCAACAATCTCTATATTGTTTGTCAAAACTGTGCGCCCGACTTTGACCGACAAACGGGCCATGACATCGCGACCTTCGTATGACTGCGGAAACATCACGAGATCTGGGGCTTGCCCACCATCAATGCTGGCCTTCATTGCCGAAGCAACCGCTACACCAGCCAAGTTAGATCCGTAACTCACAGCGAAAACTTTGCTCGCTCCGAATTCACCTAAAACCCCGGCAGCAGCAGCGCCATCGCCGGCCACCCACACGCTGACGGTTGCTCCCATGGAGCGCGCCTTGGTCAACAGTTCTAGCGAACCTGATGTCGGCGCACCATTTGCGACCTGAGCAAAAACCCAAATGTTATTAATTCCCATTGATCTATCCGTTCTCGTTCTTTAATCGGTTGAGGTCTGACTGAATATGTCTTTTACAGTGTGATTGGACTGACTAGATGACCTTGAGACCTTCAAGGAAGGTCACGATCTTGGCGAATGCTTCGCCATCATCTTCGATCACTTCGCCAGCAGCTCGGGCTTCAGCTTGTGTGATACTGCTAACTTTTTGACCAGCGCCGGCCCAGCCAACGAGTGTGACGCCAAGGTCGGCAGCGGTGACTTCGTCAACAGGCTTTGCCTTAGCAGCCATGATGCCTTTGAAGCTTGGGTAACGCGGTTCAACAACACCAGCAGTCACAGAAATCAATGCAGGGAGAGGACAAGTCACTTCGTCATAACCATCTTCGGTCTGACGATCCACTTTGAGCACGCCACCTTCAACAGAAACTTTTTTCGCGAATGTCACCGAAGGTAAACCAAGAACTTCAGCCATTTGCTCAGGCACAGTTCCGGTGTAACCATCGCTGGATTCGGTCGCCGCGATAATCAAATCGGCTCCGCCAAGTCGTGTCACAGCAGCAGCCAAAATCTTCGCTGTTGTCAAAGCATCCGAACCCAACAATGCTGGATCAGAAACCAATACCGCTTTTGCCGCTCCCATTGCTAGAGCTGTTCGCAAACCTGAGGTTTCATTATTCGGCGCCATGGAAACCAAATTGACTTCTCCGCCACCAGCAGCAGCAACCAACTGCAGGGCCATTTCGACCCCGTAACTGTCGGACTCATCCAAGATCAGCTTGCCTTCACGCTTCAGCGTATTGGACGAGGCATCTAGGGCTCCGGGGTTGGCAGGATCGGGGATCTGTTTTACGCAGACAATGACGTTCATGCTCCCATTCTTACGGGCTAGCACCCTTTTCGCACAACCCACACCCCATCTCTTTGCGTGACGCTCGCCCCATCGGGCCTTCCACGCCTGAGGATCGCCTGAAGTAGCTCGAGACTGGGCTGATACCGTTTGAGGTAGTGCGAATTCTCCTTGTCGTTAACTCCTTTGCTTCATCGGTTACCGCTCGCAACACAGTCATTGTGCATCGAGCGTTATCCAGACACCACGATGTGCAGATTGTGGAGACCAACCGCCGCGGGCACGCCACTAGGTTCGCCCAGGATGCAGCTCATCGTGAGGTTGATCTCGTCATTTCCTTTGGCGGAGACGGCACCCTCAACGAGGTTGCCTCCGGCGTCGCTGGATCGCAAACATCCCTTGGGGTCTTGCCTGGCGGAAGTACCAATGTTTTCGCCCGCACTATCGGTTTACCAAATGACCCAATCGCTGCGGTCAACATGTTGGTCAGCGGCTTGGAGGATCCTCAAGCAAATATCCGACCCATTGGCCTTGGTCGAGTCAACGGACGCTTCTTCTGCTTTCATACCGGTGTTGGCTACGACGCCGCTGTCGTCCGCACTGTTGAGACTCGGGCTTCATTAAAGCGCTGGGCAGGACATCCATTGTTTATCTACGCTGCTCTTCAAACTTGGCTGAATAAATACGATCGTCATCACCCACATTTCACGGTTGCGGCTGATGCCGCTATCGGCGGACCGGGAAGTATCTCTGGATCTGATGTCAATACCTACGACCCACAGCGATTCGTTGATGACGGCTATTTCACGGTTGTCCTCAACACAAATCCATATTCATTTCTTGGCAACCGAGCTCTTGATCTGTCACCCGCTGCTGGTCTTGATAAACCACTCGTGGCAGTGACTTTTCGAACCATGTCTGCGATCGCCATTATTCGCACATTGGCTGGGGCTCTCAAAGGTGGCGGAGTCACACCAAGTGAGCACGTGGCTTGTTTCAATGATGTCCACGAACTGATCATTGAGAATGCCACGCCATTCCCCTATCAGGTTGATGGTGACTACTTGGGTGAATCAACACGCTTACATTTCAGACATGTGCCCGAGGCCGTACGCCTTCTTTTCCCTGCCTAAAGATTTATCTTTGATCAATGACCTTGAGGGCGATGTCTGGTCGATTGGTGCACAAACCATCGATTCCCCATTCAAGAAGTTCAGCCATTCGCACAGGATCATCACAGGTCCAAGTGTTGACCTCCAACCCGTGTTGGTGACAGAGATCAATCAGCTCACGCGACAGTAAATTGACCCACGGATGTAGCGCTCTGTGTCCGTCATTGGCCAATCCCACGACAATGCCCAAAGCGTCTTGCGGCAGCACCCCTACGGTCAGCCAGGCGGTGGCAATGGTTGGTCGCAACTGCCGACAACGATCAATGGTCTCACGGCGAAATGAAGAAATAAGCCAGCGACTATCACCCTCGGTTCGCATGCTCAGGCATTCAATAGTGCGGTCAGCAATTGATTCGCTCTCGTCAAAGTCTGGCTCCAATGGATCGTTTTTAATCTCCACATTCACCCACATGGGTTGGCAAGCATCGAGGGCGGCATCCAAGGTACAAATGTCTTGAGGCAGATCGGCGAACTGCGTATGGGAAATAACCCGATCGTCATCCAGCGTGGCGTTGTGATGTACCACCAAAATTCCATCAGCCGTGCGGCGTACATCAAGTTCGGCCGCATCTGACCCCATAGAAACGGCCCTTTTGAAGGCCAACGCCGTATTTTCTTTCTCGGCTTTTGAGGCACCACGATGAGCTATTACCTGCGTTGCCATACCTGCATTTAACTCTGATTACTCCACAACTCGAACATTTATCCGAAAATGGATAAAGAAAAAATCAACTATGTGACAAAAAATTAATGCCCAACCCCTTGCGAATTCACCAAGAGTTTGCCAACCTTGCAAGGTCTGCTTTTTAAGACTGTCAGTCCCACCCACCACCCCCCAAACATGCCTGGAGCACACCGTGTCTATCCTTGCCTCTTCCCTTGCCCTCGGAACCGCCGACTACACCTGGCGCGATGAAGCTGTCTGCCGAGAAACCGATCCGGATCTATTTTTCCCCATCGGAACGACAGGTCAAGCCCTCCTGCAGATCGATCGTGCCAAGCAGGTCTGTAACGAATGCACAGTTCAAGTCAGTTGTCTTGAGTTTGCTCTAGAGACCAATCAGGACTCAGGTATTTGGGGTGGCACCTCTGAAGAAGAGCGTCGCGACATCCGCCGCCGAATTGCTGCGCGCAATCGCACTGCAATCATGAATGCCCGCTCTTTCGTTTCTTGATCTAACGCGGCAAGGACAACTGCACAACCGTGCCATCGCCACTGCGCTGATCTTCAATGCCGGCGGCAATAAAATCTTCTGCAACCCCGGCACGAATCAAAATTGAACCATTGAGCTCGGTAGT
>Ga0114966_10001281_pt1 | contig 23365 bp, 23 predicted proteins | sample M_130207_XF_Meta_FD_87029 | JGI IMG/M metagenome (GOLD analysis project Ga0114966, IMG submission 87029) | Freshwater microbial communities from Lake Montjoie, Canada to study carbon cycling - M_130207_XF_MetaG | ecosystem: Environmental > Aquatic > Freshwater > Lake | place: Lake Montjoie... | reverse complement strand
GCCTTGAAATTCTTGGCGCCGCAGACGATCTGGCGCGGAGCACCCTCACCGACGTCGACCTGACAGACACTGAGCCGATCGGCCTTCGGGTGTTTTTCGAAAGAAAGAATTTCGCCTACCACCACGAGAGGCAATGGCGAGAGACCAAAAGACTGAATCGATTCGACCTCGAGACCGAGCATCGGGAGAATATCCGCCAGACGTTCGGGGGTGACGCCGGCAAGTTCGACGTGACGGGCAAGGGCTTGGAGCGAGACTTTCATGGCTTAGGCGAACTGGCGCAGGAAGCGCGTATCATTATTATAAAATAGGCGGATATCATCGATGCCGTGGACCAGCATCGCGATGCGTTCCAGACCAAGACCGAAAGCGAGACCCGACCATTCGTTCGGGTCCAAACCACAGAGCTCGAGCACCTTCGGGTCGACGAGACCGCAGCCCATAATTTCGAGCCAGCGATTGGAAAGACGGCCGAGATTAGGTGAGCGCAGGTCCATCTCGAAACTCGGCTCCGTAAAGGGGAAGAAAGAAGGACGGAGACGAATCTCTGCCTCGGGGCCGAAAGTTTCTTTCACGAAGAAATCGAGGACGCCGCGGAGATCGGCCAGCGTCACGTTACGATCAATCCAGAGACCTTCGACCTGATGGAAGTTGGCCGAGTGAGTGGCGTCGACTGCATCGCGGCGGAAACAACGCCCGGGGGCGACGATCCGGAAAGGAGGTTTACGTGAAAGCATCGTGCGCACCTGGACGCTGGAGGTATGCGTACGAAGTAAGATCGCCTCCTCGCCCTTGCGCGGCGCATCGGCAGAGCGGAAAGATTTGGGAAGATAGAGCGTATCTTGCATATCGCGGGCCGGATGGTCGGCGGGCGTATTGAGGGCGTCGAAGCAATGCCACTCCGTTTCGACCTCGGGACCTTCGGCGACCGTGAAACCTAATTTACGCAAGGTGCTGAGAATCTTTTCGCGGGTGCGGCTCAGCGGGTGCAGGGAGCCGGCGGGGGCGTCCGGACTGGGCAACGTCGGGTCGAGGGGCGCACCCAAGGCGCCGGCGATTTCGGACTCTTCGATTTTAACCTGCAGGGTCGCGAGCAATTCTTCGACGGCTTTCTTGGCTTCGTTGATGAGCTTACCGACCACGGGCCGATCTTCTTTCGAAAGCGTCGCCATGCCTTTCATCGCCTGAGTCAGGGAGCCGTTCGGACCGACGACCCGGGCCTTGAACGCTTCCATCTCCGCGCGGGTCGAAACGCCGGAAGCCTCTTGGGTCGCGGCGGCGACGAGTTGGACGAGCTGCTGCTGCATGGATAGATTTGTGTGTTGGCGGGGAAAGTCGGCAAGCGAAAGCACCCAGAAACAAAGAAGCCCCGGAGGGCCGGGGCTTCGAAAGAGGGACAGATTAACCGTTAAATCAGACGAGGGCGGCTTTGGCCTTGGTCACGATGGCCTCGAAGGCCGGCATGTCGTGAATCGCCAGCTCGCTCAGATTCTTACGGTCCATGGTGATGTTAGCCTTTTTGAGGCCAGCGATCAGACGGCTGTAAGAGATACCGAGGGGACGGCAGGAAGCGTTCAGACGGACGATCCACAATTGGCGGAAGGTCGACTTATTCTTCCGACGGTCGCGGTAAGCGAACTTCTGGGCGCGCTGTACGGCCTCGAGGGCGTAGACGTACAGGCGTGATTTGTTTCCGAAATAGCCCTTAGCCGCTTTAATCATACGACGCTTGCGCGCCTTAGTGGCTGGACCGTTGGTTGCTCTAGGCATGTTGGTATGTTGTGTTTATTGGGTTTAGATGGCCTGGGGGTCGCCTTAATGAACACCCGGTCGGCCAAAAATAGTAGCCTCCGCTTTACGCGAAAGGCATCGAAGCCAGCATGTTCTTCTCGAAGCCGGAGTCGACGCGCTTGGACTTGTTGGCACGGCGACGTTGCTTGCGAGACTTGGAGCTCAGCAAGTGGCGTCCGTTAGGGGAGCGGCGCATCACTTTGCCGGTTCCGGTTACCTTGAAGCGCTTGGAGATGGACTTGCGGGTCTTTTGCATGGCGGGAAAGGGTCGGAACAAAGGGACTCTGGGGTGACTTGTAAAGGGGAAAGGGCTAGCCCAAGCCGTTGTTCGTACGATTCCTGTAATTCATGGCCCCGTTGAGTCGCTCAGCTATTTGACAAATGAACAGATCCGCCTCCCCCTTAATCTCACCTTAAAACCTTTAAAAACATGATTTCATTAGGAAAAAAGCCGAATCTTAAGTTCAAAGTCCAAGCCCATCGAACCGGGAAAACCGAGGAAGTTCTCTTTTGCGAGCTTATCGAGGGGCCCACCCTTGTTTCGGTCTATATGCGCAACAATACCTCTTCCTGTGACGTCCAGAACGCTGAGCTGGATAAAAACATGCAAGCCATTGCCAAGCAAGGGTTTAAAATTATATCCGTCTCGCGAGACACGTGTGCATCCCACGCTAAATATGCCGCCAAGCATGGCTATAAGTTCGGCTTAGTCTCGGACCCTGACGATTTATTTGCCAAAGCCGTCGACGGCATTGTGGAGAAATCCATGTATGGTAAAAAGTATCTGGGCCCAGCGCGGGCCGCTTACCTCTTTGACGGCAAGGGCAAGCTGATTGCAATCGTCCCCAAAGTCGAAGCCGCGACCCATGGGCGACAGTTGCTTGAGGCGATGGCGGGCCTGAAATAAAATCCGGCATGGGCCCAGGGAAAAGCCCTAGTGGTAATCGGTGCTTGAACCAAGGCGGTGAAACAAAGAGTTTATAGGTGAGACACATCTGAAGTTACCTAATGCCTACGCCCTACCGTCCTAACAGTCCCCGGCCCAAACCTAATAAGTCGGCCCCACCCCGCGGAAACTTCCGCAAAGAAGACAAAGGCCCTAAGCGCAACGATCGCATCCGTGCGACCGAAGTCCGCGTGATTTCACCGAAAGGTGATATGCTGGGCGTCATGCAAACGGCACGGGCCATCGAGCTCGCTCGCGAACTCGGCGTCGACCTTATCGAAATTGCGGCCACCGCGGTGCCGCCGGTCTGCAAACTAATGGAGTACGGCAAGTACCTTTACGAAGAGGCCAAGAAACATAAGCACCAGAAGGCCACGACGAAGGTGAAGGAAGTAAAACTCCGTCCACGTATCGACGTCCATGACCTGATGATCAAGGTGCGCCGGGCCGAAAACTTCCTCTACCACGGCCATAAAGTTAAACTCCTTTTGCAGTATCGCTATCGCGAGCTTGAGCATCCGGAAATCGGCGTCGATACGATCACCCGGGCCATCAACGAACTGTCGCACATCTGCACCCGGGACAACGAGCCCAAGCGCAGTGGCCGGGCTATCGTCGTCGGCCTCACGCCCGTCCAACAGAACAAGCGTAAACTCGTGCACAATGAAATGCCCGGAGACGAAGACGGCGAAGATGACTCCTCGGTGGATAACGGCGAGAACGACGCGGAATAATTTTGTGCGACACCTAGTCGCCAACCTATTGAGCAGTTCTGCCCTCTTGGTGTTTTGCGCTGGGACGGCACTAGCGGCGAGCGGTGACATTTACCTCGGTGATTCCTTGCGCCAACTTGGCCTTCACGAATTAGAGCAAAAGAAAGGCGACCCCGCCGAAGCCGAGCGCCATGGGGCCAAAGGCGGTATCGGACTCTACGCCGAGAGGAACCGTGATTACCTTTGGGTCGACGGCATTAAGTTATACCTGAACGAAACCGTCGGCCTGGCGCATGGCAAACTCACCGTCTCGCGGTTGGATTATGAAAAAATCCTGGTCCCGCTCTATTGGAAACTACCCGCCCCGATGCCCGGCACGAAGCGAATCATCATCGACCCAGGACACGGAGGCAAAGACCCCGGCAAACAGAATGCTGCACTCAATTACAACGAAAAAGCCGCGACGCTCGATACCGCCATCCGACTGAAACTTATTCTCGATAAGCTCGGCTTCGATGTCATTTTGACCCGCGAAAAAGACGTCGCCATCGAACTCGATCAGCGTGCGCCCATCGCCATCAAAAATAAAGCCGATCTTTTCGTGAGCCTTCATTACAATGGCGGGGCCAAAGGAGATACGAACAGTTCCGGCATCGAGACCTATTGCCTCAGCCCGGCCGGCCAACGTTCGACGAACGCCGCCCGAGGCAAAGCAGACACTTCCACAGAGGCCGGCAATCGCTTCGACGCCTTTAACCTGCAGTTGGCCTGGAGCATCCAGCGCAGAATCATCGCTGGCACCGGTGCGGAAGACCGGGGGGTTCGGCGGGCACGTTTCGCCGTCCTCCGGACGCTCAATTGCCCCGGGGTGCTGGTCGAGGGAGGGTTCATTTCAAGTAAAAGTGAAGGCGCGCAGATCGCTAATCCGGCCTATCGCCAAAAAATTGCTGAAGCAGTGGCGGCGGGGATTAGCGACTACGCGCAACGACTGCAGAGCAAACAGTAGTCTTTTAGGCCTAAAATGGCCGAAACCGGTAAAGCGGCAGAAGCTGGTCGAAACCGAAAGCCCTTGCGGTTTGATTTCTGCCTATAATCGGCTTGCCAGCCCCCCTGTCGGACGGTTCGTTCAATCTTCCTTTCGGCCCTCTGGCACCTGTCAGCGGACTCTCCTTAGGGAAAACAACAACCACAACCAAACCCTGGAACCGTCGCTCGCGACGACCAGGAGAAACAGTCAAAACACAATGAGCATCATGGAAAAACTGCTCGCCGATTCTAATTTCGGCGCGCTCAAAGCACATTCGGTCATTCACGCTACCGTGACCGAAATCCGCGAAGACAAATTCGTCGTCGTCGATATCAATGGTAAGTCCGAAGGCTTCATCCCTCAGGGCGAATTCCCTGATATGGCCGAAGTCCAAGTCGGCATGCAGATCGAGGTCTACCTCGAAAAGCTTGAAAATAAGGATGGCACCCCTTCCGTCTCTTACGATCGCGCCCAACAGATCCGCAAATGGGAAAGCATCGAAGCCAATTGCCAAGAAGGCTCCATCGTCCAAGGTCGCGTCAAGTCCATCGTCAAAGGCGGACTCATCGTCTCCGTGGGTGTCGACGCCTTTATGCCGTCGTCCCAGATCGACGTTAATCCTCCGAAGAATCTCGAGCAGTTCGTGGGCCAGACCTTCGACTTCAAGATTATTAAGATTAACAAAGATAAGAAGAACCTCGTCGTCTCCCGTCGCGAACTCATCGAAGAACAACGCGGTGAAAGCCGTCGCAAGCTTCTCGAAGAAGTTAAACCCGGCACGATTCGTCGTGGCGTGGTCAAGAATATCACCGATTACGGAGCCTTCGTGGATCTCGACGGTCTCGACGGTTTGCTGCACGTGACCGACATGAGCTGGGGCCGTATCGGCCACCCAAGCGAAGTCGTCAAAGTGGGCGAAGAAATCACCGTCATGGTGGTGGAAGTCGACCGCGAGCGCGAACGCGTTTCCCTCGGCCTCAAGCAGACCCAAGCCAATCCTTGGGAAGGTATCGAGAAGCGTTACCCTGTGGGCCAGAAAGTCCACGGCAAGGTCGTCAATCTCGTCGCCTATGGTGCCTTCATCGAAATCGAAGGCGGCGTCGAAGGCCTCGTCCACGTTTCGGAACTCTCTTGGACCAAGCGCGTCCAGAAGCCTTCCGACATCCTTAAGGTCGGCCAGGAAGTGGATGCCGTTATCCTTAACGTTAACAAGGAAGAGCAGAAGATCTCGCTCGGTATCCGCCAGCTCGAAACCAATCCTTGGGAAAAGGTTCGTCACAACTACCCTGTGGGCGCTCGCGTCCGCGGCAAGGTGCGCAACCTCACCAACTACGGTGCCTTCGTCGAACTCGAAGATGGTATCGACGGCATGGTGCACGTTTCCGATATGAGTTGGACTCGCCGCATCAACAACCCGGCGGAAGTCATGAAGAAGGGCGACGACGTCGAAGCAATCGTGCTCGATGTCGATGTCGACCAACAGCGCATCTCCCTGGGCGTCAAACAGACCCAGACCGATCCATGGAGCGAAATCGACCGCAAGTTCCGCATCGGCGACCTCGTCACCGGCAAGGTCTCCAAAGTGGCGAACTTCGGCGCCTTCATCGAACTCTCCGACGAAATCGACGGCCTTGTCCACGTCTCCCAGCTCGCCGAACAGCGCGTTGAGAACGTCAAGGATATCGTCAAGGTCGGGCAGGAAGTCACGGCTCGCGTCATCAAGATCGACAAAGAAGACCGTCGCATCGGTCTTTCGATCAAGGCCGCCAGCTACGACGCTGAACGTCTCCAGGCCGAAATCTCCAGTTACGAACGCATCAAGGGTCCATCAACGGGTGGCGCCCCTGCGCCTTCGGCGGGTGGCTCGGTGGGTGGCGGTTCGAGCAGCGGAGACTTCAACAGTCTCGGCGACCTTCTCGACAAGGCCGGCAACTAAGATCCTTCTTAGTCCAACGAATCAGACCCCGGGCAACCGGGGTCTTTTTTTGTACCCATAGGCCACGTACCGCCTATCGTGCATCCATGGTTCCTTTCCAGGGATACGGTCGTCTGACCCGCAGCTCGACGCTGGCGCTACTGACGACCGTGGTCGTACTAATCGCGGAATGGACCCAGCTCATTTCCGCCGGGGCGATGACAGCGCTGCGCACTGGCTGCCAAGTCTACGTACTACTGCGCATGATGCGGGCCCGCGCCTCCCCAGCCTATCTGCTGCTCTGGGGGCCGCTCGCATACTTCTTTCCAATCATCACCGCGCTGATCATCTACCTCTTTGGGGGTAGGAAGCACTCGACGCTGGCGGATGCAAAAAAAGAAGTGAACCGGGTGGCCTGGCGACTGAGCGAAGAGCCGGATTTCGGCGGCAATAATTTTCGCCTCCTCGGCGATCGCCATGGGCGCGACACCCTTGAAGCCTTACGAACTCAGATTCGCGGCGCGCAAAAGCGGATCTACATCTCGACCTATATTCTGAGCAACGATGCCGTTGGGCGCGAAATCGTGAGCCTCCTCACCGCGCGTGCCAAAGCTGGCATCGAAGTACACCTCTTGGTCGACGCCATCGGAAGTTGGGGCATACCGCTGACGCTCTGCCGGCCGCTCCAACGTGCCGGCGGAAAAATCGCTCGCTTTAACCCAGCACTACCCATGCGCGGCAAAGGTTCGGCGAATTGGCGCAACCATCGTAAGATCGCGGTTTTTGACGGCACGACCGCCATCATTGGCGGGCAAAATCTTGGGTTGAAGTACATGGGCGAATCCCCCTCGAATCGACGCTTCCGCGATTGCTCGTTCAGCATCGAAGGCCCGACGGCCGCTTCGATCGAACGCATCTTTATCGCTGATTGGTGCCAAGCGACGGACGAACCTCCCATGAATTTTGCGACTCAGCTCCGCGAGCGACCACGCCCCGTTGGCCAAGCCCGGGTCGCCATCATCGCCTCAGGACCTGATTGCGAACAGGATCCGCTTTGGGATGCCTACGTGAAGTTATTTTCGAACTGTAAGCGTTCGATCACTATCGTCACGCCTTACTTCGTGCCGGACCGCGTGCTCTTCTCCCTGCTCGTCACTGCCGCCCAAGCTGGCCGCCACGTGCGGATCATGGTTCCTCGCCGATCAGACCATCGGCTGCTCGATCTCGCCCGTCGTTGGTACCTGCGGATGTTACGCGACGCGGGGGCTGATATTTTATTTTTTAAGCCGGATGTCTTGCACGCGAAACTCGTTATCGTGGATGACGCGCACCTGGTCGTCGGCTCAGCCAACCTCGACATGCGCTCGCTGTTCTTGAATTACGAAATTGGTGCCGTGGTCCGCGACCCAGCGGCGATCGAGACGGTCAACGCCCTGATTGATTCATGGGAGGTCGAATCGTCTCATTACTCCGAAGACCTTTATCGCCAAAGCCGAACGCGGCTGGGGCGCACGGTGGAAAGCATCTCCAAAGTCCTGGCCCCTTGGCTTTGATCAGCCCAGGAAGGCGTGAAGACGGACGGTCAGCCCGGTATCAGGAAGCAGGAAGCCATCGTGGCCGGCATCCGTGATCACCTCGTGGTAAGCGGCGTTGACGCCGACGGCGGTCGCGGCGGCTAAAAGCATCCGCAGCTCACTCGTAGGATAGAGCCAGTCGCTCGAAAAACCGATGGCCAGCACGTCCGGACCGTGGGCGCAGAAAAGCGAGCCCGCGGCGGCCCGGGCCGTCATATCAAAGCGATCGACCGCCCGGGTAATTCGTAGCCAACTATTGGCATCAAAGCGTTTCACGAAAGACTGCCCTTGATGTTCGAGGTAGCTTTCGACCTGCCAGAAGACGGGATTATTGGGCTGGGCGCCGAGCACGCGGGCACGGCCAAATTTCTGCTCAAAAGAAGCGGAAGAAAGGTAACTGATATGCGCGAGCATCCGGCCCACCGCCAGACCTGAGACGGGCCCTTCCCCAGGGGCGTAATGGCCGCCGCGATAATTCGGATCCGTCTCCACGCAGGCACGCGAAACTGCGTTCAAGGCTATCGCCATCGGCGACTGACTCAATCCTGCCGCCAACACGGCGATACGACCCACCTCGGCGGGATAGTCTGCGCACCAAATTAATGCCTGCATGCCGCCCATTGAACCGCCGACCACTGCATGCAGTTTCTTGATGCCAAGATGCTGGATGACCAAGCGTTGAGCTCGGACGATATCGCCCAAGGTGATTTCCGGGAAAAAACCGCCGTAGGCCTTACCCGTGCGCGAATCGATGGAAATCGGCCCAGTCGAACCCTGACAGCCACCGATGCAATTAATGCCGATGACATAAAAGCGGTCGGTGTCGATGGCCTTGCCTGGGCCGACAAAACAATCCCACCATCCGGGCTTCGTATCATCTGGAAGATAACGGCCCGCCACGTGGTGATCCCCGCTCAGGGCATGAGGCACTAAGATCGCATTGGATTTATCGGGGAGCAAAGTCCCATAGGTTTCGTAACGAAGACTGAGGGCGGGCAATTCACCACCCAGCTCCAAAGGAAAGGTATCGGCCGACTTAAAATCGGCGGAGGCCACCGGGCAGAGTTCACGGCGTGGGGCCGAAGGCTTGGCAGAACAGTCGGACATGGACGTAAGACAGCCAAACCAGACCCGGACGGGAGGCAAGTGGCCATTCGGTGTTGCCACGTCATAAACGCCCCCAAGCCTGTAGCCCATGACCCAAGGTCACCGCCACGAAGAAGGCTGCTGCGGAGAAGGTCCTCATACCCGCATCGAAGCAGCCGTTGGCCGCATGAAGGAAAAATCCCTTCGTGTGACGACCCCTCGTCTGGCCATGCTAAAGGTCCTCGCTGAAGCCAAGGGCCCTCTCAGCGCCGAAGAAATCCATTCTTCGGCCGGCGATGGCGCCCTCGACCTTGTCACGGTCTATCGTGGCCTCGAAGCCCTCGATGAGGCGGGCATCGTCCAACGGCACCCCCTGGAAAGAGGTCGTAGCCTTTATGCCCTCATCGCGGCCGGCCACCACCATCACCATATCATCTGCCGACGTTGTGGCCGCATCGATCGACTTCCGGGCTGTGACACCTCGCGTCTCGAAAGTGCGGCTCGCAGCAGCGGCTTCTCCGACCTTACTCACATCATGGAAATCTACGGCATCTGCCCCACCTGCAACCTAACCGCTCATGCCTAACTTTCCCCGGACGGCTTTCATCCTCGGTGCCGGACTCGGCACCCGCCTTCGGCCTCTCACCGAAAATTGCCCCAAACCTTTACTCCCCCTCGCGGGCAAGCCCATGGTGATGCAAGCGATGGATCGCCTCATTGCGGCGGGCACGCGGAGATTCATCATCAACACCCACCATTGCCCAACGGCATGGAAGTCTGCTTTTCCGGCCAACACCTATGGCGGGGCCGAAGTAAAATTCGTCTTTGAACCGACGCTACTCGAGACAGGCGGAGGCTTGGCCAACATCGCATCGCTTCTGGCTGAGGATGAGAGCGATTTGGTCATCTGGAATGGAGATATCTTATCCAGCTGCAATGTCAGCGAAGCCTACGCCCACCACCAAGGAGATGGGGCTGAGGCCACCCTGGTCGTGCGGGCGCAAGGGCCTAACTGTAACGTCCGTGTGACCGACGAAGGCAGGGTCACCGACTTACGTGATCGGCTCGGAAAAACCGATCTCGCTTATCAATACACAGGCATCTGCATCGTGACCCGAGCTTTTGCTCAAGGCATTCCGGCCGCTATCGAATCCATCGTTGAGCACTTTTTGCGTAAGATCCCCGCCCAGCCTGAAAGTATCCAAGCTTATTTGGATTCATCGCCTCAATGGCACGACCTCGGGACCATCGAAGAATATAACACCATCAAGGCCCAGCTTGAAAAGCCAGTACGCGGGGCGATGACGCCCGCCGAAGCTGCCGCCCATCTCGGTTACAGTTTGGTTGACGGAGGCAAAATGCTCAAGGGCGGTTCGGGACGTAAATTTCATCGCATCGCGAATGTGGCCGGCAAAGAAGCCATTCTTTGCGTGTACGATGACAGCCGCCCAGAAAATCTGATCTACGGCAGCATCGCGCACGCCTTGCTCGGCCAAGCCGCCGTCAACGTCCCAACCGTCATCGCCGAAGACCATGATCGCGGAATCCTTCTCCTTGAAGACCTTGGCTCGGATGACCTTTGGTCGCTGTCCCAGGGGCCGGGCTTCCCGTGGTCAGCCTTTGGCTCTGCCATCGAACAAGTCGTGAAGATCCATCAGCTCGGACTCGAAGCCGCCACCAACGCGGGCATCACACTCATGGAGCCCTTCTCCCCCGCCCTTTATCAATGGGAGCGGCAATACTTCCAAGATAACGTCTTGGCTGGAAAGAAATTCGACCGGAGCGTCCTCCAGGAAATGGAATCACTGGCCCGGGAACTGCTCAGCCAGCCGGCGGTCGCCGTCCATCGTGACTTCCAATCCCAGAACATCCTAGTCCGGGCTGACGCGGCTTGGCTTATCGATTTCCAAGGCATGCGCAAAGGTTGCGCCTTCTATGACTTCGCCTCGCTCGCCTATGACCCTTACCTTACCCGCAAAGACATGGATCTCTGGCGGGTCGAAATCGAGGACCATGCACGCGAAGCTTCGGACTGGAAAGGTTCGCGAGATGAATTCACGCACCTCTTGCACGTAGCGGCGACGCAACGTCTACTGCAGGCCTGCGGCGCCTACGGATTCCTCGGGAATAAGAAGGGTCGCCCGGAATACTTGGCGCACCTGCCGCAGGGCTTACATAACCTTGCCATCGCCGCCAGCCTGTGTGGCCGCCGGAGATTGGCAGGATTGGCGAGCGACCTGGAATATAGCTTAACGGTTACCCGTTAACCTTCTCGTCCAAGAAGCGTACCAATTCGTCTTCGGTCATCCGCACCTGAGCCAGCGTATCGCGGTCGCGGACCGTCACACCGGCGTCTTTCTCGATGGTCTCGAAATCGATGGTGATGCCATAAGGCGTGCCAATTTCGTCTTGGCGACGGTAGCGACGGCCGATGGCACCGGCGGAATCATAAAAGACATTAAACCGCTTCTTAAGCCGGCGATACAAGGCTTCGGCCCGCTCGACGAGCTCCGGCTTATTCTTAACGAGCGGGAAAATCGCGGCCTTGAAAGGCGCGACCCGTGGAGGCAGACGCAAGACCACGCGTTTCTCGCCTTCGATTTCATCTTCATGATAGGCGGTGGTGAGCAAAGCCAAGAAGACCCGGTCGACCCCGACAGACGGCTCGATCACATGGGGAATAAATCGGGACTTAGCCAATTCATCGAACCAATCAAGCTTCTGGCCTGAGACTGTGCTGTGCTGGGTTAAGTCGAAATCGCCGCGAGCCGCGACGCCTTGCAGCTCTTGGACGCCGAAAGGAAACTCGAACATGATATCAGTCGTCCCCTTCGAATAGTGGGCCAGCTTTTCCTTAGGGTGCGGGTAAAGGGACAGCTTCGCCCGCGGAATACCGATTGACTCGAACCATGCCAGACAGCCTTCGATCCAATCTTTGTGAGCGACTTCCCAGTCCGCCGACGGGGAGATGAAATATTCGATTTCCATCTGTTCGAACTCGCGTGAACGGAAGATGAAATTACGCGGGTTAATCTCATTGCGAAAAGCCTTCCCGATTTGGGCGATACCGAATGGTACCTTCACCCGGCCCGTATCGACAACATTCTTGAAATTGATAAAAATCCCTTGGGCGGTTTCGGGACGTAAGAAGGCGATGGCCGAAGCATCCTGCATCGCCCCCACATAAGTCTGGAACATCATGTTGAACGAGCGGGGAGGCGTGAGTGAGCCCGGCTTACCGGTGGCTGGCGAAGGCACGAGGGCGTGCTCTTCCACCTTAGCCTCGGTGTAATCTTTCAGCACCAGAGGCTCGAGCGCGCCTTGTTTGGCTAACTTACGTTTCATATCATGGGCCATCTCTTCGGCCTTGGCCTGCATACCATCATCTTCGAGGACGGAAACGTAACCAATCGTCTCGCCGCCCACGCGCACGGGGGCGAAGAAAAGTTGGTCCGCTCGGTAACGCATCTTGGACTCCTTACAATCGACTAACGGGTCGGTGAAATTCTCGATATGGCCGGAGGCCTTCCAAGTAGTCGGGTGATGGATGATACTGGAATCTAAGCCTACGATATCATCGCGGCGATGGACGAAATCCTGCCACCAGGCCTGTTTGATATTATTCTTCAATTCGACGCCCAAGGGGCCGTAGTCAAAAAAACCGTTGAACCCTCCGTAGATATCAGAGGAAGGAAAGACGAACCCGCGGCGCTTGCACAGGTTGATGATGGATTCCATCTTGTCGGTCGGGTCAGCCATAGGGAGGGCTTCACCTATCCCCTTTCAGACGGTCCGCCGCAAGCCTGTTCCCTCAGCGAGGGAGCGGCTCCGTGGTCAAACGTCGGGCTTTCTTCGACCACGCCTGGGCCATTTCTGAAATCGAGTTAAAGACTCCCGTGACCTCGGCAGCAGATTCCGTCATCTTGGCCTTCGACCCCTCCAAGGAAGCCGAAAAGGAGGCCATCGCCGCCCCAGCATCGGCTAAACGGACCTGCAGGAGAGCAAGCGACTCTCCATCCATGGCGCGGTCAGCCGCTTCGACCGACTGACGTAAGCGGGCGCAAGCGAATTGCAGTTCAGCCGCCTTGGCCCCCAGCGATTCGGGGGCGGTCGCTTCGGCGATGGCTAAAGTTTTTTTCTCCAAGACCGCCGAAAACCGGGCCGCGTACTCGGGGTTTGATTTCGGGAAATAATTATCCAGCTCGCTTTCCATATCAGCGGCGATCTGCGCAAAATCGCGGCTCGAAACCCAATCTAACTCTTTAACGATGCGTTCCATCGCACCCTGCATCGTGCCACCCAGAGGGGCGATTTCATTGCGAGCCAGGCGGGAGGGCGGTGGCGCGGTCGCATCCCACACCAACTCAACTTGCAATAATCCAGAGGCCGGATTTACCGACACCAAGCGGACGCGCAAGCCACGCTCGACCTCGGTATGCAATTGATCGCCCCGCAACCGATCGGCAAAGCCTCGGTCTTCGAGCGTGGCGGGATCGAGCGTGAGATTGACCTCGGGTCGCAACCTCCCCTCCGCATCCAAACGCAATCCTAACGAAACCACTTGGCCGACCACGACGCCCTTGACGCGGACGGGCGTGCCAGTGGAAATCCCTTCCACCGAAAAAGTCGGGCGAAAGACCACGCTGACCAAAGGGGCGGACCACGCGGACCACCAGGCCCAAATCGAAGCCCCCACGGTGACGGCGAGCACCGTAATGATGACGCCACCTAGGGCGCGGCGACTCATCTGGCTGATTGCGGGTAACTGCCCAACCATTTGACGACTTCGCAGCGGCCTTTCAATTCCGTGACGGCGGCTTGCACCGCCGGAGTGTCCCAATGCCCTGGGAAATCAATGAAGAATTGGTACTCCCAGGCCTGCCGACGACTTGGCCGAGATTCGATCCGGATTAGATTGATGCCGCGGTCTGAAAAAGCACTAAGCGCTCCCTGCAATGAGCCAGGCTCATGCTTCAAAGTCAGCACCACACTTGTCACTTCCGGCGTATCACCTGGCGGATTGGCACCTTGGCCGATGATGAAGAAGCGGGTCGCGTTATCGCGGCGATCTTGGATTCCGCGAGCGAGAATAGGCACTCCGCGAGACTCCGCCGCGGCAGCAGAAGCGACGGCCGCCTGACCTTTGGGTTCGCGGGCGACTTTCTCTACCGCCGCCGCCGTGCTATCCGTCTCCACCAGAACCGCATTCGGCAGGTGACGCGAGAGCCAGCCGCGGCATTGCGCCAAGGCGATATCCTTAGACAGGACGTGGGTGATATCGGCTAAGGTGCCATGACCGACCAGGCATTGCTCGACCGAAAGGGTCACTTGCGCGACCACCTTTAGTTCAGACTCAGCCAAAAGATCGAGTGAATGACTGACCACGCCCTCGGTAGAGTTCTCAACTGGAACGACGCCGTAAGTCGCCTCGCCGGATTCAACGGCGGCAAAAATATCCGCGATGGTGCGCAAGGGCAGCGACGGAACGCTGGAGCCAAACGCCCTGACTTCGGCTTGTTGCGTGAAAGAGCCTTCGGGGCCGAGGTAGGCCACTGGCTTGGCCATCTGCGCCCCAATGGAGAGCGAGATGATTTCGCGGTAAATCGCCCGTAAACCTGAGGCCGGGATTCCCGGAGCGGCCTCGGTTAAAGAGCGGAGCAGCTGCTCTTCGCGTTGCGGAGAATAGACGGCTGCACCGGTTTTTTGCTTAGCTTCGCCGATAGCCTTAGCGACATGCAACCGCTGCCCGATGAGCTGCAAAATCTCCCGGTCGATACGATCGACCTCCCGACGATGATTTTCCAAACTCATGCGACCGGGGGAGGAGGTTCTTCGGTGGCGACCGACGCCGAGGATTGATCGTCCAAAGGCAAGCCCATCTCGGCATCGCCGACATTAACTGGCGTGGTGGCTCGCGTAATCCATTCCGAAATCTGAGCGGGAGACAGCACGTCCGACGCAGGCAATTCGCCTAAAGAACGCAAGCCGGTGAAATCAAGGAAATGATCGGTCGTGCCATATTGAATCGGACGTCCGGGAAGTTCGGCCCGGCCCGTCACGGCGACCAGCTCGAGTTCTAAAAGTCGCGTCAAAGCACTGTCGATCGAAACGCCGCGGATCGCCTCCATCTCGGAACGTGTCACCGGCTGGCGATAAGCCACGATGGAAAGCGTTTCGAGCGCCGCCGGACTTAGGCGTTGCGGGCGAGGTTCCCCACGAAGCAGACGCACCCAATCGGCGTAGGCGGGGGAGATCACCAAGCGAAAGCCTTCAGGCCCTTGCAAGATGCGACAGGAATCATTGGCCTCACGCATCTCGACCTCCAAGGCATCGACGGCCTCGCGAATCTGAGTAGCCGTAAGCAAAGTAGGCACTTGGTCGATGATGTCTTGGATGATCTCTTGGACAGGAGCAACTGCGGCCGTTTCGGGCTGACCCTCGGGACGCTCTTCGGGATTAATCGGGGCCGCTTGGGCGTGGTACCGGTGCACGACCTTCTGGATGTCCTTGATGGACACCGCCTCCGAGGTCGAGAACAGGAGCGCCTTGATAACTTTCTTAAGATTGAATTCCACGGGAAGGAGGTTTTTAAATCGGGTTGTCGGCAGGGTAAGTGCGGCTCAATGTCCGCTCCCTACCCTTTTATTAGGGGGCAATAACCGACTGACAACCGCAGACTTTTCACACCCATGACCGACGCCCATTCCACCCGCCACCACTCAGCCATCGTTGTCGACGGCCCCGACCGCGCACCCAGCCGAGCTATGCTGCGGGCCGTAGGCTTCACCGATGCGGACTTTCATAAGCCCATCGTGGGGATTGCCTCGACGTGGTCGATGGTCACCCCGTGCAATATGCACATCGACCGCCTGGCCACCCAAGCGGCCAAGGGGGCCGACGAAGCGGGCGGCAAGGCCATCATCTTTTGCACCATCACGGTCTCGGACGGTATTTCCATGGGCACCCCGGGCATGCGTTATTCGCTCGTCTCCCGCGAGATCATCGCGGACTCCGTCGAGGCCGTCACCAGCGCCGAAGGCTTCGATGGGCTGGTCACCATCGGCGGCTGCGATAAAAATATGCCAGGCTGCGTCATGGCCATGGCCCGGCTTAATCGCCCCTCCGTCTTTGTGTACGGCGGAACCATCGTACCAGGACTGCATCGCGGACAATCCGCCGATATCGTTACCGTTTTCGAAGCCGTCGGAAAATATGCCGGCAAGCAAATCGGCGAGGCTGAGCTCAAGGAAATCGAAACCTGCTCCATCCCTGGAGAAGGTTCGTGCGGGGGGATGTATACCGCAAACACGATGGCCTCAGCGATCGAAGCCCTCGGCCTTAGCCTGCCGGACAGTTCCGCGCAGCTCGCCAACTCCAAAGACAAACTAGCCGATTGCGAACGCGCCGGCAAAGCCGTCTTGGAATTGCTCAAACGCAATATCCGCCCTTCCGATATCCTCTCCACGGCGGCCTTTGAAAATGCCATCACCGTCGTCATCGCCTTAGGCGGATCGACCAATGCCGTCTTGCATCTGATTGCGATGGCGCACTCGGCCGGCATCAAACTAACCCTTGAAGACTTTGAACGCGTCGGGCGCAAAGTGCCAGTCTTGGCCGACCTCAAGCCCAGCGGTAAATACAACATGGCTCACTTCGTGCGGATTGGTGGCCTGCAGCCCCTGTTAAAGATGCTGCTCGATGCCGGACTGCTGCACGGACACTGCATGACTGTCACCGGTAAAACTGTCGCCGAAAATCTGGCGAACGTCGGGAGTTATGCGCAAGACCAAGACGTCGTCCGCCCCTTATCGAACCCGATTAAAGCCAACAGCCATCTCCGCATCTTGCGCGGTAACCTCGCGCCGGAAGGCTCGGTCGCCAAGATCTCAGGCAAAGAAGGAAATAATTTCGCCGGCAAGGCCATCGTCTACGAATCCGAAGAAGCTTCCTTGCGGGGTATTCTTGATGGAGAAGTTAAAGACGGCCACGTCATCGTCATCCGCAACGAAGGCCCTAAGGGCGGACCCGGCATGCGCGAGATGCTTGGACCCACTAGTGCCGTCATGGGCAAGGGACTGGGCAAAACGGTGGCGCTGATCACGGATGGACGATTCTCGGGCGGAAGCCATGGCTTCGTCGTTGGACACATCACGCCAGAAGCGGCCGTCGGCGGCGTGCTCGCAATCGTCCAGAACGGCGATAGCATCGTCATCGACGCGGAGAAGAACGAGATCAACCTCATCGTGCCGGCAGATGAAATCGCCCGACGCCTGCAGGCCTGGAAAGTATCCCCACCCAAAGAAACGCGGGGGGCTTTAGCCAAGTATGCCAAACTCGTTTCCTCAGCCTCGGACGGCGCGATTACGGACGCTGATTAAGCGAAGCGTTTACCGATAACGATTTCCGCAAGGGGAAGGCCGAACGGGCCCTCCCCTTGTTTATTTATGCCCTTTAAGCACCCTTCCAAGGTTGCCAATCGGGTCCCAAAGTGAGAAGATATTCTCCCGTGGATAATTCCTTCAACCAGTTCCGGAAGCATTTGTTAAACTTCCCTCAGCATAGCTTCGCCATCGACTTCAGTCGTGCGCCGGCACCCGCTGGCTTCGAAAATAAAATGGCCGCCGCGATGGCCCAAGCCTTCACCGACATGGACGCCCTCGAAAAGGGTGCAATCGCGAACCCTGACGAGAAACGCAGGGTGGGTCATTACTGGATTCGTACGCCCGAACTTTCGCCCACGCCTGCGATCAGCACCGCCATCACCGAGGCCATCGAAGCCATCTTGGCATTCGCGCAGAAAATCCACGCCGGTCAAATTCAAGGCGCGCATGGCAGCTTCACGGATCTCCTTTGCGTCGGTATCGGTGGCTCCGCACTCGGCCCTCAGTTCGTCGCTGATGCTTTAGGAAAAAAGACTGATAAACTTCACGTCCATTTCATCGACAACACCGACCCTGACGGTATCGACCGGGTGATGGACGGGCTGGGAAATCGCCTAGGCACGACCTTAGTCATCGTCACTTCAAAATCGGGCAGCACTCCTGAGCCCCGTAACGGCCAAATCGAAGCCGCGCTGCGCTGGAAGCAAGCCGGATTATCCTTTGCGCGTCATGCGGTGGCGGTAACCGGAGACGGCAGTCAGCTCGACCAAGTCGCACTCAAAGACGGCTGGCTGGCACGCTTCCCCATGTGGGATTGGGTGGGCGGGCGCACCAGTGAGATAGGTCCGGTCGGACTCCTGCCCGCAGCTCTCCAAGGTATAGACATCAAATCGCTCATCGATGGAGCCCGCACCATGGACGGTCTCACCCGCATCCCCGATGCGAGCAAAAATCCCGCGGCACAATTAGCCCTCGCCTGGCACCATCTCACCGAAGGACGTGGCAGCAAAGCCATGGTAGTCTTGCCGTACAAAGACCGTCTCGTGCTTTTCTCCCGCTACTTGCAGCAACTCGTGATGGAATCGATCGGCAAGGATTTGGACTTACAGGGTCGCAAAGTGAGCCAAGGACTCACGGTCTACGGCAACAAAGGGTCCACTGACCAGCACGCCTATGTGCAACAATTGCGTGACGGTGTTAATAACTTTTTTGCCGTCTTTATCGAGGTGCTCAAGGATCGCGACGGCCCAAGCGTCGAAGTTGAAGCGGGGGTATCTTCAGGCGATTACCTTCAGGCCTTCTTCCTTGGAACCCGTGAGGCCCTTTCCGGTAACGGTCGGCCGAGCATAACGCTCACAATTGAGCAGGTGGATGCCAAAACCGTGGGAATGCTCATCGCACTCTTTGAGCGTGCCGTCGGCCTCTACGCTAGCCTGTTGGGTATCAACGCCTACCACCAGCCTGGCGTCGAAGCCGGCAAAAAGGCCGCCGCCGATACGCTTAAGGTTAGAGCCCAGGCGCTCGCCGGACTCGAAAAAACTAAGGGGAAATGGGTTTCCACCGAGGCCCTCTGCAAGGAAATTGGACTTGTCGGGTCGGAGGAACTGGTGTTCAAAGTACTCCTGCATATTTCGGCCAACCCCGGGTCTGTATCAAAACAAGAAAACCCTGATCCAAGCCTGACCCTTTTTCGTCATTCTTAATTAATTCTCTTACCCCAACTTCCCCTCCCCCATGAATAAAAAGCTCAACACTTTCATTCGCGTCATCGGCTTCGCTGCTGCCGGTGCCGCTCTCTTCTTCGCCTTTTCCCTGAAAGGTAAAATCACCGCTGCGACCGCGAGCACGGCCTGGACGACGCTCGACCCCGAAATCAAAGCCCCCGCGGATTACTCTTTACGCATGGCGCACCTGGGAGCCCCCTTGCAAACCATCGTTAATGGCCAACGGAAGAAGTCGGCAGACCTCGAAGGAAACGTCAAAGACCTGCAAGCCGATGTGGCCGATAAAAAGACCAAGATCGAAGGCCTGACGGCTAATGTCACCACTCTGGAAGGCGAACGGGCCGAGCTCACCCGGAAGCGCGACGAAATTACTGGCCAACTGACCGAGGCTAACAGCAAGAAGGATTCCGCGGTCGCCGAACTCAGTTCCGCCAAGGAAGAACTCGTTAAGGAGAAAGAAAAAGCCGCTGGCCTGTTCACCAAAGAGCAGATGGAAGAAAACGCCACCAAGGCCGCCAAAGCTGAAGAAACCCGCGACCGTATCGTTCAAAAATACGTCCAACTCTACGGATGGGCGGCGGGACGGAGCGAAACTCGCCCACCCTTCCCTCGCGACCCCCTCAATGAGGCTGCGCCCGAAACGGTGGTCGCCGGAGGTAGCGCCACGAGCGACGAAGGCATCCTAACCAAGATCATCGCACTCGACCACTCCACGGGACATATCGCCTTCTCCGTCGGAGATATCAACGGCGTGAAACCCGAAAGTCGCTTTGAAGTCTATCTGGATGGAAAAAAAATCGGTGCCGTGAGCGTGCTGTCCGTCAAGACGGGCGTCGCCTATGCGCAAATCCTGCCCGGGGCTGATTTGCTTAGAGACATCTCCACCGGTGTCACCGTTAAGTTGGTCTCTGGTGCAGGTAAACTCGCCAGTAACTAATGACCGTTCGGCTTCTAGCTCTTCTTGCGATACTGACGGTCGTCATCGGCCTTAGTGGGTGTGAGACCACCGAGAAGCCATCCGATTCAATGCTCCCGCAGTCTCAGCCAGCCAGTTGGCAAGGCGGACTTCCGGGAATGAACACGCCAGGCTCAGGTTACCGCTAATGCCCGAAAAGACTGCAGGCGTCAGAGGCAATCCCCCTGGCTCGTCTGGCAGACTCTGGGTCGTAGCCACCCCGCTTGGCAACCTCGGAGACATCACGCTTCGAGCTAAGGAAGCCATCGCCAACTGCGATTGGGTGGCCTGTGAAGACACCCGCGTGACGGGCGGTCTTCTCCGACACCTATCCATTTCGAAGCCCATGCTGGCTTACCACGAGCATAATGAAAAAGAAGTGGCAGTCCAAATCGCCGATAAAATCGCAGGGGGAGCCAACATCGCATTGATCACCGACGCCGGAACTCCTGGCATTAGTGATCCGGGCTTTCGCGTGACACGCGAGTGCCGAAAGCGAGGCCTGACCGTTACCCCACTGCCTGGACCTTGTGCCATCATCGCGCTCCTGTCCGCATCAGGCTTACCGACCAACGCCTTCCGTTTCATCGGCTTCCTGCCCCCTAAATCTGCCGCCCGCATGCGGTTTCTTGAGTCGATCAAAACTGCAGACGAAACCGTGGTGCTCCACGAATCCTGCCACCGCATCAGCGACTTTCTTGACGAGATGCTGGAAGTCCTCGGTGCCGACCGCGTCGTCTGTGTCGGCCGCGAGCTCACCAAGCTCCATGAAACGATTCGCACCGCCCCGCTCCGCGAGCTAGTGCCCGCCCTCAAAGCCGGCTCGCTTAAAGGCGAGTTTACGGTGGCTATCGCGCCGGCAGAGTTTGGGCTTTGAGCGTATCGCGGGTTGACCAATCATCCCCTTCGCCTGCATCCTCTTAATAATGGCGGGTTTCGACGACAGTCTGGTCCGCGAATATTTCGAGATGAACGGCTTTTTTGTGCGCCAGTCTCGCAAATACGCCGTGCAATCAAGGCGGAAGCGGGCCGACGAAGAAGGAGACCTCTTGGTCATCAACCCCACCCCGCGTCGCGGAGCTGAACTACCTTTCCAACTTTTCAGTTCCGACCTAGCCGGGCTCACCACCGCCGTGGTGGCCGTGAAGGCTTGGCATTCCACCAAGACCATCACGCCTTCGATGATCAAAAAGGGCGACCTACTTGAGTTCGTCCGCAAAGAGGCCGTGGAAGCCGCCCGCGATGCCTTTGCCGACCTGACGCCCCGCGAAGGCCAATCCCTATCCAAAATTCTCATCCTGCCCGGCATCCCCGCGCAAGAGCCACAACGCTCCGAAAGCATCACCCTACTTCGGGAAAGCGGCGTAGATCATGTTCTGACGTTTCGAACTATCCTGGAAAATCTGGTTCAAGCCGTGGAATCGAATCAAAGTTACGCGAAGTCCGACACGTTACAGTTGCTTCGGCTTCTGCGGCTCTACGATATGGTGAAAGCCGCCCAACTGGAATTATTCGGCACCAACCTGCCCGCCAAGTGATTCACCCCTCCGCCCAAATCGACCCCACGGCTGTACTCGCACCCGGCGTCACCATCGGCCCTTTTGCCATCATCGAGGCCGGAGTCCGGCTCGGCCAAGGCTGCTCCATCTCCGCGCATGCCATCATTAAACGCGGCACGGTATTGGGCGACGGAGTAAAGGTAGATCATTTTGCGGTCGTCGGCGGGAATCCGCAGGATCTCGCTTTTGATTCGCAAATCATTTCCCACGTTGAAGTCGGGGCACGCACCGTAATCCGTGAGCATGTCACCATCCACCGCGCAACCCAAGCCGACCAAGCCACTATCATCGGCCCAGACGGATTCCTCATGGCCGGAAGTCATGTCGCCCATGACTGCAGCTTAGGCAAAGCGGTGATCCTCGCCAATGGCTGCATGCTCGGTGGACACGTCCAAGTCGGCGACGGCGCTTTCATCAGCGGCGGAGTGGCCGTGCATCAATTCTGCCGAATCGGAGCCGGCTCGCTCACTTCTGGAAACGCCGTGATTACCGAAGACGTCCCCCCGCAGGCCCTCGCCCATGGACGTAACGAACTTGCGGGGTTAAATTTAATTGGCCTGCGCCGCCGAGCCATCAGCGCCGCCAGCATCACGGAGCTTAAACGGGCCTATCATCAGGTTTATTCGCCAGGGACCACCTGCACCACCCAAGCGCAATTGGCCATCGACAGCGGAGCGTATCAATCGCCCGAAGCCTTGGCTTTCTTGCACTTCTTCCTCGGTGGCAAACGTGGACGTTTTGCCTCTCCCGTATGAATAAGAAACCGCTAGCGATCACTTGCGGAGACCCCGCGGGCGTCGGCCCTGAACTCATCACAAAGTGGCTAAGGAGCCACCCCGAGGAGGCAAAAGGTATCGTACCCATCGGCCCGGCGGAATGGATCGAACAACTTGGTATCAGTGGCATCGTCGTCGGGGCTAATCATTTTAGTATCATCCCAGGGAAACCTACGCCCGAAGGTCATCGCCTGGCACTCGCAGCGATGGAAGCCGCCGCCAAGGGGGCGTCAGAAGGCCGGTTTGGCGGCGTTATTTCTGGCCCAATTAATAAGAAAGGACTTTCCGAGGTAGGCTATCCCTTTCCCGGCCAAACCGAATTTTTTGCGGCTCGCTGGACAGGCGAACCGATTATGGCCTTTGCTGGCGGACGAATGACGGTCGGTTTGGTTACCTGGCATCGGCCGCTCCGCTCCGTCGCTGGCGCAATTACGCCCGCAGCCATTCGGCGGACCATCCTTGCGCTGATTGGTTTGCGCAAAAAAATGGGGGACAACCATCCGCGTATCGCCGTCTGCGGACTTAATCCGCATGCTGGCGAAGGGGGTATACTCGGAACCGAAGACGATGACATCATTCGTCCCGTCATTAAACAGCTTGGCGCCGAAGGGAATAATGTCAGCGGCCCTCTTCCTGGCGATACAGTCTTTCACCGCCACCTCGAAGGCGAATTTGATGCGGTCGTCGCGATGTACCATGATCAAGGGTTAGCACCGCTAAAGACCGTCGATTTCGCAAGCGCCGCAAACCTGACGCTCGGCCTGCCCTTTATCCGCACCAGCCCGGATCACGGCACGGCCTATGAAATCGCTGGGCGCGATTTGGCTGACGCCGGAAGTTTCGCCTCGGCCATCCGTCTCGCCCAAGTTCTTTCGGCCTGATGCGGGTTTTGATTTTTATTATCGGATGGGGTCTGGC
>Ga0114966_10001280_pt1 | contig 23365 bp, 13 predicted proteins | sample M_130207_XF_Meta_FD_87029 | JGI IMG/M metagenome (GOLD analysis project Ga0114966, IMG submission 87029) | Freshwater microbial communities from Lake Montjoie, Canada to study carbon cycling - M_130207_XF_MetaG | ecosystem: Environmental > Aquatic > Freshwater > Lake | place: Lake Montjoie... | reverse complement strand
TTTACTATTTGCTCAACCAGCAGAACGAGGGGAAGCCCACCGTCAACCAAGAGAACTTTAGGCGGTTGTTAAAGATGCAATCCCGGGCGATCGAAGCCCTGAAAGAACTGGTCGACCGAGTGACCGAACTCAATCGGCTGGATCAAATGGATTCTACGAAGGTGGTGGAACCGTCCAGTTTGGAAACGGCCGTAGAACTCATCGTTGACACATTGAGCGAGATCTTTGGGCACAAACGCATCGAACTGAAAAGTAATTTACCGGCCGGCTATGCCGTGCGAATATCCGCTCCGCAACTTCGCGCGCTTGTTGAAAACTCACTCTCCAACGCCTTGAAGTACTCGCCAGAGAATTTACCGGTGAAAATTATCCTCGCCGGCGATGAAAGCGCCTGGACGATCACGGTTATCGATCAGGGGCGGGGTATTCCCAAGGCCGATCTCCCCAACCTTTTTAAACCCTTTGCCAGGGCGAGCAATGTCGGAAATGTGCCTGGCATAGGACTTGGTCTTGTAATTATTAGTCGCATTCTAAAGAGATACGGTGGTAGCGTTAGGGTAGATAGTGCCGTCGGCAGGGGAACCTCGTTCGTTATGGAAATTCCTCACCAATAGGATAAAAAAATTTGACGCTAAAATATACCGCCGGCACTGACCAAGCGCCGAATCTGGACCACCCCTGACCGCGATGAGCACAGAACCAGCCCCAAAAATAATTCTGCTTGTGGAGGACGACGAAATGGTCCGCACGGTCGCAGCCGAGACGCTCCTGTTCGCTGGCTATGACGTCATCCCAAGCGTCAACGGGCAGGAAGCACTCGACATACTCAAGAGGCGGAAAGTCGATCTCATTCTCAGCGACGTGCGTATGCCGGTTTGCGATGGTATTAAACTCCTCTCTCTGGTCAAAAAAGAACCCCTCTATCGGGAGATTCCCTTCATTTTCGTCTCGGCAAAAGTTGAGACCTCTGACCTCCGGAAAGGGATGTCGCTGGGGGCCGACGATTACGTCACCAAACCCTATAACGCCGAGGACCTCCTATTGACGATCCGAGCCCGGCTAGATCGCGCCGAGCTTTGGGAGATGAAAGCTAAGCACTACTATGAATTCCTCACGCGCGTGTTGCCTCATGAGCTCCGGACCCCACTGACAGGAATCATGGGGTTCGCAGAACTGATGAGCCAAACGGGCGGAATGAACGAGACACTCACGTCAACGGAACTGGTCGAGTACGGCGATATTATCCAACGCTCCGGAAACCGGCTGCTGAAAATTGCGAACGATTTTACACTTTGGTCTTGGTTGGAGGCCTGCGCATTGGGAACGGCAGATTCGAGCGAACCTCTGAATCGAGTACGAATCACCAAGCAACTGATGGCATCGGGTATCACCCGGCTCAGCGAACTTTACGGGAGGCAAGGCATGGTGTATTTGGAATTGGAAGAATCCGAGGTGCTGGTCCCGAGGGAAGGTCTGGTAAGCGTGCTGGAACATCTGATCGAGAACGCCCTCAAGTTTTCCCCGAGTGGTACGAACGTGAATGTGCGGGGGAGCGTGAACGGGGAAATCTACGAATTCACCATCTCCGACCAAGGCCCTGGGATAAGTGAAAAGAATGCCTTGAGTGTCGGCGTGATGCGGCAATTTGAACGTGAGCAAAACGAGCAACAAGGCATGGGCATGGGCCTAGTGATTGCCTATTCCTTCGCGAATCTCTCAGGCGGCAAATTAACCCTAGAATCAAATCCGACTGAGGTGGGATTGGTGACGCGACTGTGCTTGCGACGCCCGCAGGTGGCACCGGTCGTGGTTTTGGGATGATTTAGGAATGAGATGAATCGAGGGGCGAACGAGGAGTGGTCGAAGGGATCCGGGGCAGGACCCTCTGCCGGAGTCGTCCAGCCGGCGCTTCATCGGGTAGCCTTGGCCAGCGGGAGAGGAAGCGAGTGCTCGGCCGCAGAAACGCGGTCGGCATCTTCGTGGTCGACCACGATTTTTTGACCGTAGGCACGCTTGCAGAAAGCAAGTCTGCAGCAACAGGAAGCGATTATGCCCCACGCGCACGGGTGCGGTGGCCAAGTTTCCGCGTCCGCTCCGGCGCGGGCCCGATCGGAAAGGGGCCGCCCCGAATGGCGCTTAGATGAGCCACGAGGGAAGAACGAAACGGCGATCATCGCAGTCTCCGAGAAGTGGATACGCGATCAACCGGCCGGTATGCAGACAAAACCGGCCGAGGAGTTTGCCGGTGGGAAATCCTCCGCCTCTTTTCTGCGGTAAGGGAGCGCGGGGATTGCCCGCGTCGTGATTTAAACCAAGGTGCGGCGGTTTTTACCAGGGCCCGGTGCGCTGGCGCCGTCGCACCACGCGCCGCGCACGAGCAGAAGGCGGGGTGGCTGGTTCGCCTCGGTTGACCAGTGTTGCAATTTTCCGACGAGGAGATCGATGCCGCCAGCCCCGATGCGGTGCGTGTCCTGGCGGATTCCGGCAATTTTACCGGAGGCATCAAGGACGGATAGCGAGATCAGTCCGACCGAGGGTGGGGCGCGTTTCATGAGTTCTGGTGCACGGAGCGAAAAAATGACGGCGTCCACCCGGTGACGTGTAATCCAATCCGTGAGTTTGGCGGGGATTTCTTCCCGGGTCTCCGGCATGAGCGCAGGGATGCGGGCGCGGGGAGCGACTTGTTGTTGGGCCAGCAGGTAGCCCGACCACCAGCGGTCTTCCAGTCGTCGGCTGACACCAGCCGCCAGCGCCAGACCGATCCGTCGGTAGCCGAGGGCGAGGCCGCGCAAGAAAGCGAGTTGGGTGCTGAAAAAATGATCGTCCGCGATCCGATCGATATCAGGAACGCGTACACTCAAGCCGAGACCGACGGAGGCGAAATCGGTGAGATCGAAATCGAGCTGAGTATTTCCGCCGGGGAGGGGTGCGATTAATAAACCATGGATTCCGCGTGCCTTGAGGAGAGCGCGCACGCGGCCGGGCCGGAGGGCGGGATTGGCGATCGAAAACTCGTCAAGCTGGAAGCCGAGCTCCGAAGCGCGGGTGACGGCGGCGGCATGAAAGCGGTGGTGGGTTGCGGCTTGCCGCCAAGAGTCATTCGGCGGATGGGAAGTAAGAAAAGCGAGAGGAGCGCGTGGGGCCTCTTGGCTTTTCCGAGATCGGCGGGAACGCATCAGAGCGGCGACGAGTGGGTTCTTCCGATAGCCGAGTTTATGGGCGGCGTCCAAGATCATCTGGCGGGTGGTCGCTGGTATGCTGGGATGGCCTTGCAAGGCCAACGAGACAGCGGAGCGAGAGAAACCCGCGCATGCGGCGACCTCACGCATGGAGACGCTCTCGAGACCGCGGCCATTATTTTTTGACGAGGGTCGAGTTCCCCTAAAATGATCCAGCATGGAACAGGTTTAACTGGGCCGGCGAGCGGTGTTGGCAATTCGGAAGGGAGATTGCTTAACGATACGCGCAAAAAAATAAGGGTGGGTACTCGGCGGGTCTGGCGAAGCGGGTGGGCGTCGGCGCAGCAGTGGGAAAATGCACCGGTGGAGGCGCGCGTTCATGCCGAGCTGAGAAATTACTCAACAATGCCAGTGACGGGACGATTGCTTCGACTGCGAGCGAAGACGTTAAATGAAAATTTTAGCTCTTCCCATCCCCCATTTTACCAACGCATGCAGGCCCCCTCCGCTCCGTACTTGTACCGGCGATTTGTTGTAATCCGCTCATCCGAGCTGGTCGCCCTCGGTGGCGAGTCGGCTGGGTATGGTCTGATTTTAGAACCAGCAACACGGCGGAGCCGATGAGGACGTCAGCCCGCGCCCTATTTTTATGAAAGCTTTCGCGATCAGCCTTGGTCTGGCCAGCCTGCTTAGCCTAACGATGCCGGCCCTTGCCGCCTCCAGCCCGGCCAAGCCCAACATTATCTTCATCCTGGCGGACGACTATGGTGTGGGCGAGGTCGGTTGCTACGGCGCCGACCATTACCAGACGCCGAATATTGATGCGCTCGCGCGCGGTGGCACCCGTTTCACCCACGCGTATACCGTGCCGCTCTGCGGCCCCTCGCGGGCGCTGATTCTGACTGGCCGTTATGGTTTTCGGACGGGTGCCTCGAATCAGGATGCGACCGGCCGATTTACGCCGGGGATGGAGACGATGATGCCCAAGGTCCTGAAACCGGCGGGATACGTGACTTCGGCGATTGGCAAATGGGGGCAACTCCCGCTCGGGCCGGCCGAGTTTGGTTTCGATGATTACCTTAAATTTCAAGGGAGTGGAACTTACTGGAACACGCAGGACAGGGGAAAAACCTACCTGCTGAATGGCGAGACGAAGACGCTTCGTGACCGGGAATATCTGCCGGACCTGATGCACCAGCACCTCACGGCATTTATGACGAAGCATCGCGACCGACCCTTTTACGTCTACTACTCGCTGTCGCATGTGCACACGGATATTCTGCCGACGCCGGACAGCGCGGCCGACAGCAAGGATGTTTACGCCGACAATGTCGCTTACATGGACAAGCTCGTTGGCCGGTTGATGGCCGAGCTCGATCGTTTGAAACTTCGTGAAAAGACGCTCGTCATTTTTATCGGCGATAACGGTACCGCCGGAGCGCGCGCGGAACGTGCAACCATTGGGGGCCGTCCTCTGGCGGGTGCAAAGGGCTCGATGCTAGAAGGCGGCGGATTGGTGCCGATGATCGCTCATTGGCCCAAGGTGACACCCGCGGGCGTGGTTTGTAGCGACTTTGTGGATGCGAGTGATTTTTTTCCGACGTTTGCGGAGTTGGCCGGCGCGACGTTACCCGAGAGGACGGTGCTCGACGGGCACAGCTTGGCGGCGCGGCTCCGAGGCGAAAAAAGTCAGCCACGGCCGTGGATTTTCAACCAATTGGCGCGAAGCTGGTACGTGCGGGAAGAGGGGTGGAAATTAAATCAAGCGGGCGAGCTTTTCGATATGAGTGACGCGCCCTTTGTAGAGAAGCTCGTCTTGGTGGGTGCCGATAATCCTGCCGCGAGTGGCGCGAGAAAACGCCTGCAGGCCGCGCTCGCAAAGCTCGATCCGGCCGGCGGCATTCCGGATACGGGCGACGCCTCCGGCCGGCACGCCAAGAACGTGGAGAAAAAATCGATCAAGAAATAGTCCGATCGTTGCGCCCGCTTAACCCTTGATGAATTTATCCCTGAAATTAGCACTGAAGTTGGTGCGAGGCCATCCCGGCAGGAGCAACCGTCTCTTCAGTTTCTCAGCCGGGAGGGCCGATGGTGCCGCCGGGGTGGTCGTTCGCGCGGCTGATAATGAACCGGCGGCGGCGGCGCCTGGCATCGACCGCGTCTGGCCTGCCGCGATGGTCGCTAATGGTCGCGGCCCGGGGTACTCGAGCGGGAAAATCGATGCCCAGGCCGGCCACCTGGCTGGCCTCGCGGGGTGGGGGACGGTTGCTGCGAGAGGGGCCGAGCCCACGCGGAGATTTCTTCGATCGGTCCTCGGGGAAAGGTTGGTGACAAGCTGGGGCATCCTTCGTGCGAGGACGGACGAGGGTTCAGAACGGCGTGAGTTTTCTGGCGGTCTGGGGCGAAGCGCCAAGGGCGCTCGGCATTGCGGGCTGGGCGGGCGGCGCGGATTTTTTGGCCATTGGGCAGGAGCGGTGAAACGCGGTTTTATTTCAGGGTGACCGAGGACTTCATTTTTTTAAAAGCCTATGGCTAACATTCAGACAGACATCTCCGTTTCAGTTTTTGGTACGCGCCTCCTTCGCCGAGGTTTGGTCGCGCTCGTGGGCATTGGGTGGGTGGTGGTGGTGGGTGGGGCAACGCCGCTGCCCGCGACCCGGGCGATCGAAGTGACAGTGACTCTGCCTTTGGACGTAAAGGAAGTGGAGCTTCGTTTCCGCAGTGCGCGCAATCGCCCGATGAGCAAGATCACGGACATCTCGCCCACGCACCCGGCGCCGGCGACGGTGCTGCCCTCGCCCAAGCCGGACAAGGAAGTGTGGTACCCGGTGGTTGATTTGCAGTTGAATGCGGGGATGACGGGCGGGTTGCGGTGGCAGACGGCGCCGCGACTGATTGCGGTGAACCATCATTTCCACGGTAAGACCGAAACGGGACAGCTTGAAATGAGTGTAGCCGCGCAGCAGTTGGAGTCGTGGGAAAACAGCGTCTATTGTGAACCCGCGGTTGCGCTCGAGGATTTTTACTTAAGGGCGCTCGTGCCGGTGATTAACGGAGGGTTGAAATATTCTGTGCAAGGGCTGGGTGAAGAGTGGGCGGGCACGGTGGCGCGGGTGGAAGCGTCCACGGGTAAAGAAATTGAAATCCTCCGGCGGGATCCGCGCCCATTTGTCTCCGCGCAGGTGGGCGGCGGGGCGACGCGGCCCCTGACCCGTGGTAATCTCGAACAATCGCTCCGCGATTCCGTGAACTATCTCCTGCGTTCACAGAACCGTAATCTCGCCAGCCCGACGGCGGGTGGGCTGCATCTTTTTTATGATCTGGATGCGCAGACCTATCGCTCGTCGCATTGGATTTGGGGAGCGGGTCCGGCCGTCTCGGCGTTGCTGGAGGCGGAGAAGATTCCGGCCGTGGCCAAAAACTTTCCGGACCGTCAGCTGACCGATCGCGCGGATGAAATTGGTCGCAGCGGCCTCGCGCTGCGGATCATGGATCCGGCGCACCCCGCCTACGGAATATCCCTGTCGCGTTGGCGTCGGGCGATTGATTTGCCGTTTGGCTACGAGCAATGCGCCGCCGTCTCCGATGCGCTGTTCCTTTCGGGCTGGGCTTGGATTCCGTTGTATCGTGCGACGGGCAATATCGAATATCTTCGAGCCACGGAACTGCTGGCGGCCTCGACGGCCCGCCTGATGAAGGCTTACGAGCTGGTGCCACAGGATTACTACGTGGACCGTCGGGAGTGGTCCGAGCACACGATTGATGAGTCCGGTTTTGGCGTGGAGGGGCTGCGTGCTCTGTTCGAGTGCACGAACGATCCGCGCTACCAAAGGCAGGCCGACGATTACATGAAGCAGCATCTCGCCAAGTTGGCGCGGGCCGATGGTCTTTGGGAACGCGGCTGGAATCGCCGGACCGGGGTCATGCCGACGATCCGGATGACGCGAGGCTTGGGTTGGTCGATGGAAGGACTGCTGGCGGCCCATGAGGCGGTGCCCACGGGTGGTTATTTAGCGCAGGCGCAGCGCTTGGCCGAGCAGATGGCCCAGTGGCAACGTCCCGATGGGTGCTGGGTTTTCATCGCGGACCAGCCGGTGGAGCGCCACGGTATCAGCGAAAAAGGGACGGCGCTGTGGTCGTTGCATTTTTACCGTCTGTATCGGGCGACGGGAGACGCGAGGAATCTGGCGGTGGCGCGACGGGCGCTCGCTTGGTGCATCTCCAATCAATACCGCGGGCCGGACCGGGAGGCTCTGGGTGGGATCGTGGGCATGACCGAGCACTCGGCGGTTGGCGCCGGTCACCGCGCCTGGTTCAAAGTTGCTTGCGCCTACACGACGGGTTTTGCCGCGCTGGCCGTGATCGAGGAACTCAAGCTGTTGGCCACCGAGCCGCCCATTTTTACGGAAAAACCCTAACGATTATGGCAATAGAATATATTCATCGCTCGATGCGCAGAGGTGCACTTGGACTGCTGTTCGGTGGCGTGCAGCTATCGGCGCAAACGCCGTCTAGGCCGGCTGACTCCGAACCCGTGAAGCTCACTCCCTTTGAGGTGAGTGCAGGCTCCAGCAAGGGTTATGGTTCCTCCGAATCAATGACCGGTAGCCGGGTCGCCATGCAGATCATCGACCTACCTTACTCGGTCAACGTCCTCACGAGTGAGTTCACCAAGGACTTCGCGATGTTTGAATTGGCGGACAACATCACGCAGATCAGCAATTTCACTGGTTTGGATATTGGGGGAAACTTCATGCTGCGTGGTTTCAATTCCTCTCAGCAATTGCGCGATGGGTTTCTCCGCGCGGGACGTTACGGTGCGAGCAACATCGATCGCATCGAAGTCATCAAAGGCTCCAACGCCGCGATCTACGGCCGTACCTCGCCAGGTGGCATGATTAACATGATCTCGAAGCAGCCTAAATCGGTCGCGGCCCAGGAATTGACGCTCAATTATGGTGCCTTCGGAACGCAGCGTGGGACGCTCGAGATGACGGGACCATTTTTCCAAGGCACGTTGGGCAAAACCAACTATGTCTTCACGGCGAGCAATTATCAGCGCGATTTCGACCAAGCCTTCGCCCGCAATCGTAATCAGGAATACTACCTCTCGCTTAATCACGCTTTCGGCGACGGCTCCAAACTCACGGTGACAAATGAGTTTTTTCTGCAGGTGCGCCACTCCCCGACCGTCTCGCTCCCGCTGGTTATCGATCAGAAAGGAACCGCTGCCACCGCGGACGATGTGGCGGTGGGCTATGCCAGCAACCTCAGCAACTCCAATGCCCTCGGGCCGGTCGCCGAACTCAATCGGGGGTTCCGAGGAATGACGGCGGTCTACGAGAAAACGTACAACCCAGTGTTCAGCACGCGCACCTCCGCGCACTGGTTCGCCGAGCGCCGCTGGGATTTTGATAGCAACACGGGTTGGGGCACCATCACCATTAACACGCCGGTTGCCGCCAATGCGCTCACGTCCACGCGCGGCGCCGTACCCAATCGCGGGCGAATCTTCGTCGATGGCGGCAGTTTTCAGAATGATCTGCTCGCCCACTACCGCACGAACGGCGACGCGATCGAACATCGCAGTTTGTTCACGATCGATCTCAATGATTGGTACCGGTGGGATCCGACGCTCAGCTGGGGTGCCGCGAACAATCCAGACATCGTCGCATGGAATGCGGTGCGCGTGGTCAAGCTCGATGCCACCTACAATCCCGTCGCCCCAATCGCCTACTTCCCAAAGCGGAGCTACGAGTCGCCCGGAGAAATCAGGACGCGCCTGCAGAAGCTGCGGATTTCCACGCTCGGCCTCGGCTTGCGCCAACAGTCCGCGTTGCTGCACGGCCGGTTGCTCGCCTATGCCGGCGCCCGCTACGACTCCATCCGTTATCGGCATCGCGACTTCGTGACGCCCGCGGCCACTTTTGCGCCATTTGTGCCGGGTTATGCGCCGGGTCAATCGATCAAAAAGAGTGGCCACGAGTTCAAGCCGACGGTCGGTCTTAACTACAAGTTGACGCCGACGTTTCGCGTGTTTGCGAATTACAGCGAGAGCTGGTTCATCACGCAGGGTGACGGCGCGTTGATCGTCGCCGATCCGACCTACAAGTCCGAGGCTTCGGGCGGCTACGACTACGGTTTCAAGGGCTCGTTCCTCCATGATCGTTTCAACTACACGCTGAGCGGCTTTTACGCTACGCGGCACAACGTGAGTGTGATTGATTTCGTGGAGTCGCCTCAAGGCTCGGGCAACTTTGTGCAACTAACCCAGCGGACTGGAGACCAATTGGTGCGTGGTTATGAGATCGATGCCAGCTGGACGGTCAATAAGGACGTCTACCTCGTCGCCAGCTATGGTCGCGTGAATTCGATCTACAGTGACTTTGGTTCGGCCGCGCCCGCGGCCGTCGGCCGGAATGTTCAATTCGTCGCGCCTTACAACGGGAGCGTCAGCTTAAAATACGCGCCGGACACGGGCCGGTTTAAGGGATTCTCGACAAATCTTGGGGTGACTTTTGTTGGGGCCACACCGACCGAGTTGCCGACGGCCGGCGACGTCTACGCCACGTTGCCCGGCGGCAAGCGGGTGGTCACGCAATCTACGGGGCAATGGGCCCTCAAGGCGCCGTCTTATCGGCTGTGGAATTTGGGCGTCCGCTATCGGCTGCCGAGTGGAGCGACGTTCGCCCAGACGTTCGCAATCAACGTGAGCAACCTCACGGATGAAAATTATTTCCGGGGAGGTTCCGCCGGTGCCAATACCCGTTATCCGGGCGAGAAACGCTCGGTCTATTTCACCTATACGCTCGGTCGCCGCAGTGGCGCAGGATTTTGAGCCTGGTCCGTTTCCTCTTTGACGTGAAACGCGAGGTGACCCTGTGGTCCACATTGGCCTTGCTGGCGGCGTTGCTGACCGCGGCCGCGCGCGCCCAATCGGCCGCCACCGTGCCGACGCGCCCCAATGTACTGCTGATTCTGATCGATGATCACGCCGCGCAACTCCACAGCGCGTTCGGTGGCAATGGCCGCGTGAAGACGCCAAACCTTGAGCGTCTCGCAGCCCGGAGTACGTGGTTCACGCACGCCTACGCGGATTCGCCGGCGTGCTGCCCGTCGCGCACCGCGTTGCTCACCGGCGTCAATACCACTCGCAGCGGGGTTTACTATAATAGTCAGGCCTACCGGAGAACGGCCGGATGGATTTCCCAAGTTCAGACCCTGCCCGCCACCTTCCTTCACGCCGGCTACCTGACGGCCGGTTTTGGGAAGATCGGTCATAACAAGTATCTGGAGGATGACATCAACGACTACACCCCGGGGCACTATCGGTGGTTCGACCATCCCAAGCACGTCCGGCACACGGAAAACGAACTGATCAAATTCGCGTTGCCGGGTAGCGTCACTAAAATGTGGAGTCCCGCCTGGACTTGGGGCGTCCTGCCCGATGACTGGGATCGCGACGACCCAGAAAAATTCCAACAAGACACCCAGCAAGCCGCGCGCGCCGCCGAGATGGTGCAGCAACGCCACGCCCAGCCGTTCTTTTTGGCCTGCGGCTTTTGGCGGCCCCATCTCACGTGGAATGTTCCCTGGCGGTTCTTTGAGCGCTACCCGCTCGACACGATTGAACTTCCGGAGGGATTCCGGCCCAATGACCTTGAAGATGTTCCCTTCGTCGCTCGCTGGCTCGCCACCCACCGCGGCGAACACGACTGGATTGTGCAGCGCGATCTTTGGAAAAAATGCCTTCAAGGATATTATGCGGCGATCAGCTACGTCGATGAACAGGTTGGCCGCGTGCTCGACGCGCTCGCCGCCGGCCCCAACCGAGACGAAACCATCGTCGTCTTCGCGGCGGACAATGGCTGGCACACCGGGGAAAAGGAGCACTGGACCAAATTTTATCTTTCGGAGCTGGCTTGCCGTGTGGTGTTCGCGATTTCGGTTCCTGGAAATGAACCGCGGGTCGTCGCCACCCCCGTCGGCCTGATCGACATTTTCCCCACGCTGCTGAGCCTCTGCCACCTACCCGTACCCACGAGCCACACGCTGGATGGCGTGGACCTTGCGAGCGTGGTTCGCGGTTCCACGGTGCAACGGGGAAAACCCGTCTTGTCGACCTTTGGCCTCGGCTGTCAGTCGTTGCGGAGCGATCGTTACCGCTATACTCGCTATCGCAACGGGGCCGAGGAGCTCTATGACCACTCCAGCGATCCGCACGAATTTCGCAACGTCGCGGCCGACCCCGCCTTCGCTGGGGCCCTGGTGATGCTGCGAAAATCTCTCCCGCCGATAGAGGCGCCCGAAGTGGCCTTCGCTTCCGACGCCGAGAAGGCGGGCGATATCAACCGTTGGGACGACCGCGTTTTCGACGATGCGAAGCGCTGAGCGATCCGGCCTGACCCATTTCCCCTAAGCTAACCGACCATGAAATCAAAACTGACTAACTGCTCAAACTTCACCGCGTTTCTCACGCTGCTGCTTATGGCGACCACGTCGAGTGGGCAGACCGCCGCACCTCGCCGCGCCGATTCTGAGACGGTTCAGCTATCGCCTTTTCAGGTGAGCGCCGAATCTGTCACGGGCTACGCGGCCTCCGAAACGATGAGCGGCAGCCGCGTCAAGACGCCGATCATCGACTTGCCCTACTCGGTGAATGTCCTCACTAACGACTTTACGAAAGATTTCGGCTTGTTTGAATTATCGGACAACATCACGCACGTCGGTAATTTCACCGGCTTGGACATTGGCGGCAATTTTATGCTCCGCGGTTTTAACTCATCGAATCAGCTGCGCGACGGTTTCTTCCGGCTCGGGCGCTACGGCTCGAGTAACATCGACCGCATCGAGATCATTAAAGGATCCAACGCCGCCATCTACGGACGCACCTCCGCGGGCGGCATGATTAACATGATTTCGAAGCAACCCAAGCCGACGGCATCCGAGGAAATTGCTTTCAACTACGGTGACTACGGTACGCAGCGCGTCACGCTGGAGGTCGGCGGACCGCTCTTCGCGAGTACGCTGGGCAAGACCAGTTACGTCTTTTCGGGCAGCCTTTATCAAAAGGAGTTCGACATGGCGTACGCCCGCAATCGCAACCAGGAGTTTTATGTCGCCGCGAAACACGTGTTCAACGACGGCGGAGGCCTCTTGGTCTCCGCGGAACTTTTTCATCAGACGCGGCACTCGCCCAGTTCCGCGATCCCGATGATCACGGACCAGAAGGGCACAGCATCCACCGCGGACGATACCGTCATCGGTTACGCCGATAATCTCGGCAAGTACAACAGTGCCGGCCCGAACTCGGAACTTAACCGGGGTAATAACGGAGTCACCGTCGTCTACGATCGGAAGCTCAGCGCAATTTTCAGCGCGCGGGTGTCGGGTAATATCTCCGCGGCCCGCCGCTGGGACTTTAATTTTAACCAAGGTTGGGGCGCGGTCATTGTGAATGCGCCGAATGCCGCCAACAGCTACACCACAGCCCGCGGCGCCGTGCCCACGCGCGGCCGAATCTACGAGGATACCGGCGGCTTCCAGGGCGATCTGCTCGCGACCTATAAGACCAGCGGCGGCAAGGTCGAGCACCGCACTTTGTTCACGGTCGATATCAACGATTACTACCGCTATGATCCGACGCGCCAGTGGTCCGCCGCCACCGATCCGACCATCGTCGCGTGGAGCGCGTTGCGTACGGTCCGGTTGGATTCGGATTTCCGCCCGATCAGCGCCATCGGCTATTTCCCAAAGACGAATAAAGAAACTCCGGGGGAGATCGCCACTCGGAATACCAAGCGCCGGACTTCGGTCGTGGGCGCCAGCCTGCGCGAGCAAGCGGCGATGTTTGATGGACGCCTGCTCGCCTATGCTGGCGCGCGCTATGATTCCATCCTCTACCGGCATCGTGATTTTCTCACCCCCGCGGCCTCGTTCGTCAGCGCGACAGGCACGCCCTTCATTCCCGGCTATGCGGTCGGCCAGCTGATTCGCCGGAGCCTGAACCAGTTCAAGCCCAACGTCGGTGTAAATTACAAGGTGACCCCGACTTTTCGCACCTTCGTAAATTATTCGCAGAGCTGGTTCGTCAATCAAGGCGACAATCCCATCGACGTCGCGGATCCGACCTACCAGACCGAGACTGCCGGCGGATACGACTACGGGTTCAAGGGATCCCTCCTCGGCGATCGCCTCAACTACACCGTGTGCGGTTTTTATGCTACGCGGCAAAATGTCAGCGTCACCGGTCTCAAGGAGCAACCAGCCGGTTCTGGCACGTTCATTACGGTCACCGAGCGCAACGGCGATCAGCGCGTCCGCGGTGTCGAAGCCGATGTGAGCTGGATGATTTCCAAGGAACTCTCCGCCCTCGCCAGCTATGGGACGGTGGATTCGATTTACACCGACTTCGGCGCGGCGGCCCCGGCCGCCATCGGCCGCAAAGTCCAGTTCGTCGCTCCGCATAACGGCAGCGTCAGCCTGAAATACGCGCCGCTGACCGGCCGGCTGAAGGGCTTCTCGACCAACCTTGGCTACACGTTTGTTGGCGCCACGCCGACCGAGGCGCCCAACGCCGGCGACACCTACGCGACCCAAGCGGGTGGCAAACGGGTCGTCGCGAGTTCGACCGGCCAGTGGGCGCTCAAAGCCCCCGCCTACGGACTGTGGAATCTCGGGGTGCGCTACCGCCTGGCGAGCGGGCCGAATTACGCACATACGTTGGCGTTTAATATTAACAACGTGACCGACGAGAAATTTTTCCGCGCCGGTTCCGGTGGCGCCAATTCCCGCTATATCGGCGACCACCGCGCCTTCTATTTAACCTACACGTTAAGTCACAAAGGCGCGAAGTTCTGATGCAACCCGAGGCTGGATGCACGATGTCGACCATCAGCCATTCATTCTGGTGGCGTCATCGGGGTTAGCCGGCACTCTTTTCTTTCCATGGAATCTTTTCGACTATTTGCCAGGGTTATCCGCGGGTTCGTCTCGTTGGCCGCCGTGGGTGCCGGCGCCGAGCGACTGGCCGCGCGCGAGATTTTCGTGGAGGGGCCGGCGCAGCTGGCGGGTTCGCTGAAGGCAGCTCGCGGGGGCGATAGGGTGACGCTGAAGAACGGCGATTGGCCGAACACCAAGTTCATCGTCAACCAAGGCGGTAGCGCTGGAAAGGTGCTCGAAATTCGCGTTGAGACGCCGGGCGGCGTGAAGCTCAGCGGTTCATCCGCGCTAGAGATTAACGCGCCTTACGTGACGATTGACGGCCTTCTCTTTCAAGGGGGCGCGACGACTCAGAGTGCGGTCATCCAGTTCAACTCCCACCACGGCATCGTGCGAAACACCGCGATCATCGACTACAATCCGCCGTCATTTTCAACGGAGTGCTACTGGGTCTTTTTTGCGGGGGATGACAACTTGCTGGAGCGAAGTTATTTCAAGGGGAAAAATAATCTCCACCCGCTCATTGGCAACGCCATCTCCGGCAGTCGTCACAACACGGTGCGCCAATCGTATTTCAAAAACATCCCTTATGTCGCTAATGTGAATGGCCGGGAAATCATCCGCGTTTGGGGGTCAGGGAAAACCGAGGAGCGCGACGATGATGGGGCTTATTTCACCATCGAGGGAAATCTTTTTGATCATGCGGATGGAGAGGGGACTGAGACCATTTCGCTAAAATCGAATCACAACGTGGTGCGCAATAATACGGTTATCGCGACGCGCGGTGGCATCAATATCCGCCGAGGAAATTTCAATGTGGTGAAGGATAATATTGTACTGGGGCAAGGCGTTGAGGGTGCGCATGGCCTGAGGATGTCGGGCCGAGATAATCTCGTGCAGGGGAATTTTGTTTCCGGTTGTGATTACGGGATTCGGGTGGCGTGCGGTGAATTTATCGCGAGCGCCCTCACGGCGAGTTATGTGCCGGATATAAAACCCAATGCGCAACGCACCGCGCAGGTGCGGATCCCGACGTACCCGCAAGTGCGTAGGCTGACGCTGGCCGATAACGTGATCGTCGCGATCGATGGGCCCGATTTGGAAATCGGCTCCTCGTATAAAAATCATTGGCCGGAATCCCAGCAAATCCTCCTGCCCGAGGAATGCTTGATAAAAAACAACCGCTTCGTCCGGACCGCGGATAGTCTTTCTTTGGTGGTGACGGTGCCCGATAAGCGGCCGCCGCTTGATCGGTTCGCGTTCAAGCCGAATCATTATGAAGGTAATATCCTGGTGGCGAGGCAACGGCCAGTTGGGCCGGTCCCGTTGGGATTTACATTTGGGGAAATGGCACCGGACTGGTCGGAGGCGACAGAACGCGCGGCTTTGGTTCCGTTGACGGCGGCCGAGGTGGGGCCCGTTTGGATTAGCGCGCTGCGGGCGGAGGGCAAACTGGGCGTTGAAGACCGCGCTTCGGCTCCAACCGGCGCGGCGACCGCGCCGATTAAAAAGAAGAAAAAAGCGGCTCGCTGAGTCTGGGTCGCCGGGTGAAAATCTCAAGAGTCTCCCTGTGTTCAGAGTCCTAACCCTATGCGTATGAAATCACCCCCACGGCTCATCCTTGCCCTTTGGACCCTATCCTCGGCGGCGGCCGCCGAGGCTCCGCCCCGTGTTCCTAAAGACGAGGCGGTGCAACTCTCCGCGTTTGAAGTTTCCACCAAGCAGGACGAAGGTTATCGCTCCAATAATTCCGCCTCCGGCAACAAAACGGGTACCGCGATTCGCGAGACGCCGCAATCGATCCAAATCGTGAATCAGAGTTTCATGGATGATCTGCAGGCGCGATCCGTGGCCGATGCGCTGGTCTACACCAGTGGTTTGACGGAAGGACAAAACTCGCGTGGCGATCGGTTTGAGATTCGCGGATTTACAACTGGCATTCCGTTTAAAAATGGCTTTAGGGACTCTGGCCGGGCTCCCCGCGACCCGGCCAATTTCGATCGCATAGAAGTAGCGAAAGGCCCGGCATCCGTGATCTTTAGCCGCACTTCCGCCGGTGGGGCGGTGAATATTCTAACCAAGCTGCCGCAGCGCCGCCGAGCCACGGAAGTCGCCCTCACGGTGGGCGGGAATGATTATTATCGTGGGACGATCGACACGACGGGCCCGCTGAGCAGCGACCAGTTACTCTACCGGGTGAATGTTGCTTGGCAGGATTCGGGGAGTTTTCGTGATGACGGCTTCATTCATCGGCTTTTCTTTACCCCGGTGATGAGCGTCATTCTGGGACCGCGCACGCGGCTTAACGTGGAGTTCGAGTATTTGCGGGATCGTCGGGTAAACGACGCCGGTCTGGTGGCGGTGGGCAATCGCGTGGTGAAGATGCCGGCGAACACCTTTTACGGCGATCCTGATGATGTTAACAGCACGTGGCAGTACGCGGGCAGGTACGAATTGCTCCACACCTTTGCCTCCGGCCTCGCGCTGCGCCACGCGTTCCGGATCAACGAGACGAATGAGAAAGGCTTCGACACGCAGTTCAATGCGGTCAACGCGACGACGCTCGTGCTTACCCGTACGCGGCGCTGGCTCAACTCTGAGCAGGTGGATAACGCTTACACGCAGACCGAGTTCAGCTATGAATTGCGGGGGGGCGGCGGTCGTCATAAGTTGCTCGGTGGATTGGAGGTCGGCCGGAATTTTGACGGCGGTATCACGAATTTCGCTCCACTCACCCCGACCAACGTGCTCAAGCCGGTGCGCGGCACGACGGGGATATTTGTTAACAACAGCTGGACGGACACCACGATTTGGTACGACGAGTATTTCGTGCAGGATCAGTTTTTTTGTTTTAACGACAAGCTTACCCTGGTTGCGGGGGCGCGGTTGGCCCACTTCGCGTCTTTCTCGACGAATAAGCGGACGAACGTGAAGACCGATACGGCGGGCCGGAAACCCAACCCCCGCTTCGGCGCGGTCTGGTTGCCCTCTGACGCCGTTTCCATTTTTGCCAATTATTCCGATATCGTCGCGAATGCCTCCAACGTGAATCCGGACGGGTCGACGCTGAAGCCGGTTGAATCAGCGATTCTCGAATTGGGATCGCGCGTGGAATTATTTCAGCGCCGCGTGACGCTCACCGGCGGGTATTACGAACTGACCAATGCCAATACGTTGAACACCGATCCCCTGAGGCCCGGGTATCGGATCGAGACGGGTGAGCAGCGCACGCGGGGCTTTGAATTTGATTTTGTGGGCAGTCTTTTGACGGGGTGGCAAACGATCGGTTCGCTCAATTTTACGAAGGGCGTCGTGACCAAGGATCTTGTGACCCCGGCCGGTAACCGCCTCGCCAATACGCCGGCGCGCACCATCAGCGTTTGGAATCGCTATCAGTTTTCAGGCGGGGTTGGGCGAGGCCTCGGGGCGGGTTTCGGGGTGGTGGCGGTGGGCGGTCGTTTTGGTGACGTCGCCAACACCTTCTACATTCCTGCTTATGTGCGTTTTGACGCCGCTCTGAGTTATCGCGCGAAGCAATGGGATATCTCGCTCAACGCGCAGAATCTTGCCGACACGGAGTATGTGCGCACGACCTCGGGCCGTTTGTCGATCCGGCCCGGCAGCCCGCGGGACTTATCGGTACGCTTTCGGCAGCGGTTATGAGGCCGCCGCGAAGACCCAAGCTTCACCCTTTTTTAAGCCTTTTATTTATATGAAAACCACCCGACTACTCACTGCTTTCGTTGGCTTGCTGCTTTGGTCGGCGGGCGGGGGAGGGCTGCACGCCGCGACTCCGGGGCAGCCCAACGTGCTCTTTATTGCGGTTGATGATCTTCGCCCTGAGTTTGGGGCGTATGGGGCTGCTTACGTCAAAAGCCCCCACCTCGATCGCCTGGCCCGCGCGGGCATCACGTTTAACCGGTCCTACTGCCAGCAGGCGGTGTGTTCGCCAACCCGTTCCAGCCTGCTGACCGGTACGCGGCCTGACACCACCAAGGTCTGGGATCTGGTCACCCACTTTCGCACGGCATTGCCCAACGTGGTCACCCTTCCCCAGCATTTTAAAAATCAGGGGTACTTCGTGCAGGGGATGGGCAAGATTTATCATGGCGGCTTCGACGATGCGCCTTCCTGGTCGGTACCGTGGCAGACGCCGAAGGCGCCCACCTATGGGTTAAAGGGCAACTTGGTTTACAACCGGGGGCAGGCCGGGGTTGACCCGGATGGCCCCGCCCCGAAAAAAGGGAACGCCAAAAAAGCCAAGGAGCCGACTCCCAAGAATTCGCGCGGCCCGGCTTTTGAGGGCGCAGATGTGCCTGATAATTACTACCAGGATGGCAAGGTCGCTGATCTCGCGGTCGCGACTTTGCGCGAGGTCAGCCAGAAAAAAGTGCCCTTTTTCCTCGCGGTCGGTTTCGTCAAGCCGCACTTGCCGTTCATCGCGCCGAAAAAATATTGGGATCTCTATGACCCGATAAAAATTGAACTTGCGCCGAATAAATTCCGGCCGAAAGGCGCGCCTGATTACGCCATCCAGCCGGGGGGTGAGCTGCGTAATTATAAGGATATTCCGGACGGCTCCCTACTCGATGATCTCGCGCGTCAGCTGAAGCACGGTTATTATGCTGCGATCAGCTATATGGATGCGCAGGTCGGCAAGTTACTTGATGAATTGGACCGCCTTGATCTGCGGAAGAACACGATCATCGTGCTGTGGGGCGACCACGGTTGGAAACTCGGCGAGCACGATGCGTGGTGCAAGCATAGCAACTGTGAAAATGACACCAATACGGCCCTGCTGTTGTCGGTTCCCGGGCTGAAGACGGCGGGCGCCAAGACGAATGGCTTAGTCGAATTCGTCGATATTTATCCGACTCTGGCCGACCTCGCCGGGCTGCCGCTGCCGGCGCATTTGGAGGGAACCAGCTTCAAGCCTTTGCTCGAAAATCCGACGCGGGCATGGAAGACGGCGGCGTTTAGCCAATATCCGCGGCCCAGCGGTAAATCGGGGAGCGGTCCATTGATGGGCTACGCGATGCGCACCGAGCGGTACCGGTTCGTGGTCTGGGTAGGTCGCAACGATCACACCAAGGTCGATTCCATCGAGTTGTACGATCACCAAACGGATTCTCAGGAGAATACAAACGTCGCCCAAGTGCCGGGCAACGCCGCTCTCGTCGAACGTTTGATGCTGCAATGGCGCCAAGGTTGGCGCGGTGCCGGACCGGTGCTGGTTCCGCGTTGAGCGGGTGGGGGCCATCCCGCCCTTAGGCTCCATTTTTCGATCAAGCTTCCGATTACAATTACTGCACCGCCTGTTTTTGCATGAACGTCCACTCTTTCGCTCTCTCCCCATTTCGCCTCGCGGTGGCCGCGCTCGCGCTCGTTTTTTCGCGGGCGGGAGATCACGCCTTCGCCGCAGTACCGTCCGCCTCCGCCCATCCCCATATTTTGTTTATTGTGGTGGATGATCTCAACACGGCTCTGGGTTGTTACGGGAATACCGTGGTTAAGTCGCCCAACATTGACCGGCTCGCGGCCCGGGGAACGCGCTTTGACCGGGCGTATTGCCAGTACCCGTTATGCAACCCGAGTCGCGTGTCATTTTTGAGCGGTCGGCGCCCAGAAACGAGCGGTGTATATGTTCTGACGACTCCGGCGCGCACGGCTTTTCCTGAGGCGGTGATGCTGCCGGAATTTTTCCGTAAACACGGTTACTTCAGCGCGGGTGCCGGGAAAATTTTTCACAGCGTGAAGATGAACGATGCCGCCTCGTGGGATTCCTACGAAGATGGGCCGGGCGATGATCCCGAAGAGAAAGCGGCCATCGAATCCCGCTATGGTGGCGGCGATGGCCGACCCCGTTGGCACGTCCTCTCCACCGAGGGTGACCAGACCCGCGACGGACTTAACGTGCGCACGATCGGACGTCTATTGGCGGAAAAAGCCGTGGGCTCCACGCCGTTTTTTTTAGCGGCCGGCTTCCACAAACCTCATCTGCCTTGGACGGCGCCGAAGCGTTTTTTTGACTTATACCCGTCGGCTGGAATCACGCCAACGCCCGAGCCGGAGCTCCGCGACGTGCCGGCCATCGCGCTGCAGACCGAGTTGTCCGGCTTTCCCCAGCCCGATAATCGTGCGGAGGCGATCCGCGGTTATTATGCATGTATCTCTTTCACCGATTCGCTCGTGGGTCGCTTGCTCGATCAGCTCGATCGCTTGGATTTGTGGAAAAAAACGATCGTGGTCCTGGTGGGCGATAATGGCTTTCACTTGGGAGATCACGGCGGGCTTTGGGCGAAACTCAGTGCCTTTGATGCCTCCACGCGCGTGCCGATGCTGATCGCTGGTGCCGGTGTCCCCAGCGGCCGCGTCGTCACGGCGCCCGTGGAACTGCTCGATCTTTACCCGACTCTCGTCGAGCTCAGTGCCTTCCCCGCGCCGGTGGGGCTGGAGGGGCGTTCCCTGGTTCCTCTGATGCAGGGACGCGTCGAGTCGCGGGCGCCGGCCGCGAGCATGGTGTTTCACTATGACGTGGCGGGGAAGGTCGATGTGATGGGGCGCACGGTGATTTCCGAGCAATGGCGTTACACGGAGTGGGCCGGCGGCCAGGCCGGTCGTGAGTTTTATCTGCGCGCTGATGATCGGGGCGAATACGCCAATCGAATCGCCGATCCCGCGCTGGCTCCTTTCGTCCGCTCTGGGCAGGAATTCCTGCGCGCGGCGGTCACGCCTAAGCCGGGTCCTGCCAACCGCCCACGCGCACTGGAGCGCTAATCCCTAGTTTCAGACTGGCGGCGCGTGGTGGCAGGGCCTCGGGGAATTTTCTCGTCTGATGGGAAAGTGTGCAACGGTGTGCATGAAGCGCGCCTTGATCAAAGCGGGTGCATTGTCAGCTTGTTATGATCTATGGAAATCCCAATGACCCGATTGCTCTGGCCGGCGGTGTTCGCGGCGACATGGTTCAGCTCAGGCTTGCCCGGAGCGGATTTGCCGGCCAAGCCGACGACGGACGAAACCATCGTCTTAGCCGAGTTTAATGTCGCCGGTACGGCCGATGGTTGGCTCGCCACCAATACGCTTTCCGGCACGCGAACCAACCTCGATCTCCGCGATTTACCTCGCTCGATGCAGATTATGACGAGCGAGTTTCTCAGTGATATTGGCGCGCTCACGCTCACGGATGCGACCGACTACATGAGCGGCATCACCAACGTGGGCGGCCAAGATCAGACCAACGATAGCAACACCTACCAAGTTCGTGGGTTCCGGCAAAATAAGCCTTACCGCAACGGTCAGCGCGAGCCGTTTGCCGGCATGCTGTATGACTCCGCGACGGTGGATCGTGTTGAGGTATTAAAGGGCCCCAGCTCGCTGCTCGCGGGTGTCTCGGAACCCGGCGGTATGATCAACTCGATTACCAAAGTGCCTCGCTCCCGCGCGGAAACCTCCGTGAATCTGCGGGGCGATTCCTGGGGCATGCGCCGTGGCGAGGTTGACGGTTCCCTGCCGATTAACCGTCGCCTCGCCACGCGCTTGGTCTTGGTGCGCCAAGCCGGCGACGGCTGGCAGCAATTCGCATGGTCTAACCGGACCGTTTACTACGGAGCGGTGTCTTTCAAGTTTTCCGACCAGACCCGCTATAACGCCAATATTGAATATTTCGATTATCTGGCCAATCCACCCTCCCCGCGGAGTACGGTAGCCAGTTCGTCTCCGCTCGCGGCGCTCACTTGGCATGGCAACGGGGCCATTAATGGTCTGAATCTTAATGGTACGTTCATCCCGTGGGAGTTCAATCCGCTCGGGCCCAATAACCGCCGGACCGAGCATATCTTCCGCGGCGGTCACCAGATTGAGCATCGCTTCAACTCAATGGTCTCCCTGCGCGTCAGCGGAAATTTCACGCGCATGCACCGCGTGGACCGCCGTCTCAGTGGGACCCAAATTACCACCCGCGTCCTGAACGGCCTGACCATTCCCAGTACCGACGCACTCTCGTCAACCAACGATGACGAAACCGTCAACACCTACACCGCACAAGCCGATCTCGTCGGCAAATTCAAGTACGGCGGCCTTTCTCACCAAGCGATCCTCGGCGCCGAGTATATTGATACCGACGACATTCGGATCCGCGACAATACGCCGGCGCTCACCCCCTATGTTTTCGGTGCGACCGAGCAACCCGCCTGGGTTCAGATGTTGGAGATGTCTCGGTACACGCTTCCCAATACGCGCCTGCACGCCCATGCGCGAAGGCGCGGGGTTTCACTGACAAACGTGATCGGCGCCTGGCAAGAGCGCGCCCACCTGATGATTGGCGTCCGGCATGACGAGGGCACCATCATCAATCGCAACCCGATTGCGACCGACGCGCTCGGCCGTTACCAAAAGGTTTCTGAGAACGCCAACTCGCCCACCGTCGGGGGTGTGTATCGTCTCAATGAGGCGGTTTCGCTCTACTCCTCGATCAGCCGCTCGTTTGCCGGCGTCCCCGTCAGTGCGATTGATATGTTTGGCAAACCTCTGGACCAGCAGATTGAGGGCAAGGGCTACGATGTCGGCGTCAAGACGGCGTGGTTGCAGAATCGCATCTACTTCAATGCCGCTGGTTTTCAGGTCGATCAGATCAATGGGCAGCGCCAGGCGAATGCGTCTGATATTATTGCGGCTGGGCTCGATCCCCTGGTTGTCACTGGCAACCGGAGTATTCAAGATGTCTCCGCGCGCTCGCGCGGTTGGGAGTCCGATCTCATGATCAAGGTCGCGGACGGTTATCAAATAGCCGCGACTTACACGAATCTGCACGCCTTCGTGACCGCCAATAAGGCGAACCCCGCCTCGGTGGGTGGTCCGGTTTCGCAAGGTCCCGGACGCGAATCGTGGAGCTTTTTTCATAAATATGATCTCCCCGGCAGCATCTTGAAGGGGCTCACGCTGACTCACAGTGTTGTCTTTCGCGACAGCCGCCGGCCCACTGTGCCGGGCTTCACGCGGCAGGATGCGAGCATGGCTTATCGCACGACGATTTTTAGAAAAAAGGTAAGCTTCTCGATTCGGCAGCAAAACGTAACCGATATCCAATACTGGGAGGGGTTTCAGACGCGCGGGGCCCCGCGCACGACGTCGTTTTCGCTGGGTAGCCGCTTCTGAGCACGGGAACGGTTGCCCGTCTGCCGCGGCGCGGCCCGCCCGGCGGGCCACGGCACCGGCCCATGGGCGAAACGAGCGAGGAGAGCTAAGCA
>Ga0114966_10001279_pt1 | contig 23368 bp, 18 predicted proteins | sample M_130207_XF_Meta_FD_87029 | JGI IMG/M metagenome (GOLD analysis project Ga0114966, IMG submission 87029) | Freshwater microbial communities from Lake Montjoie, Canada to study carbon cycling - M_130207_XF_MetaG | ecosystem: Environmental > Aquatic > Freshwater > Lake | place: Lake Montjoie... | reverse complement strand
GGCTATAACGCAGCTATTAACGCCGGTAACGCATACAACAAAGGCACATTATGATGTTTAAACAGTCAAATAAATACATTGAAGGCGGTTACGCCCGGTGTGTAGGATGGGGTGTTCGTATCTACGCAATCCTCAAAATCAATCCTGATAAAACCATGATCATGAAACGGCTGGGTGACACCAATAAAGGAAAATTCAAGTTCCATAAAACAAAAAGAACATTCCTGTTCACAAACAAAAACCACTTCTGGTATCAACCAGTCACACCTGTATGAAACACTTCCCGCACACTCAACATGTATACCTTGCAGGAGGTATTGAAGGTCTCACCTATGAACAAGCAACAAGCTGGCGTCTAAAAGCAAAAGATAAACTCAAATTTGCCAATATCGATTGCCTTGATCCGTGCCGAAGAGTGTCATTTGTAAGCAGCAAATCACGACATGCTGATGCTCGTATCTGGAAAGCAGACCTGCAAGATATCGCCTACTCGTCAGTCATCCTTGCCAACCTAAGCGAACACCTTCCCGGTAAAAAGTGGGGTACTGTAGCAGAAGTAGCTCATGCTCATACCAAAAACAAAATCATTATTGTGCTGATGGATGAAGACCAATTCCACCACCCATTCATCACCCAATATGCCACAGAAATTCATTACACAATTGATGATGCTGTAGAAGCAGTAAAGGAATATTTCCTGTAACAAATGAAAATAATAGCTACCATATGGGGAATAATCGCAGGTACACTACTTGTAGGAAGTCTAATTATGCCTTGGCTGGACAAACAAGATAACTTAAAGCGATTTAAATGATCCTAAAAATCTGGACTGGTATACTTGTCTTCGGAGCAATATGTATCGTTGCTCAACTATTCAAACGTAAAAAGATCCACATCTAATATGCCTTATATCAACACAGAAAAACGTATTAACCTGGCAGACGGAATGACGCCAAAAGATGCAGGAGAGTTAAATTACTCTATAACCACACTTCTAATCGACTACATCGCAATAAAAAAATTAAACTACCAAACTATCAATGATATCGTCGGTGCTCTTGAAGGCGCTAAACTAGAATTCTATCGCCGTATTGCAGCACCATATGAGAATGTCAAAATAAATCAAAACGGAGACGTATATTGTGACTGACTTCTACGACAAACAATTCCTGAAAGAATTCTTCCCTGACAAACCTAAAATGTCAACCGAAATGAATAAACAAATGGAACGTGATATCAAAACCGAAATTGAACAATACCTTGAAATGCAGGCAATGAACGATGGTATAAGCAAAACCCTGGTAGACACCAACCTAAAAACATTTGCTGCTGCAAATAAACCACGCCTATCTGATATCCCTCCCGTAGCATTACTGGCTTTAGGTGCTGCAATGTCTGATGGTGAGAGAAAATATGGCAGGTTCAACTGGCGTGAAACAGGTAGTACCTCCAGCGTATTCTACGATGCAATGATGCGTCACCTGCTTGATTGGTTCAACGGTGAAGATTTCGCGCATGACAGCAAAGTTCATCACCTGGCTCACGTTATGGCATCATGTGCTATACTACTTGACAGTGACCTGCACACCTGTCTCAAAGATGATCGAGGAGACTACGGTACTGTTGTCCGTAAACCCGGCACATGGAAAGAAATATGAAACCAATGCTGCTTCCCCGAGAACTGCCTGATCTTGACAATCTAAAGTATCCGGTAATAGTATCTCCCAAGCTTGACGGAATCAGATGTTTAATGCAAGGTGGAGTAGCACTCAGCCGTACACTCAAACCTATCCCCAACAAACATATTCAAGAATGGGCAAATACTCACTGCTTTGCCTTGCAAGGGTTTGATGGGGAGCTAATTGTAGGTAATGCCACATCAAGTACTGTGTATCGAGATACCAACTCGTTTGTAATGTCACATGATAAAGTTGGCCCATTCAAATATTTTGTGTTTGATATGTGGGATCAATCAAGTACCCCGTACAATATGCGACTGTCAAACATAACCACAAATGCCCCGGCTATAACCAATTTTGTGGTGCTAAATTATAAAGTATGTAACAACAAATATGAAATACTTATATTTGAAGAACAAATGCTTGAACTAGGTTATGAAGGATTAATTATTCGTAACCCAGAAACTGAATACAAATATGGTCGTTGCACAATAAAAGAAGCTAATGCCTTCAAACTTAAACGATTTGAAGATGCAGAAGCAGTCATCACAGGTTTTGAAGAAGAAATGTACAACGGAAACAATGCAGAAACTAATGAACTCGGCAGAACTAAACGATCAACTGCTAAAGCTGGCTTATCTGGCAAAAACACTCTCGGAGCATTCATCTGCAAGACCGATAAAGGAATCGAGTTTAAAATCGGTTCGGGATTTGATCAGGCAGATCGAGAAAGTTTCTGGAACAATCAACCTGATTTGCTTGGACAAATTGTTAAATACAAACACTTCCCTATAGGTGTAAAAGATAAACCACGGCACCCTATCTTTCTGGGTTTCCGAAATAAAATAGATATGTAATGGAACTACTAAAAACTGTAAAGAGAAATATTACCGGCTCAGACAAACTGTTTGACATTTACAAATGCACTGTAGATGAAGTAGATACGTTTGAATCTAGTTCCGGTAAACAAATGATTGCAGCCAAAACAGAGGGCCGAACATTCAAAGGTCTATACAACAAATGGGTATACGATTATCTTTGTTCAAATGAGGGAGAAGAATCATTTATCGTGTTGTGGAGAGCGCCCAAAGGAGATTCAATGCTTGCCTACGTCAAAGATATATGGAAAGAACACTTAGAAGGTACTTATAATGTGGAAGTGCCTTTCACAGATAAAGCATATGAAGTTGACAACACAGATGCATTTGTGTATATGTGGGTTAACACAGAATCTGATAAAAAATATATTGGCAAACATAAAGGAACAATTTCCGATGGTTATATCTGCAGTTCTCAGGATATGCTTGCTGAATATGCCGTTAATCCAGATTGTTTCATAAGAACAATCCTTGCTTACGGCTCTGATCAGGCCATGCTAGAACTAGAAACCATGCTGCTACTGCAACTAAAGACAAAGCAATCACCCTTTTACTACAACATGTCCACTAATCTAAGGCTAAACTAGCCGGTACCTAATAGGATCTCCATGAAAAAAGCAAACAAAACAATGATCACCGTAAAAATTGAGATTGATTACTGCCCACACGCAGATACCATAAAATATTTCATTGATGATATATTTAATAAGCAGCTACATACCAATGAATCAGTAGCAATCTTATCAATAAACCACTTCCATAAAAAACCAAAATTAAAATGAAAACACAAGCAGACTGGGATACATTCTATATGAGAATGGCAGATCTAATATCCCAACAAAGCTATGCACAAGACAGAAAAGTAGGCGCTTTAATTGTAAAGGATGGAAACATAATTTCTTTTTCTTACAATGGAACTCTGCCGGGTCAACACAATTGCACAGTAGATGCGTCAGGAAGGACGCTTGACAAAGTACTCCATGCAGAAACACAGGCTATAGCAAAAGTAGCACGATCAAACCAAAGCACAGAAGGTGCAACCCTATACAACACCTTAAGCCCATGTATCGAATGTGCCAAACTAATAGCACAAGTAGGCATACACAGGTTAGTATACCGGGATACCTATAAATACACAGAAGGTATTGACTTTCTGAAGAAAGCAAACATTCTTGTAAATGAACCAAATACCCATAACAGGCTGGCCGAGCCTGAATGGTTAAGAAAAACAGGATTATTCTAATGGCTTTTAAAATTAAAGTTGCCACTGTTCATGACTGCGAAAAAGAAATAAAAAAGATGTTCAACAACGTCTTAAACGATTATTGCAGCAGATTTCAGGTAATGGTAACAAATACCAGCATAGAGGAAATTATATTTTGTCTTGTCAGCTATGAAGAAAATTCAGCCTCTGCAGGCATGACCTGTTATGCTGAAGATAGTAAAAAAATTATAGTCCAAACACGAGATCCATTCTTAAGTGATTGGGATGATAATCAATATACAAGAGCTAAATTTATAAACATCTTATCACATGAAATGGTTCATGTTTGTCAAGAACTAACAGGCAGAACAGGTATTAAAATAAATAGTTTAAAATATGATAAAAGTAACGAACAAGAAGCATACTTCTTTTCTCCTTGCGAAATTGAAGCAAGGTTATTTGAAGACCCATACACAGAAATGTATGGTCAAGATCTACTATGACCAAATTACGACTGGGATATGATATAGAAACCAATGGCTTAATGCCTGCGGTTAATACTATCTGGTGCCTGGTTATTTCCAATGCAGATACAGGTGAAATACTTTCTTACTCCGATCATGATAATGACCTGCCTTCTTTAGACGCAGGATTAGCATACCTGCACACAGCAGACATTATCTTCGGTCACAATGTTATTGGGTATGATAACGTTGTTCTGGCAAAAATTAAAAACTGGTATCCACTGCCTCATCAAAAGGTTATTGATACCTGGATTTTATCTTTGCTGGTTCAATACCAACGTAATCACAAGCATGGTCTTGCAGGTTGGGGAACTAAGCTGGGCTTTCCCAAGATTGATTGGGATGAATGGGACAAATACACCAAGGATATGCTTAACTACTGTATCCGAGATGTAGAACTCAATGTCAAAGTGTATAAGCATTTGGCAGAAGAAGCAACCAAGATTATAAAAAAGCATCCTGAATTTATCAAAGGTATGGATGTTGAAATGGAGTTTGCCAAGATAGAATCAGACATCCAACATACAGGATGGATGTTTGATATGGAAGCTGCAGTTAAACTTCTTAACGATCTTGAAATAAAAATGCATGCTATTGAGCATACACTTGAACCGTTAATTGGTATGCGTTGCATCAGAACAGATGGCCTTGAAAGTAAATCTCCGGCATGGCGTAAAGACGGTTGCTACACTGTTGCCACCGTAAAACATTTCGGATACCCTCAGGAGTCAGGTAAAGAGGAACGCCCTATTGAAGGAGCATACTCCCGCATATCTTTTGAACAAGGTAAAGTAGGCCAAATCGAAGTAGTAAAAGATTATCTATACAGTATAGGCTGGGTGCCTGATGAATGGAACTTTGAAAAGGTCAATGGAAAATTTGTGAAAAAATCACCTAAGATAACAGAGAGTTCCCTTGAAAAGTTAGGTGGATCTGCTATTACAATCAGTGAATACTACACACTACGCTCCAGACAAGGGGTATTAAAAGGATGGATAGAAAGTGTACAATCAACAGCAGATAAAAGATTACACGGCAAAATGTGGACTATTGGTACTCCTACTTTCAGATGTCGTCATGAAGTGGTTGCAAACATCCCATCAATTGATTCAATTTACGGAAAAGAAATGCGATCATTACTTGTCTGCGAACAAGGAACATCAATAGTAGGAGCTGACTCTTCAGGCAATCAGATGCGGGGTCTGTGCCACTATATTGATAATGATACATTTACAAATGAGGTAATCAATGGAGACGTTCATCAACGCAACGCAGATGCTCTTGGAGTCAGCAGAAAACTTGCCAAGCCTTTCCTTTATGCTTTTCTGTTTGGCGGCGGGGCTGGTAAACTTGGTTCTATTCTTACTGGCAATACTGATGCTAAAGTCGGTGCCAAAGCAAAGGAGAAGTTCCAAGACTCGATTCCTGGAATGAAACAATTAACTGACAAGTTAGAAGATGAGTTTAAAAGAACAGAAGAAATATTCGGAAAAGAAAATGGATTTATCCGTGGCTTAGATGGTAGAATTGTTTTTGTCAAATCCAAACATCAAGTCCTAAATTACCTGCTGCAGACAGCTGAAGGCATTACCTGCAAAGCTGCTGTGGTATACGCCAAACGTGAACTGCTCAAAAGAAAGATACCCCACTACATTGTATTACACTATCATGATGAATTTGCTGTTGTAACTCCAGATCAGTATACAGAGGAAGTTGCAGAGATTGCAGTAGAAGCCTTCACAGAAGCACCTAAATGGTTCGGCATAAAATGTATGAATGGTGCCGCACATATCGGAAAGAAATACTCAGATGTCCATTGAAAATGTTGAACAAGAGCACTTTGATATAGCAATCATTGATGCTGATAGTATTATCTATCAAATAGCGTATACCCAGAAGTCCCCTGCGCTTTGTAAAAAAGAAATGGATTCTAAGATCAACCAGATCATGAATCAAACTAACGCAAGGTCTGGGGTTATCTTTATTAAAGGTAAAAATAATTTTAGATTTAAAGTAGATCCTGAATATAAAGCCCATCGAGTAAATAAGGTCGAACCTGATATTCAAGAACGTATTGACGCTTTGTTTGAGTATACCCGTACTTTTGCAATGGAATCAGTTGATGGAGAAGCAGATGACTACTGTTCTATCACGGCCAGAATGGCTGTCAAAGAAGGAAAAAGCCATATAGTCTCTCATATAGATAAAGACCTTAACTGTATTCCCGGTTGGCATCACAACTTCAAGACAGGAACTCTCTACCAAAACAACGAGGGCAAATGCTACGAGTGGCTGATGCAACAAATCTTGACAGGTGACAGCACAGATAACATCAAGGGGCTTGCTAAGGTTGGCCCAGTAACAGCAACAAAGATCTTGGATGGGGTATCCCATTGCAAGATGCTGTCGCTTGTCCTTGATACCTGGAAGGAACGACAAGGAAGTGAATGGGAAAACAACTTTATTAAGTGTGCTAACAACATTTATCTGCGAGAGTACATGGATGACTTGCGGCCTCTAAGCCTGGCAGAATTAAAAGAAAGGTTGGAATGGAAGATTATGGACATTGGATTGCTTTATCAGATAGACCCTCCGAAGCCTTTGGATTCATCTATTTTGTCTTTGGCCCAACAGGAAGACAATACATTGGTAGAAAGCAACTGATAAGTGTTACAAAAAAACTCAAACCTGGATCTAAGCGGCGAATCGTTACTCGCACAGAAAGTGGATGGAGATCATATATGTCCTCCTGCCGGGAACTCCTTGATGATATTGAGCTGTACGGATCTGGAACATTTACTTTTGTTATATACAAATGGTGTAACGGCCCCGGAGATCTTACATATAGCGAGGTCCAAGAGCAATGGGCAGGTGAGGTCTTATCTAGAGATGAGACACCTTTCGGGGAGCGTATTTGGTATAACGGGAACATCGGAGCCGTTAAATTTCTGAAACCAAAATGAAAAAACAAAAAGAAAAACCACAAGAAAAACAAGAAGAATCCTACATCGAATTAAAATCAGATAACAGAGAAGCATTTCAAAACAAACAAGACAGAAAAGAGCAAGCACATAACCGCAGAAAACAATTAAGAGAACTCCGAGAAGATAACGATTGGAATTAAAATGGCGCAATGGATACAAACAGGCTGCTCTAAATGTAGCAGCCATGATGCATTCTCCTACAAAGAAGGTGATGAATGGGGCTATTGCTTTAGCTGCACTCGCTCGTCACCTGTAGACCCTAATGCTGTAACAAGCTATACAACCAAACAAGACTATAACATGCACTATGTAGACGAAATTGTGAGTTACACCTCACGAGGTTTTAAAGAAAGAGGTATCACCAAGGTGGTATCAGAACATTATGGAGTTAAAGTAAGCTATGATGAAGACGGCGAGATCATTAGCCATTTCTATCCTTATACTAAAGACAATGAAGTTGTGGCATATAAGGAACGTAAGCTACCCAAGTCATTTGTTATCCACGGTAACTTTAAAAACATTCAACTCTTTGGACAAAATGTTTCGCAAGGTGGCCGCAGGATTGTTATCACTGAGGGCGAGCTTGATGCGTTAGCCGTAGCCCAAGCTCAATATGACAAATATAAAAAATTCTATCCTGCAGTGGCGATACCAAGCTCTGCAGCTACTAAATTAATCCTTGATCAAAGAGAATGGTTGCGTTCTTTTGAGGAAGTAATTCTGATGTTTGATCAAGATGAAGCAGGAAAGAAAGCAACTGACATAGCCGCCAAAATTATTGGCTATGACAAAGTTAAAATTGCAGTGCTACCCGAAAAAGATCCTTGTGATGTGCTGATCAAGCATGGTAGTGATGCTCTGATGAATGCTGTATTTAATGCCAAGGCATTTAGTCCGGCAGGAGTAGTCAAAGGAGAAGACATCTGGAACCAATACAAAGATATGCTAAACGTATCTTCAATCCCTTATCCGGATTGCCTTGGTAATTTGAATGACAAGCTAGGTGGTATGCGTCAAGGCGAAATTGCTTTGTTTGCTTCAGGCACAGGCTCAGGTAAAAGTACTGTCATCAAAGAGATTGTACTTGAAATCATGGATACCACAAGTGATATGGTTGGTATGGTATCACTTGAAGAATCTATCGGAGATACAGCAGAAAAATTTATTAACATGGCAATGAAGAAAACATTTTCAGATACCTCCACAGAAGAGGAACAACGTGTTGCCTTCTTAAAAGTATTTGCCGATGAACGACTTGTGTTGCTTGATCACCAAGGTTCTGTGAGTGATGACTCTTTGATTGATAAGATTGAACATCTTGCTGTAATGGGCTGCAAATACATTATCCTAGATCACATCACTATTGCAGTGTCTGAAGGAATTAAAGGTAAAACAGGCAACGAGGCTGTTGACGCTTTCATGTCTGACCTGCTTAAGATTGTCAAGAAGCATAACATCTGGCTAGGTGTTATCTCTCACCTGCGTAAAGGTGAAAAGCCATTTGAAGAAGGCCATATGCCTTCCATTGATGACATCAAAGGATCAGGCTCAATAAAACAAATTAGCTTTGACATCCTGGCTTTCTGCCGTAACATGGTTGCTGCAGATGAAGTGACAAGGAATACTATCAAATTACGAGTGCTTAAGTGCCGTAAGACAGGTCGCACCGGTGACTGTGGCAGTGTGCGTTATAATACCGTTACTGGAAGACTCCAGAAAACTGAGATAGTTGATTTCGCTTAACATAGGAACTTGAATGAACCCCGTAGAATATTTAACTGAACGAGTAAGCGCTGTTGTGCTAGACTCAGATAAGATCTACAATCATGGATGCCTGCTTATTGCTCAACACCCTGAATGGGAAGAGCACCTTGAGATGCTTGTAAGTGAAGCCTGGGATGTGCTGACCAGATACTGTATCCGTAATAAAAATGAAACACACAGCGCCTCCGCTAAATTAACCTTTGCCAGTAATCTGATTGGCAGAAGGCTAACAAAACATTTGGGTATTGACAGCAGCAATATCAAATCTACCCTGGCTCTTGGTGACTTAATGCTTGAGTCATTCCTACAAGAAAATCTTATTGAGATCTTTCGGGAATACGACGGGATTAAAGCGCCTTACATGGTCAAAATTAAATGGCATGTTAATAGCATCAAACCAATATTGATTGGTACTACCTTTGAAAAGCCTCAGCCTATCAAAGGTTTAATTTCCCCTATAACCAAGGAACCTTATATCAAAGGCTGGAACAGCAATGAAAGATTTATTCAGCATATTGATTCAAGATTTGTTAAGGCTATTGAAATTTTAAGGCAGCAACCTTGGAGTCTCAATGAAAAAGTATTAGAAGCTGCCCGACAAAATCCTCCACAGAACACAATTGAACTTGTCAACTCTGATGGGGAAATCCTTACCTACAATATACATTCTGGAACAAAGCTTCCTAAAGATACCACGCACGCTGATGGCACAAAATACCTTGGCAAGCGAGATCCTAAATTACAAAGATTAATTTCTAAGTACTACGAGTACAACCAAATTATTCGCAAAGCTGACCTCATAAAACAAACAGGTTACCCTTTTTATCAGGAAATATCCTGCGACTATCGTGGTCGTATGTACTACGCCGAATCATTCCTTGAGTTTCAGGGCAGTGACTTTGCCAGAAGTATGTTTCTGTTTGATAATAAAAAAATTGTCAATGAAGAAGGCTACAAGTGGATGTGTATCCATGCAGCCAACTGTTGTAATCAATCATATACTATTGATCAATTAAAAAAGATAAAGTGGTTGTCAACTGATTATGTAAAACATCTGGAGTCAGAAGGGCTGGACACAATCTCCCTAGATAAAATGACACTTAAAGATAGAGCAGCATGGGCTTACAATAACATGGAGCTTATCTCTTTAGTTGCGTCAAACAACATCATTGACAAACAAACTGAAAAGCCTTACAGCTTTTTAGCCGTGTGTAATGAAATAGTTAAGTATGTTCAGGCAGAATTTAAAGACTTACCTTATGAATCAGGCTTGCCTATCCCTATAGATGGCAGCAACAACGGCTATCAACATCTGGCAGCTATGTCTAAAGACAAACATGCAGGTGAGCTGGTGTCTTTGGTACCGACAAGTATTCAAAAAGATTTTTATGTGGCTGTAGCCAAAGAACTTATAATGCTTATGCCTGATTGGTTTGCTGAAAGACAAATGCCAATGAAAGTTATCCGCAAAGGTATTGCCAAGCGTGGTGCAATGACCCGAGCATATTCAGCAGGAAAACAACGTATTGCCAAAAATATGTATGATGACTGCCATGTTGAAGGCTACACAACTAAATACAATATAGACCAAGATCAATGTGATTTGCTGGCAGGTAATTTAATTACTGCAATTAATATTGTATGTAGTGGGCCACTAAAAACCAGTAAATACCTTCAAAAGATTGCTGAACACGAATTAAATAATGACCGCACAGTACTTGAATGGACTACCTCAAGTGGATTTCCTGTTATATACAAAGCTTATTTGCAACATGAATTCAAACAAAGGGGAACTATCCGAGGAATACAAGGAAACAAAGACGGAAGAGTAACCCACGTTGTCAGGGTTAATATCTCCAATAAAGAAACAGGAGATAAAGTAGCTTGCCGCAGATCTTTTGCTTCCGGCATCAGCCCTAATGTAGTTCATTCCTATGATGCTGCTCATATGGCTAATACTATTGTTGCCTTTAACGGTAGCTTTGCTGCTGTGCACGATAGTTTCAGTTGTCACGCATCAGACGTATCTTTCCTGCAAGATGTTACCAAGATTACATTTCAGGCGCAATATGACGTTCCTAACTTCTTTGATATCCTTCAAGACAATTTAATGCAACACAAAGATACCTTTACCGTACCGCAACCCAGCCTTGGATCCCTCAATCTGGCTGATCTAACCAACTCCGAATACTTCTTCTGCTAACAAGGACAATAATAAATGAATTCATACCAAGAATTAATCGCCAAATCACGATACGCTCGTTACATCCCTGAGCTATCTCGCCGGGAAAACTGGGATGAGACCGCTGATCGTTGGCTTACTTTCTTTAAAGACCATTTCAAAGATAGGCTTGATGATCGATGGGAAGGATGGAAAGATCTATCTTACAGCATTAAAAATCTGAAGTCACTGCCCTCAATGCGCTCTATTATGACTGCAGGTGAAGCACTCAGGCGTACTAACGTGGCAGCATACAACTGCAGCTACCTGCCTGTAGACCACCCAAGGGCTTTTGATGAGGCTATGTACATCTTGCTATGCGGAACAGGAGTAGGCTTCTCTTGCGAATCAATGTACACCACCAAATTACCCTATGTACCTCCATTATCACCAACAAGTCTTGCTATTCTAGTTGGAGACAGCAAGGAAGGCTGGTGTAAAGCATTCAAAGAACTTATTATGGGATTGTACCATGGTAATATTCTCTCATGGGATGTGTCTCAAGTACGTCCTGCAGGAGCGCCTCTCAAAACCTTTGGTGGTCGTGCATCAGGGCCAGCACCTTTGGTTTCTTTATTTGAATACACAGTAGCTAAGTTTAAAGGTGCTCAAGGCCGACAACTAAAACCTATTGAAGTTCATGACATCATGTGTAAGATCGGTGAGGTAGTTGTTGTAGGTGGTGTACGGCGATCTGCTATGATCAGCCTCGGAGATCTGGGTGACTATGAACATGCAACAGCCAAGACCGGTGCATGGTGGGAACAGCATGGTGAACGAGCACTATCTAACAACTCAGCCGTGTACAACTCCAAGCCCTCTATTGGTGTGTTCATGAAAGAATGGAATGATATCTACAACAGTCACTCAGGTGAACGTGGTATCTTCAATCGTGAAGCATCTCAGAATCAAGCTGCCAAGTGGGGCAGACGTAGTGCTGACATAGACTACGGTACTAATCCATGTGCTGAGATTATTCTCAAGCCATACCAGTTCTGTAACCTGTCTACTGTGGTTGTTGAACCTGATGATACCCTGGAATCTCTGAAAAAGAAAGTCTGTATTGCCACCATCATGGGTACTATGCAGTCAGACCTAACTTACTTTCCTTACCTGCGAAACATATGGACTAAGAACACAGAAGCTGAACGATTGCTGGGTGTGTCGCTAACTGGTATCTTTGATAACAGGCTTCTTCGCCATGAACGTGGACTGCCTGCGGTACTAGCAGAACTTCGAGATACCGCACGAGATACAAACAGAGTAATGGCAGAGATGCTGGGTATCAGCTGCTCAGTGGCTATCACTGCGGTCAAACCTGAGGGCACTGTATCTCAATTGACACAAACTTCCAGCGGCATACATGCAGGTCATGCCCCATACTACATTCGCCGTATCCGTCAAGACAAGAAAGACCCATTAACTCAATTCCTTATTGATCAAGGCGTGCCTCACGAGGACTGTGTAATAAAGCCTAAAGATACAGTTGTGTTCTCATTCCCTCAGCACTCACCGGGATTTACCCGCAAAGATATTACTGCTATTGAACACCTAGACATCTGGCTGGCATATCAGCGGCACTACTGCGAGCATAAGCCTTCAGTCACTATCTCTGTCAAAGAACATGAGTGGTTGGAAGTGGGTGCATGGGTGTACAAACACTTTGATGAGTGTACAGGTATCAGCTTCTTGCCTGACGATGGAGGTACATACCAACAGGCACCCTATGAGGAGTGTACCAAAGAACAGTATGAGGCTATGCAGATGCCAGCTATTGATTGGTCTCTGTTCATCGAAGAGCAAGACAACGTTGAAGGTGCTCAAACCCTTGCTTGCAGTGCTTCAGGGTGTGAAATTTGATATGACAACAATTAAGATGTTCACGACTAAAACGTGCGCACCCTGCAAACAAATGAAAGAAATTATGGCTGATATTGACCACACTAAAGTACATCTTGAATACCTTGACGCCCGAGATGAGACAGCTCAAGTAATAAAATATGGAGTTAAAAGCGTACCATATTTTGTTATGGAAGAAGATGATCGAATTATAAATACACATGCAGGAACAATGTCTGTCACAGAGTATGCCAGTTGGCTGGGTACAGCAGACTATGAGCATGATGGTCAACCAGATGAAGCCCAAGAATGGCATGACTTTGACCCAGAATGTTAGTAACTGGTTTAGTCGGTACCTAATAGGAAGGTCAAGACAAAGCAACAGCCTTCTAAGCTGTAAATAATAGCTCAAGTCTTATATGACACCAACAAATAAAGGAAATAAACAATGGCAAAACCACAACCGCTGGTCTTCCCTCTCCGTAACTTGTTTGCAGATAACTTTGTTGTCTACTACAAATCACATGGCTACCACTTCAATGTACAAGGCCCAACCTTTTCTCAAGACCACGCACTACTAAAAGAGATCTATGATTTTCTGTGGGAACAACATGATAACCTTGGTGAACATCTCAGGCAAATGGATAAGCCAGCACCAAGCTCTCTGAAAGCTATCCTTGATATCTCTGAAGTTACTGAGTGTATGAAGCTAAATGAGACCAGCGCAGTAATGTTCGCCGAACTATGCGATGACTTTGATACCCTCATTCTTAATGCCCAATGGTTGTTTGCAAACTCTGCAGAATGTGGAGGGTTAAACACCTTTATAGGGGATTACCTGCGTGACCTCGGCAAATTAAATTGGAAAGTTAAAGCAACATTAAACAGGAGTATTAAATAATGGTTACAACAAATCACAATTACGCAGCTAAACTAGGATTAGATATTGATGATACTGAGCTAGTAAATCGCTACAGTTTGGATCCCAAAGTAGCTCACACCCCCGCTATAAATGAAGCTGTACGTAAAGCAATTTACCTTGAAAACATTCAAGATCTAAAAGAAGGTGGCTTTTCTGAAGGCCAAGCTCGTTCTATTGCAGGAACAAAACTTAATGAAGCCAAAGCAGTAGCAGCAAGTATGGCTAAACAATAAAAAATAACCCCTTAAGGATTACTCCTTAGGGGGTTTTTATTTATTTAGTGTTTGTTATTTGGTTAGACATTGACCTAAGCATCTGAGTAAATGTAGCATTGCTTACTTTAAAACCACGAAGGGAATTTAATAAACTACCTGCCTTATCTTTGATGTGACTGTATTTATATTTAGCATCAGTCAAAAACTTCTTTGAATGAGTCATCTCTACAACACCTACATCCTCGCGCATAAGCGTAAGCAAATCAGCCCATTGTTTTGGAGTAACTCTGTTATGCGTTCTTGCAGAAAAATTTCTTTCAGTAGGAGGCAACCAGCCTAAGCCCATAGCAGTATCCAAAATAAATTTGCTATGCTCTTTATTAGCTTTAATCCGTTTGTCGGCAGCACTATCAGCTGCAATTCTACCTCGTTGTTCTTCTCGTGTTATTCCAAAGCTGTAATTATAAATCCTGTCAAAGTAACCACTCAAAGCTTTGTACTTGCCATTCATACCAATATCTGCAAATCCTTTTGAAGTAATTTCTTTGTGAGCACGTACAATATCTTCTTTCATAGATTGTTCTAAACTATCTAGAATAGGGGTGCTGTTTTCCGCTAAAATATGTGGAGCAACATTATTAAACGCGTTAATATAAAGCAGAGTAGAACTGGGATCAGTAATACCCGCATCATGGACTGTTAAAATGTTTCTTGGTTCTTTTCGTGGTTGACCTTTATTGTCTCTGTTATCTTTGTTGATAAAAGTTAATACAATAGCAAGCCAGTTTGCATCACCATTTTGAATTAAATTAACAGGTAAAGCTTTACCGGCTTTATCTCCGTAAGTTGCGTGGTCAGTTAGCTGATCCAAAATATCTGGAATACTTGCATTGATTGCTTTAATACGTTCTTTGGCAATGCTAATATCAGCTTGAGACTTGCCGTAATCACCGGGGGCCATTAAACTATTTGCTCGCCCTGCCAAGGGAAATCCATCCTCTTTAAAGCCAAGAATATCTTGAACAGTATTTGTTTCATCATCATATGGCACAATATGTTTGATACCAAGATCAACTTCTGTGTTCATAAAGCCTTTAACTTTAGTGCTGCCATTAACTGCTGCTTTAACTTTAGCAATACCAGTTGCTGCACGTTGATAACCTTTTAAAGTTGCAAGGTGACGCTTAGTTGATGTGCTATACAAAGAACTAAGGTCTTCAATGAATTCTTGTCTATTGTTTTTATACAAATGCTCTTCAATATATTGCAGCTCCGGCCCAACTACCGAATATAGCTTAGCCAACATATCTTTTACTTCTGTAAACATATAATCAGCATGTTTGCCGTACAAACCAGCAACAACAATACCTCTTGCATACGCCTTATCAAAGCTACCGCCTAACTCTCCTTTAGCTCTGGCAAACATTGATTTAATTTTATCAGCTTTTTCTTGCTCAAACTCACCTGAAAAAGTATCATCAACATCCATATCAATTGTGCTGCTTGCTTTATTACGAAGATCCTTAAAGTTAAATTTAAGTTCTTCAAAAGCACGACCACCTACTGGTACACCAAGCATATTAGCTACGCTAAGATCCCCAATTAATAGCGACATGATAATAGCGTTAGACTGGGAAGCGTCTGTTTCAATTGTTGAAGCCATAGTAACAGATGCTCCACCTTCACTGGAAGCTCTTAACATATCCGCTGCCATCAAAGAGTTTGAAAGAATTGGCCCCCATTCTTTTTTTTCAAAAAGGTTTGAAAGAGATTTAAATGCGGGAGGTAGAGTAACAGCATCATTTGCAGTAGGAAATCCATTCTTTAACCAACCTTGAGCTTGTTGCCCAAATGCCGCAACTCTTTTCAACAAATCAGGGGTCATTGCCGCAATGTATTCTCCGGGTGCTGCTCTGTTACCCGGAACTTTATGGTAGCCCATTGTTTCTGCTACCTTAGAAATCTGATACAAAGCACCCATCATTGCCAATTCTTCTTCGGGCAAGGCGTATAATGCGCGTTGAATACTTGCGCCAACAGCAATGCCTTTCATATTAGAGGTGTTGTAAATGCTTCTTGCTTTATCTTTTAACCTGCCAATTTGCTGAAGCATGTTAGCTTCAACTCTTGCTTTATGTTGCACAGCAAACCACATGCCTGGGCGAATAGTACCTGAGTGGTTAGTTGTGTTAATATCTGTCGCTGTCGGAAACATTCGTTTAGTTGCATCCGAAATTTGAACAGTAGTAAATCTGGCACCTTTATTTAGATTACCACCAAGGTAATCTTTTAAGTGTTTGTTAATTTGATCTAGTTTATTTTTGGAAATATCCATAATAATCTTTACAGTATCTTCAGGCCTTACCCCTTGCTCAATTAGCTCTTTAAATTTTTCAACAACAAAATCTTGAGATAAATCTGCAATTGATTCAGCAAATACGGAGGTACTAAATGCATTAGGTATTTTTACATTTGGGTAATTACTTGGAGCGTATACTTGCATACTTTTATTTACATCAGTATACATTTGTTCCAGCATATGCAAATTTTGAGGATTAACCATAATTCCTGTAGAACTAACAATCATTGCAGCTGCTTCAATTAAATTAGGGCTGCTAACTATTTCACCCTTATTGTTTTCAGTAGTAATAAACCTACCATCTTTAGAGTACAAAGCAGCTACACCTGCATACCTGTTATTTACTGGTGGCAGATTTTGAGAACGAATAATCGGCTCATTAACATTCAAATGCCGTAACTCCGTATCATACATTGCAGCTGCACGGTTTGTGATAGCAAGCATTTCCCTGCCTGTCTTAGTTAGGATAGGATAGTATCTTCCATGTTTATCCCGCCCTAAATCAACAAAGCCTTGGTCATACATGTTGTAAGCTAATGCGCTGGCAGTTAATGGGGAGACTGCTCCTTCAGCTCTAAAACCGCCGGGTGAAGCGGGAGGGCTAACTAACTTTGATATTGAATTACCAAGGCCATTAATCCAGCCCTGTAACACCGGCTGACTGGTAATATCTCCCATAGCTGCAGCATATTCTTGTTTACGCTCTGCAGGATCTTTGCTGAGGTTAACTGGGTTTAAAAATTCAGGATCATCATAAGATACTTCTTGAGGTACTCCCTCGGGGTTATCTACCATGTTTGCATACCGGCGAGATAAAATATCACTTGCGGATCTAGCCGAAGCTAACAACATAACTGATCCAATATTATTCACTGATTTAGGATCATCATTTAGCCGCATATCTTTTGCAAGAGCGTTTAGTACCTGCTCATTGGCAAATGCACCCTCATTATCTAACACAGTACGTTGCATTTTGTTAGCTAAATTTGAAATAGCTGTGGCCTCAACTGCTGCATCTGCAATATCTAAATTTGTTTGACTTTTCTTTTCATATTTAGGATGAGACCTATAACCCAGAGCATCATAAGAGGGTGCTACTTGCGCCTCAGCTTGCCTTAAAGAATCTAATGCAACACCTGGCTCTGCAAAGTTAGGGATGTTTGTAGGCAATGCAAGACGAACACCTTGCTCCTCTCGGTCTTGCCGTTGATCCATAGCGGGGATAGGTTGGGCCTCACCTACTACGGGACTTGGGCCAATGTCTGCCTCTGAGGGTACCATTGCCAGCCCAGTAGTAGGCAACTCCGGCAACGAAGAACGAGATGTTGCGTCACCCTGCGCCTGATCAAGCATTGTGCCGGGGAATCGGTTAATGGGTTGCCCCTGCAATTGTTTCTGAATTTCTTCAGGAGTGTATTCAGGCGTGTCATATTGATTTGTTATTGAATACGGTACCTGTGCTGCCTGTGCTGCCTGTGATAATGGAGCGGCAACACTTGTGCTGGGTTTTTTTAAGCTGATCATTGTTTATTTTCCTTCTCGAAAAAATGTCTTACACCGGGGATCTCTCCAAATACAGGAACACGCTTAATTAAGTTAGTTTTTTCTTTACTATCATCTTCTTTTGACGCAATACCATATAAGTCTTTGCCTGTGTTGACTGCCATATTAAGGGCGGGGGATTGGTTTATAAGTGGATTAAACGGGTTTGTTGATAAGGGATTGCTTACTACTCCTCTAGCTGTACTACCTATATCAGTTACTAGCCTAGCTGTTGAAGTAAAAACATCGCTATGAGCTTGGCCAATAGTGTAGTCAAAAGATTGCCTCAGTCTTTTAGCTAATTTTTTCTCATCATCTTTTTCTGATTCATCACCACGTAAGGAATCTTTAAGATACATACCTGCGTATGCAATAGCAAATGCCATCATCAATGCGCTAAATGTAGAGTACGTATATTTAACATCACCTCTTTTCATATACATATTCCACAGTTGTGGCATTACATTGCTTGAAAAATGCCAAGTAAACTTTTTAAATTGAGTAAACAAAACAAAGCGTTGATCATCAAGTATTTTGGCGGTACTCCCCGGCTCTGGCCTGGAAGAAAATTCATCAATAAAATTAATAATACCATCGCGCAGAGAGACCCGTATTCTTTCAAATAGAGGATCGGCAGGAGATAGCGCGCCTATAGTTTCTTCTGTAAGACCGCCTATTGATTTATAAATATCAACTAACTCATCAGGATCCATTCTGTAATAAGCCAGCCTATCTCTGGCCCATCGAGTCATATCATTATCAGTGTCTACCTCTGCTATGATAGAAACAAGGTGATTTATTTCATCTGCTGCCAACGAAGCTCTTGCAGCTCTTGCAGCGTTAGTTGCAGATTCAACCATGTTAACCTTAAACATAACCTTGCTCATATTACGTTTTGATTGTGTGCTGATATTAGCGCCCACATTAAAAGCAATGTCATTCATTTTTCCATGATGACCTGTTTGTTGCAACAGCTGCATGGCCTCAGAGGTATCTTGCTCATCTTGCGCTTTTATACCGCCACGAGTAATCATACTACCCAGTTGAGTAAATTTAGTAGTAAGATCTTTGGCAAATTCTTTTGCAGTAAGACCAAAATATTTTACCATGTTTTTTGGAGATAATCCTATTGCCCCAAATACTATCTCAGATAGATTAGCAAACAAAGACGTATCCATGTATACCATCATAGATGCAAATGTTAAATTTTCATTTACACCACGGATAAGGTCACTCTCAGGTCTATTAAGTCTGCCATCAAATGACTGCATTTGTTGCTCAAGGGAGATAGCCAGTTTAGAAGCTTCCCCTGCAGTAATTTCGTTAGCTGCCAGCATCTTGGCAATGCCTTTGGCCAGCACTTCTCCGTTAGCGCCAAATATGCTGTTACGCACAGAGCCACGGGCTATCGCCTCTGTCAATCGAGCAACGTTATTTTCTACATCTTTAGATTTAAACTTGTTAAAAGCCGGGTTGTTAAGTACACCCAGCTGATTTAATTCACCAATCTCCCGATGGCTCATATTATCTTTTATGCGAGCTACTAAGTCTTTAAAGTAGGAAGTATTAGGTGCTGATCCTACTGAACCATTGCTCTTCCATTGAGCAGAAAGTAATTTAATTAGTTCATCTTCGTGCGTACGGACTAACAAAGGATCAAATATTTGATTCTTTAAAAAGAAATCAGGACTCCTGACTTCTGCAGAACTCCAACCAGTGTTAACTCCAAGTTCATCCAAGTGATCTGCAAGCTCATTACCAATAGAATCTAAAATTGTTCTGAATTGTTTGGCACCAGCATGGTTACTGTTGTTATTAAGGGAATCCATAAGAGCAGTGCCAATATCTTTGTTGTTATCCGTCCCAAACAAAATCCGTTTGTCAGCCCTACTAGGTAAAGCCGCCGTTACTGAGTTAGCAATCATATGTATTCTTTTAAATGCAGATAGCCCTGAGTAAACACCCCGAACGCTTTTAGCATCTAGTAGCCCTGCAATCTCTCTGCCGCCAATAAATTTTGTAAGATGAGCAACAGCATTATCTCTTGCCTGTGAAAAAGCTCCACCATTAGAAAGAATGCTTTTAGTATCTTCCCACAAAGAAGCTTTGTCACCTTGCAATATAAAGCTGGATAGTGGTAAATCTTTACCGTATTTATCTTTTCCTAGCGGCTCAACAGATCCCCTTAATTGTTGGCTGAGTTGTACGTCATTGAGCTTACCTCTGTTGCGTAGTATTTCTTCACGCTCCATAAGAGAAACGTCTGTTCGTTGCCGTGTTTCTACTCCGGAAATATTATTTAATTCTTGGTTAAATAAAGATTTTTCATACATAGATGAAGGAGTGTGCATAGCACCTCCGAGAATACCCCCAACAACCGCTGCTTCTCTTGCGCGTTTATATAGCACTTCCCAATTAAAGTCTTGAGAGCTTGTTTCTGTTATTGCGGTGTACTGCATTACCTCTTGCAGTAACTCCGTAGCTGACTCTTTACCGGCTGCTTTTGATATGCTAAATAAAACATCTAACAATCCTTTTTTAGCTGCCAATTGATTAGTCGCTGAAGCAGTAATTAACCGTGCATAATCCTTGCCTAAATCGGATATCCCAGAATTTAAAAGAATTTTGGCTTCAGGTAAAGTAATACTTTTACTTATATGATTGGATGCAATATATTGAGCTACTTTATCTCTGCCTGCAACAGTAAGCAAGTCTTTAGCTTTAATTGCTCCTCTAGAAAAACCAAACCTATCTACTAAGCCAATAGCTATTCCTGCAGCTGATGCAACTAGTGGGTTTTTCTCATCATCAGCCTGTTCTCCATAAACATCGGCAACAGCCATAGCCATGGGGATTATTGTAGCACCAAATGGCCCAGCTAATACTCCCCCTGCCACAGAACCGGCTACCATCACCCCCATTTGAGGGCCATACTGCATAATAGAGTTACCAATAAATTGGAACGTTCTCATGGGATCCGCAATGGCATCGTCTAGTGTTGTAAGAGTTCCACCTGTTACATCTTTATCTCCAACTTTTAAATCAATCTTGCGGTGTTCACGTTCATTTTTATTGAGCAACCCTTTGCTGTATTCAGTAATAGCTGGGCTATTAATTACATCACCTGCATAATCAAGAAAGTTGGCAGCAGAGTCCTTAACAGCAACCATCCCCATGTCCCATGCTCGTCCCATTTCTCCCATGCTGCCATAACTGGGTGTGGTGTTCATACCCTCAAGAGAACTGATGTAGATATTGCGGGGTGCATTTAAATTTGACTGATAGTTACTTCGAAGAATTTCTAGTTTTGCTTTTGCTGCTTCTCTTTGTTTATCATTTATTTTTGGGCTTTGAATACGTGTTTCTAAAGCCTTAATCATTTCTTCTTGTTGTCCAAGACCTTTATGTCCTGTTGCCCCTACATAATTTTGGTATTCTTCAATTGTGTTAGCTTGCATAGCCGAAATACTTCCTGTGCCTCGCAAGGCATCTTCCACAATTGATCTGGCTTTATCAATAGGGCGAACAACTGATGAATTTCTTACAGCGTTATGGAAACGAGTAATAGATCTTGCTTCAATATCCTCTGGTGTTGTCCAAGCATTAGCAGGAATAATGTCATTAGCTATTAAAGCAGAACTAAGTTTAGAACCACTTGGTTGTTGTAAATCAGCAACAGACCTCCCATAAGATAGCTTGTCCGAAGCAGAAGGAATATTAGTGTATCCTCCCTCTTTAATTAAAAGATTAACTGCTTCTTTTTGGGCTAAACCCAGACGAGATCCGGCTGAAAATCCACCAACAGAAGTTATCTTAGGGGTTTCTGCCGCATCAATGCCACCACCAAAGCGAATGTTTCCATTAGCTTCGGTGATGATTGTGTCTGCATCATGAAGACGGCCCCTAATTTCCTGACCTTTTTTATCTTTAAAAAGAATAGGTTCTTCACCAGTAGTGGTTGGATACAACAAATTTAAGCTTTCTACTGGAGAATTTTCCATTTATTTTCCTTCTTTATTTAGGTTATAAAGGTTACGATACACGTAAGCCCACCAATCATTTGGTGCTTCATTAATTAGATTATAATATCTACTCTTATTGTCTACGCCTGAGAGTAAGGTTTTAACATTTACTTTACCTCTATCTTTTTCAAAATTAGAAGAAACTTCATCTAAAAATTCAGTTGGGTTTTTAAATCTACTAAGAGATTTTCCATTATTAAAAGGTGATGTTACCTCTTTAACGGCCTCTCCAATTCTGGCAGCAGAAATAGCTTCATCTGGTTTATCTCTTACTGTTATTTTATTTGTATCAGTTAATGATGCAACGTTAATAACTGCAAGATCAAGCATTTTACCAATATTAACTTCTTTATCTTTAGACTTAGCTGCAATGTTTAAAAAGCCATTTATTGCAGTAGCATATGGCGCAACCTCATCGTCTTGATCTAGCCGCCTTCTATTGTTTTTCCATTCTCGTAGTTGGGCATCTATTCCTCCTTCACTACCTTTAAGAAATCGTGGAGGCAGGTCTTTGCCATCTGAACTTTTTTGAGAAGTAAATAAACTCTTATTTAAACCGTTCATTGTTCTTTTAATATCTTCATCCGGGCTGTTAGCTGATGGGCTTGATTCTAAATAAGTACGTTTTTTATCGTCTATGGTGCGTAGAACTTTAACACCCCCATTAGGTGTTTTACTTAATATTAAAAAGTGTCCGGGGTTAGCAGGGTCTGGAGAGCCAGGTACTGTTCCCGATCTTCCACTTACAGCAATGTGAAGTGGTTTATCGCCCGGTTTAATTCCCAAATAAAATTCGGGAGTACCAACATCTTTTCTGTTAAGAATTATATCCGCATCAGTAAGATTACCTTCAAAAATTTCACGTTTAACCTGCCTATAAGCTTCATAATTTAATGAGCCAAGTTTATACATCTCATCGGCAGTTGATTTTAAATATTCTTTAGCATCTTTAGCAGGCGTACCACTATTAGATTGTGCATTCATATAAGCAGTGGCTGCTCTATAGTTTGCAATTTTTTCTTCACGAGTGTTAGCTTCTCTGTTTGCAATTGACAAGGCTGTTTTCTTAGCTTCAGCCGTAGCATGAGGTGCATTAAGCGAAACTATAAAAGCGGTGTTTGTTGATTCTTCCAATTCACGAATATTTTTTACATTCTCAGCAGTTACCGCTGCTTTTTGTGCTTCAATTAGTTTCTTTTGTTTGGCAAGCTCAAG
>Ga0114966_10001277_pt1 | contig 23381 bp, 37 predicted proteins | sample M_130207_XF_Meta_FD_87029 | JGI IMG/M metagenome (GOLD analysis project Ga0114966, IMG submission 87029) | Freshwater microbial communities from Lake Montjoie, Canada to study carbon cycling - M_130207_XF_MetaG | ecosystem: Environmental > Aquatic > Freshwater > Lake | place: Lake Montjoie... | reverse complement strand
TGGCTGTTCACCACGAGCATACAATCGAAGACGATTCATATCTCGCCACTGATTGTAATACCTACATTGAGTTCCGTCTTTTCTAAACCATTCGTATTGAATAGCTTGACCAACTTGTAACCCAAACTCCTTAGAATCCTTTACGGAATCAGGAGCAAACTGTGAAGGGAAACCTGTGGCGTTTATATTTACCTTAATATTATCTTCCATCTATTGTAATTAATTCGCTTCTATCACCTTTGTTATTATACCTTGCAAAGTTAACGCTTATTTTTGATTGTTTTTGTTCAGGTAAATACATGTGTTTCTGATTAGCCATGATGGCTAACCCTGAACTAATCGAAGCATCAAATCTTGTTCTATCACTAATATCAAATTTTGCCCAATCTTCTAGCGTTCTAGTGAATGGCATAGTTCCTATTTCATCAGGACTTCTATATGTACCCTCCATATCATACCCTACAAATTTTTCGATGTAGGACTCAATAGCTGAGGCGTGAGACTGTTTTACATCCTCAGATGAGTTGGGTATCCCTCCGAGTTCTCGCTCCGTCTGAGAGAGTTTATTGAAGTGCTTATCAGGTCTGTTCATACAGAAACCCCTGTACCCTCTATTCTTAAAATGATAAAGTAATCTAGGCTTGTTATTCTCTGCTAGTATTGGCATGCCATAAAATACACAAGCCATCAATACTTCTTCAAAGAATATCTCTGCTGTCTGTGGTCTAGCTACATATTCTAAAAAGAACTCATTGCTAGGAGCATCATCCATATTAAACTTTGTCAATCCATGCAATGCACCATTTGAACCACCACCACCTACAGTCCCTGATATATCATAAGAGTCACAACCAAAAGAACCTATATGTTCATTAGCAGGATACTTAACACCATTCTTTACAACAATTCTATTCTGTAATCCTTTAGCAGGAATCCAACTAATGTTAAATCTACCCCTAGTATCAGGAGTAAATATAACAGTAGAATCTTTTATTCCATCTTTCCAATTAAAGTTACCTCTAGTTAAATGGTGTGCAGTTATCTGTCCATCATTATGGTCTATCTGTTGATATATCTTTGTTAGATTAAATATAGATGACTTACTCTCATCACGAAATGCATGAGATGTAGTTCTTGGGAACTGACGATAAAATTCATTAAGTGCATCTGCATCACTCTTTAATGAGTCTACCTCATTTTCCCAATAATCTATAGCACCATTTTTAATCCACGCACCATCAACTCCCATTACAGGATTATTAGGTTTCCTAAACACAGGCATACCATGTATATCTATAAACCCTTCCATATTCCATTCCATTGGAATAAACAATGCATATAGTCCTGATTTAGTTTGACCGTTTGAGTTTCTTCTTATAACATTAGAGTCCTCATATAAACTCTTGTAATTATCACCACCTTTTGAAAGTGCATTAGATGTTGAACCCATCATACACTTACCAATAATCTTACTACCTAAACGAAGACATGTCTTTGTAACACGCCAATTGTTTAATATATTATTCGGCTTAGTCCACTTACCACTCTCATCATGTACAAGATGTAAAAGTTTCTCACCATCATAAGAGTTGTCTTCTGTATTCTTCCAATCTATAGTGGTATCCAATCCCTCCATCTCATTATCATCAGACTCATGCATATTCTTTTTTGTAATCTTAGATGCAGGAATCCTAAATGCCAATTCAGTCTTTGGTTTATCCATACCATCTTGAATAGGTTTAAAAAAGAATGGTAATCTATTTGCAATAGGTACAACCTTATCGGTAAACATCTTCTTAGCATCAGCACCTGTCTTAGATAGAATACCTAATCTTCTGTTCTTAGATATTGTTCCTAAGTTTACAGTCTCAGATGAAGCCATAAAAGAAAATCCTGAACGACGTATCTTTAGATATGTCATACCAAAACATCTAGGGTCTGCCTTACAAGCTTCCCAAAATATAAAGAATATTCTATTTGCTTCTCGATAGTCAGGATAACCAACATCAATACTTGTCCATTGCAAGTACATATAGTGAGAACCTGTAATATAGGTAGGGTCTCCATTGTTCATGAACCAAGCCCCATACTCACGTCTATCAAACTCACTCTCTATATAATCAACCCATTTGTTTTTAAAATCAGATGGCATATCATTCCACTGAAATATAGATTGTATCTTATCTAGCTGAGTAGGTAATAGTTCTCTTTCCCAATATTGTTCAGAGCGTTTATCGCTTCTGCGTATAACATCTTTAGTTAATAAAGGTAAGGCAATAACAAGACCTTCTATACTTATTATCTCTCCAATCTGACCTGTCTTGGATATAATAACCATATCATACTTTTCATCATATCCATATATCCATGTACGTGCTCCATTTTTTTTGGAGATTACATTTGATGGAACATAATTATCTAGTACCCTATATAAACTATTTACTTCTCCGTTCAGCAAAACCTTGTTTAGTATCTATTTGTTTAACACCACGCCCTGACATCTCAATGCTTTCTTTCTCAGATTCTATTCTAGTAAGAATCTCGAACGCATCAAATATGGCTAGCTTCTTTGTAGCTGCTGCATTCTTTAATTTGTCAGCAGCCAAATCACCATCTAAAGATTCACCATTCTTTATGATACTTTCCTCTGCAACACGAATGAGTTCTTCTACAGCACGATGACCTGCTTTTATAATTCTTAGTTTAATATCTTTTACATCCTTCTGCTCTTCCATACTATAATACAATTGCTATTTGATGGGTAAACATTCTATAAAGTTTTTCTCCATCAACATTAAATTCATATTCACTCTCAGGATGAAAGCAAACCTTATCACCATTGTTTACACCAAGCCTAGATAGTTCTTCATTGGTATATTTCATTACTCCCATTAAAGGCTCTTCCTTAAATGGTTTCATTATATAAGATTCAGTTGGTGGAATTGGTTTAACAAAACAATATCTATCGTGTGAAAACCATTCATCATTTGACTTATACAAAAAAAATTGGTCAAACTCTATAAAAAATAAATCATCTTTAAAGAAACTCTTGCCACTTTTCTGACGACCTTTCATATCATTATAATATTTAAAAACATTATGATGAACTAATAAAGTATCGCCTTCTTTAATTGGTCCTTCGTATCCTAGTGGAACAGATATAACTTCTGCCATCCTATTTGAATACCTATGGTCTTCCTCAGATGTACTAGTTATAAATTCAATACCACCGATAGACTTTGTATTATCGTATCGCTTACCCTTTACAGGCTTTGCGATAAAGAAGAAAGGTGATTTCATTTAAAATCTATATTATATTCTACTGATACAGGAATTGTTGATGTGAACTCTTTCCAAAGTACAATTTCATCATCTGCTTCAATCCATATTTGGAATGAAGAATTTCTATCATCGTACTTAATTAAATGTATTACGTGGCTATCGCCTAGAACTTTCTGTCCTGTTATGTAATGCATAGCCCCTGATTTATAATCAGGTCCTATAGATATTTTTCTTATTATCATTTGATTCTATTCTTATTATACGTAAATTTGTATCTGCAAATATACTAATAATTGAATTAATGGATAATCAAATCAAAATACTATTCCTTGCTCCACACCTATCTACAGGTGGTATGCCTGCATTCTTGCTAAAAAGAGTTGAATTACTACAGAAATATACTGACGCTAGTATTTATGTTGTAGAGTATCAAAACTATAGCAATGATTATATTGTACATAAAAATAAAATTGATGAGTTAACACCAATAATAACTCTTGGTGAAGACAAGATGATGTTAATTGATATAATTAAAAATTTAAAGATTGACATTGTACATATAGATGAAATGATTGAAGGGTTTGATTCCCACAATCAAGTACCTGAAGAATTAATGAAAGCTTTATATGCTAAAGATAGAACTTGGCGTATAGTAGAAACCTGTCATAATGTTTGGTTTAATCCAAATAGAAATAAAAGATTCCATCCTGATGCATACGCATTTTGTACTCCATATCATTTAGAAACTTTTAAAGATATGCCATCGTTAAAATCTGTTATTCAATATCCAATAGCAGATAAAAGATATGAAGATGATTGGGGGAAAATAAATTCAATTATAGAACTTAAAGATAATACATTAAGACCACAGGTATTAAACATAGGTCTTTGGACTCAGGGTAAGAATCAAATAGAAGCAGTAGAGTTAGCTAGACAGATGCCTGATGTAGACTTTAATTTTGTAGGCAATCAAGCTGTAAACTTTAAAGAGTATTGGCAACCAATCATGGAAACACTTCCAAGTAACTGTAAGGTATGGGGAGAGCGTGATGATGTATGGAAATTCTTATTAGCTGCTGATGTGTTTATGTTTAATAGTACATTTGAATGTAATCCAATAGTTATAAGAGAAGCTATTAGTTATGGATGTACAATACTAGCTAGAAATTTACCACAATATTGTGGAATGTTTGATGATTACATAACACCGATAGATACACCTAATTTAAAGCAACAATTAGAAAAAGCTTTAAAAAAATATTATACTAATTATAAAATTCCTGTTGGTCAAGAAGAAGAATTTGCATCTAAACATTTAGAATTATACAAAACAATTATGAATAATAAACCACAAAAAAATACGCTAACTATAAATATGCATTTTGTTGGACAACCCTTCTTAGAAATACTAGGAGAGTCCGATGAAACATTTAAGGTTAGATGGTTTGATGGTCACTATACTCAGGATAATTTAATTTATAATACTGAAATAAAATCTAATAGTTGGACTAGACTTAATCGTGAATACTATTCTAATTGGGCTGTAGAAGTTTTAGATAGTAATAATAATTTATTATTCTCTGACAGATATAATGATGAAGATAAAAGAGTATACATAGCATTTGATAGTTCATCGCTAGGAGATACACTAGCTTGGATTCCATACTGCGAAGAGTATAGAAAGAAACATAATTGTAAACTTATTGTAAGTACATTTTGGAATAAGTTATTTGTTGATGTATATCCTGAAATAGAATTTGTAGAATCAGGTACAGTTGTAAATGATTTATATGCAATGTATAATCTTGGTTGGTTTTATAATAGTAATAAAGAACCTGAGTTACCTAATACAATACCATTACAAAAAACAGCTAGTAATATACTTGGATTAGAATATAAAGAAATTGTACCAAACGTATCTTTTACTCCAAATAAAAGACCACATAAGAAATATATAACAATAGCTACAAACTCAACAGCAGGATGCAAGTTTTGGACAAGAGAAGCTTGGCAGGAGTTAATTAATCATTATACTAATGAAGGATACAAAGTAATTAATGTATCACTAGAAGATAACCCATTTGATAACTGTTTGATATTAGATGATAAGTCAATAGAGAATACTATGAATGTGATACACTATAGCAAGTTATTTGTAGGTTTATCTAGTGGACTTAGTTGGTTAGCTTGGGCATTGAAGAAAGATGTTGTAATGATTTCTAATTTTACAGAATCAAACCACGAGTTTGAATGTATAAGAATTACAAATTCAAATGTATGTAACGGATGTTGGAATAAACCCGAATACAAGTTTGATAAAGGAGATTGGAATTGGTGTCCTATAAATAAAGGTACTGACAAACAATTTGAATGTCAGACTAGTATTACTGCAAAGATGGTTATAGATAAAATTAACTCTCAGTAGTTTCTACTTCTTCCTGTTTAGGGACTAAATGCTCAATTGCTTCTTTAACAATAACAGCATCTTCTAATGTAAATACACCTTTAGATTGTGCTAACAAACATCCTTGAATTAAAACATTAATTGCTTTTTCTTGATTCATAATATAGTTATTTAATTTATTGCAAATATATAAATATTTTTTAAATATCAAATGGTGGAGGTAAAACTTCTTGGTTACCTGCATTTTTAATTTGGGTGTACTCGTGGTCTGCTGCTGCATTCAATTGCTCCATATCATTAGCTGCTTCTAGCCAAGAGATAATTTCCTCTTTGGTTAATTCCTCATAAGGAATAAAATCTTCGCTTATAGGGGCTGCAAATCCATTACATCCTGCAATCACACCACTAATGTTACCATCGGTAGCTTCATATTGCCAATGAATCATTTCAATTACATTTGTTAATCCGTCTAATGTTTTAGCACATTGAAAGCTTTGGTTGTTAAATATCCAATTGTATGTCATATTTTTAATTATTAAATAAGTGTGAGTTCTTGGTTATAAATAATTCAGCAGAAGTTATGTTTCTATTTATTGAAACACCTTGTATTGTTATTACATCTTTGTTTGTGCTTGTAGCTATATATACGCAACCATCAATATCGAAGATTTCATTAACGTACAATAAGTATTCTTCTCCAATAGTAAATTGGTCTCCTACGTTTATTGTTTTATCGTTTAGTGTGTATGTATTTATGATTTCCATAATCTATTTTATAATCAAAATTCAGTAGTACAATCAAATCTATAAACATTACTACCACTTGCAGTATAGGTTGCTGTTGTTAAAGTTGTTGGTGCAAATGAAAAACCACCCGTTACATAAACTTCATTTAAGTAATAACTATAAGATGCAGCTCCTTCAAATGCTGGAATAATATCAACATAAAAAGTATCCCCTGCCACTATTGGAACAATGAATGGAGTTGCTGCTGTAGGACTTCCGTAATATATACCATTCTTATAAACTTCTACTGCACCACCAAGATATAATTCAATCCAATTTATAGTTAGCGTTGGATTTACAACCGAACCACCTTGCATTTTAATTGCTGAAGATAATAAATGTCCCATTATGCAGATACGTTACCAATTACATACCACTCATCAGTTCCAACTTTAACAAGTGTAACACCTGTGTATTGATTACCAATTTTTAACTGACTTGATTTACTTCTTAATGTTACTCCACCTGTTGCTACAATTGTTGTTTGACCTGCACCATACTGAAGAACTTGAATCTCAGTTCCTATTGGAAATGCAACACTACTATTTAATGGTACTGTTAAGTTATTAGCACCTGCCACGTTCATCTCAACAATTTTACTTTGGTCTGTTAAGACAAGAGTATAAGATGCTGTTTGGCGATTAAATATATTTTGATATGAAATACCACCTGTTACTTGAAGTTTAGCAGTTGTGCCATTATCTGTTGCAGAACCAATTAGTACCCTGCTACTTGCGTTAATACGCATTTTTTCATTTAATGCACCATCACCTGCATCTCTTGTTTGTATAATATAATCAGTACCTGTAAATGTAGCTGAACTAATTTGTGCTATTGCTCTCGCTGCTTGTACACCATTAAGATAGTAATCTACAGATGAACCTGTTGAAAGTGTTGAGCCTGCATTCGCTGATGATATTCCTGTAGTAATAGCACCTGCACTTGTATTAGTTGCTTGAAGTTTTGCTCCACTGCTATTATCTGTTGTAGAACCTATTAATGTAGTTCCGTTTAGATAATTGGAAGCAGTACCATCTATATATAAATTCCATTTATTAGAACCTGAAGCAATTAAACTTCTAAATCCATAAATGTTTGTTCCTGTAACAAGGGCTGCAACAGAATATCCTGTTTGTGTTGTAATTGCACTACCTGCTCCTATTGTTCCCTCATTTGCTGAATAATGATTATAATTAGTTAAAGTAAATGCTGTTGCTTGTGTACTTAACTCATTTCTAAATCCATTTGATAAAGATGTAACATCAGATTGTATTACACCATCCTGTACAATTCCATAAGCATTTGTAGCACCTGTTATAGTTTTACCTACTCTTAAGTTATATCCTGTTAAACTTGTTGAGCCTATACCTAATGAACCTGCTACATAGTTGCTAGCTGTTCCATCCATATAGATATTCCATCTGTTAGCTGTACTTGCTATTTGTCCTCTAAACCCATATATGTTTGTTCCTGCTGTTAAAGGCTCAACTACAAAACCTGCATGATTTGTTACAGTATTACTAATGCTTGCTACTTGTGCATAAAAATGTCTTAGGTTTGTTAAAGTTGATGCACCTGTTTTTGTAAGATTTGTTCTAAAACCATTTACTTGAGTAGTTATACCACTTGGTATTGTAGATTCTAATGATACTAAATAAGTTGTTGTATTTGAAACTGCTTGTAATACACGTATTGCATAAGAAGTATCAAGTGCTGTAGGTGCTACACCTGCTGTAAGAATTTGAAGTTGATTATATATACCTGTTACACCATCTGCTGTAATTCTAACACGCTCATTATTACCACCTGAATCAAATCTTAATATACCTGTTGCACGAGAAGCTCTTACAATCACAGTATTTGGTGTTACAAATGTAGCAGCACTATCAGTTCCAACAACTTGACCTATAATTGATGTAGATGCACCATTCCATCCCAATAATCTAAATTCAGCTATGTTATCTGCACCACTATCTGTAGCAGTGTTAGATATATACATTGATGCTCTATTTGTTGCAGATGCAACATCTAAAACAGCAGCAGGCGTTATTGTATTTAAACCTATTCTACTATTTGCAGTATCATTAAACATAATACTGTTGCCAATAGCTGATGAACTTGTAAACTTAGGTATATAATCAGTTGTTCCTGATGCACTAGAAGATGTACCACTGCTACCACTAGTACCATTAGAACCATTTGTTCCTGATGTACCATTTGTTCCGTTAACTCCTGATGTCCCCGAAGTACCATTTATTCCCGATGTACCATTAACTCCACTTGTGCCGTTTATTCCTGAACTACCACTTGAACCTGACGTTCCATTTAATCCCGACGTTCCATCAATACCCGATGTGCCTGATGTGCCATTTATTCCACTAGAACCTGATGTACCATTAATACCTGATGTTCCACTAGAACCACTTGTTCCTGTAGAACCTGATGTTCCATTAACTCCACTTGTACCTGAACTACCTGTTAATCCTGAAGTACCATTTATTCCACTTGTACCTGATGTTCCTGTAGTACCTGAACTACCTGATACTCCTGAAGAACCACTAGTTCCATTAATACCCGATGACCCTGACGAGCCACTTGTTCCATTAATACCTGATGTCCCACTAGTACCTGATGGTAATTGTCCTATAATTAATAATATATTTTCTCCACCTGTAAATTGATGACCACCACTAACAAATGTAATTGGAAAAGTCCAATAAGTATTTGGTGCTGCTTCAACACCTGTTCCTACTATCCATTTTTGAAAATTAGTTGAATCGTTTTGGTCTTGAACAATGATTGTTGTACCTGATGGTATTAATGATAAAAATACATCTATATCATCATTGTTTCTATCTAAGTGCGAAACATTAATTTCTGTTGCACTTGATTGTGTTGCATTATTCCAAATGATATTTGTATCTCCCGGATTACCTGAAGTGATATTTGTTCTTGCATTATAACGAAATAAACTATTTGATTGACCTGCTGTACCTGATGAACCTGAAGTCCCTGCTGTACCTGAAGTTCCTGTAGTACCTGATGTGCCATTAATACCCGATGTACCATCTGTACCACTAGTACCTGAAACTCCACTAGAACCTGACGTACCACCCGAACCTGATGTACCTGATGTACCATTAGAACCACTAGTCCCACTTGTGCCATTTAATCCACTAGTCCCACTACTACCACTTGTGCCATTTATTCCTGACGTTCCATCTGTTCCTGATGTCCCTCCTGTGCCCGATGACCCACTTGTACCACCTGTACCATTTGTTCCTGATGTACCACTAGTTCCATTAATTCCACTAGTACCGTTTATTCCTGATGTACCTGAAGTACCTGATGACCCTGATGTTCCCGATGAACCTACTGTACCTGCACTTGTTAATAAATTACCTGATGAATCAAATGCTAAATATCCTTCAACAGTACCCGGAACTGCAGATGTACTATTATATGCAGCAAATCTTACTACACCATTATGTCCAAATACAATATTTTCAACTATACCTGATGTTGCTGTTGTACTAAATCCAATTTTAGAATTATTACTTGCATCAATATTAGATGAAATTAATGCTTTAGTATTACCTGTAACATTAAATTGAATTTGTGTTCCTGTAGAAGACCCTGAGCCTGCATTATTTAAAGTTATAAGAGTAGAAGTAACACCATTATTTGTTGTAGTGAAAGTACCTGCACCTGTTACTTGTAATTTTGCAGTGTTATCAGTTGTAGAACCTAGTAATAAATTTCCATTGAGATAATTTTTTGCAGTACCATTTGCATATAAATTCCAACGAGTAGCACCACTTGATATATTTGAATATACACCATAATTGTTTGTAGCACCTGTTAATGTACTATCAACATATACACCAAATTGGTTTGTAGTTGTACCTGTAAAAGAACCTTGAGAAATGTATAAATAATATAAATTAGCAAGAGTTCCACTTGTTGTTCTACTTGATGTTATGTTTAAATATTTAGTTCCTGTAATACTAAAAGGTCCTGAAATATTTGACACTATTGAGTTAGTAGTATTATTTACTACTGAAAACATAGTAGTACCGGTATTAGAAGCAGCACCACCTACTCCTACTCTACTATAAAAAAATGGAGAGCCAAACTCAGAAAGATTTAAAATTTCAGTATCTGAAATACTATTAATTTTTACTGCGTTAACAGAACTAGATGAATTAATTTTATTAGCAAAAAATGCTATATCAGAAACACCATCAACACCACTTGCAAATCCACCTAAAGTATTGTATATACTATTATTACCAAAATATTGAATTAACAATGAAGCAGTACCATCGCTCTCAGATGATTGAAATCTAAATTGAGTATATGGTAATGATGAATTAATACCTAATGTTCCTGTAACATTACTATTTGAGTTTAATGATATTAAAGAACCATCATCTGTTATGTTAGAATTACCTATTGTAGATGCACTAGTAAATTTAGTAACAGTGTTATTTGTACCTGATACAGATACAGATGTACCACTAGTCCCACCTGTTCCCGATGTACCACCTGTTCCGTTTGTACCACTAGTTCCTGCTGTTCCACTAGTCCCACTTGTACCGTTTATTCCCGATGTGCCGTTAGTACCATTACTACCATTACTTCCTGATGTTCCGTTACTACCATTAGTACCCGATGTACCTGTAATACCTGATGTTCCTGAAGAACCATTTGAACCCGATGTTCCCGACGTACCTGACGTACCATCTTGACCTATAGCAGATATTGTTCCACCTGCTATGGATATATTTGTTCCTGCAGTGATTATTGTACCATCTGCTGCTAATATTTGTGTTGGTAATCCGTTTTCTTTTACGAATGCATTGGCAAATATGCTATTTGAAACAACAAGTTGCTCCATATTTACATTGCCAATAAAGTTTAAGTCATATCCATTGGTATCAATAACCCTATCACCCTCTAATGTTCCACCTGCTTGTAGGACTTCGTCTAAGGTTGGTGTAGTTACAATAATAAGACTAAGAATATCACCTATAGTAAAATTCTTAGTCTCATTTTCGTTATTAACCTCAGTACCAATAAGTTTATCTTCGACACTAGGAGAAGCATCTATGGGATATGTACTAATTCTAGCCATTAGTTGTTAAACTAAAGTTAAAAGGTATAAAGTTCTGTTAATTACTGCAAGCATTTCATCTAAAATGTTCTGTAATTCAGAACTATATTGACCACGCTCTGCATCAATAATTTGTTGTAGACCCTTTAAGTGTTCTACTGCTCCCTCAACTTTAGCTTCAGGGATAGTAATAGCCAATCTTTTGTAACGACCAAAGTAAACTTCAATAAACTTGTCTGTTAAATCAAGAATATCATCATAATATTGACCAAGAGCCTTATGCTCTGCAAAAGAAGTTGTATTCAAATGAGTAAGATGCATTGCATCTCTCGAATGAAAAAACAAACCAATTAATTCATTAGGTGCTTTCATTTGTTTTTTGTGTTACCTCGCCTGTCTGCATATTAATTACAGAGTCAGGTCCGTATTTATTAATTAACTCTTGTTCTTGTTCAAGCATTAAAGTTCTAAGACCATCACTCTCTTTAAGTAGAGCATGTTTTCTTATCTCAACATCAGCAATAGCCAACTTTAAATGAATTAACGTCGTGTTAAGTTCCTTTAATTTCTCAAATTCTTGTTCTTCTAATTTCATTTTAATTTAATTTATACAAAAATACTAAAAACTTATGACTGATTTTCTTACAAGAATCGCCATGATACTAACTTGTAAGCTACAAATAGACCTATGATTCCTATCAAGTACCAATTACGCTCTACAGCTTTATCTTTTTTCTCCTGCAATTCAGCTATCTTCTCTTTATGCAATGCATTCTGAACTTTAAGCGAATCATTTAATATATTTAATATAGTAACCTTTGCAGTATTCTCTCTGTATACTAACTTCTCTTTATACTTAACTACTTGTGCCAACTTCTTTGGTGGACATTGAACTAATTTATACACGATTGAATCTCCTGATTTAAAAGGAACTCTAATAGTGTCTCCTTTTGTTATAATATAAGTTGTGTCTACTCTTTCTACTATTACTGTACTATCTTTAATTGGGAATTTATCTGCACACTTCTGTGCTAACTTTTTATTTGTCATACACGATTGTAAAACAAACATCACAAATAATATTTTGATAAGAGTTGTTATCTTATCAAGGATAGTATCGGGAGCAAAGATTAACATTAAGCCTGCCGATATCCCTACAATAGCATCAGTCCAATTAGTATTAATAAATACACTAACAATAGCTGCAATAATAATAATGACACCTAATGTAGATGTCTTCCAATGTTTCCAATTCTTGAAGTTCATAATTATTTTCCCTGACCTCTATACTTCTTTGTATAGAGTTTACTTGTTACCAACTTGCTCGTACTCTTCTTAGAGTGAACTCCCTTGCGTCTAACCTTATTATTAGGTTTAAATGCTTTTACTTCTGCTACTTTAGACTTAGCCATCTTTCCGTATAATCTCTAGTTCAACATTTTGCTGACCTTTAATCTTTGCAATAAATTGTTCAGAGGTTGAACCGTAAATCCAATTTGTAATTTTTTTAATAGTAGGATGAACTTTATTTACATTACGTTGCTTAGCAACAAGAACACATCCTTCACTATCAAAATGGGTATTACCACCATGAAATCTAATACCCTCAAATCCTTTTACATCAAGGACCAATGGCATAATTCTTTTTAATCTATTAGAATGATTTAAAATCATTTTATACTTACCATAAGGAATGGCAGTTTGTGCTTTAACTTTTTTTGATTTAATATCAGCCAAAGCCATTGATTGAGTTAATCCTCTGTCAACATCTTCCAATGTATAGCAGAAAAATTTATCATCAATAAATAATGAACCTAATGTTTCTGTTGGTGTAAAGAACTCACGTATAAGTTTAATTTTCATCTACCTAATAAATCTTTTATAAAATTTAATATACCCAATCCTACTAGCGTAACTAGAGCATAGAAGTATGATTTATATTTTTTAACATCACCCTCTAATGACTCAACTTTTTGTTTTGTTTGGTTGTAATCTTCAACAAGTCCACGTTGGTCAGGGAATGAAGCATTGCCTGCTAATAAAGTATGAACGTCTTTTATCATAACCTTCAATTCAGACATATCTGCCTTGATGCCTTCTATTTCATTAGCCATAGACTCTAACTTATTCTTCTCGTGGACAGTCATTATATACTAATAGTAATCCCAATTATTAAATTATCCATTACCAAAGTGCTATAATATTTGTTGCTGAAGTTCCTGTTGAAAATACTTTAAGTACCTGAACAGGTATAAAAGAACCTGCAGTAACTCCAACAAATGTAACTTCGTCTCCACCTACAGTTGTAACTTTTAATGTACCTGCTCCACCTACATAAAGAACACAACCATTATTTCCACTACCATCTTGGGTAGCTACGTTTGGAATGTTTACTGTGTTAGATGGAGTAACTGCTGCTGCTCTACCTGCTTGTAATTTTGGATATGCCATTTTTAATTTGTTTTATATGGAAAGATTCTGTTTAGTGCATCTTTACGTTTGCCACAACCACAATCTTTACCTGTTGCTTTTGAAACTGTTTCTACTACTTTCTTAATTCCTGTTGCTGTTGTTATTTTTTCAACAGTATCTCCTAGTCCTTTTGATTTCATCTTATTTTTTTTTACCTGCCATAGCTTTCTTTTGAAACGCAACATTACCATACTTCTTGCGACCAATAGATGCTGCAATAGCATTAGCCGAAGCTTTTGATAATCCCTGTTTCTTCTGAATACTGCTACTTAATTTTTGAAATTTTGTCATAATGCAAAGATACAATTATTTTTTTTTGATAGATTTAACACGAGCACCCATTCCTACTTTAGATTTCTCTAATTTCTTCTTTGCCAAAGTAGATGCACTCATCTCTGATTTAGTAACAGGAGTTTTTGCTGACACTCTTTTAGTTGGTCTACAGTATTCATTCTTTCCTCCTGCTCCACAAGCTTTACCACTTTTAATGTCTTGCCATTTCTCACTCTCCCATCTTTTCAAACTAGAACCCTTCTCAGTTTTTTTAACATTGCCTGATGCCTTACGACATTTAGCAATAGCCTGAGAAGCCCTAGCAGATGGGAACACATCATAAGATGCTTTAATTTTTCTATAACAAGCGTCCTTTGGCATACTACTTCTTTTTCTTAGCTATAACTCCCTTAGCAATTAATACATCTTTCTTTGTTACTTTACCGTCTCCACTTACATCAGGAAATTTTTTCTTAGTGGTCTTACTTACATTGCCTTTAAGAAATTTCATAGGTCCATCCAATGATTTCTTTGATTCAAACTTCGCTGCTTTTTTAATTACTTTTTTCATTATTTAATTTCCTTTAAATACTTTTCTTGAAAAACCCATACCATTTTTTTTAAAATTATAAACAGTATCACCTTTATTAGTTAGAGTTTTTGAAATATTATTTTTTTTTAAATCTTCTTTGCTCATTGTTCTAGCAGCATTAAATACTTTATCAGTATACTTTTCAGTAGAATCAGTAAGAGAAGAGAATTTTTTAGCAAAATCTTTTCTAGCATTATCTTTTTTTGAGAACTCTGCAGCTTTTGATTGAAAAAAACCTATACTATCTTGAGGACTAGGAGTTGGTGACAATGGATAATCTCTACCCATAGTTTTTTTTGTTGGTTCTTTTTTCATGGTTTTATTTTTTTATTCTTGTACTATTTGTTTTTGGATTGTAAGAAAAATCACTAACAGGTCTATTAAACTTTTTAGATGCTCTATCTTTTGCACGCTCTTCTGCTGTCATTGCATTTCTCTTTTGACCTAGAGCAGTAAGAGTTTTACCATCAGCTTTAAGATGACCACGTTTTTTAAGTATAGCTATTGCTGTTGCTTTATCTCCAACTTGTACTGCCAATCTATTTATCAATTGACCTCTACCTAAAAACTTTTGACTTGCCATTAGTATTTACCTTGTCTTCCTTTTGGATTACTAGTTGTAGCACCACCTTTACCTGCCCATAAATAAGAACATGCCCAATGCCTAGCAGTAAGTTTTGATTTAGCTGTATCGCATTTATGTCTAGCACGAAATGATTTACGTGCAGCAGTAGAATAATTATTACCATAGCCTTCAGCACCAAAGTGAATTAATTTCTCCTTGCCACTTTCGCAGGCTTTAACCATTTTTTTTTTACCTGCTCTATCTGATGCAACAACACGATTGCATTTCATACTAGACTTATTTGCCATATTACTTCTTTACTCTTTTAGACATTAAGTTTTTTGGCTTTGACTTAGTCATTTTCTTTTCTGCTTTCTCCATTTTAGGTGATTCAGATTTCTCATGCTTAATCATTGCAGGCTTAGAAGAATAAACTTCCTTGCCACCATATTCATAAATTGATTTGCCTACCATTAGTATTTACCTTTAGGTGACATATTTGCAACTGATTTCTTTGTTGCTGCTCCGATTGCTGCTTTACCCATAGCTTTTTTTGCTACTGTTTTCATTCCAACTTTCTTAACTGCATTCTCTACAGCTTTACCTGCAGCTTTTTTCATAAGTTTTTTTGTTACTTCTTTTTTCATGACTTTATTTTTTTTATTTTTAATTGGTGAACTGCTAAATGATTTTCCAATATTACTAAATCCGTATGATAAGTCTTCAGAAGGACCTTGACCTGTTATTGATTGATAAGTAATATATTTTTTACCTTCTTTTTTTCTCTCTGCATTTCTTTTAAGGTAGCTAGGAACAACTTCATTAAGATTATATGCTATTTTTTTTCTTGTAGAATCCTGTGTATTAGAACTTGCAAGACCTGATTTTGAATTAAGTTCTGCACTTGTAACTCTATAAGGTTTTTTTATTACAGTTGTATCGCTACCTGCAGTTATCTTATCTACATCCTTATCTCTAAAAGTAATATCAGGATATTTATTCCCATTTTTTTTATTCTTCTTAGCCATCTTTTTATTTTTTAATAATTGTTGTTGGTATGATTAGTTTAGTTATTTTCTTTTTCTTTGGTGCTGTTCTCTTTTCCTTAACAGGCTTCTCAATTATATTAGCTTCTGCTTCTTCTTTAGCTTTCTTTAATATAGAATCAATAGTATCCTTCCTAGCCATCTTCTCTTCAGCAGATACCATAGGTAATGGATTCCCATTATCATCAATACTCCGTTTACTTAAATAATCAGATTGCTTCATAATTATTTATGACCTCTTTAATACTCTTTGAAATTTTCTTTCAGCACGTTCACCTGAAATTTTTCTAACTCTAGTATCTTTACCTGATTTATTTTTTTCTATTCTTAATTTAGAATCCTCTCCTTCTTTCATTTGTAAGAAGTAATTACTAGATTTTGTTTTTGGTAATTTTGATTCTTTATAATCAGCTTTACTATTTCTAAATGTTGCAGCCTTAGTACCACTAGAATCTGATGTAGTTCCTAGATTTTGAAATACAGTTGTTGATTTATATTTTGTCCCTTTTTTATTTTGCTCACGATAGCTAACACTATCAGAAGTAATATCAGTTACATCTTTTGAAGGAGTTGAAGAGTTTTTCAATCTATCAATTACAGTATCCTTCATAGGAATACTAGGGTACTTTGGTTTCTTTGCCATAATTATTTATTGTTTCTTCTAATTACCCTATCTACTTTCTTCTCAGCACGATTACCCGAAATGTTTCTTTCTCTATTTCCTTTTTGTACATTTAACTTAGAACGTGTTCCTTGTTTCATTTCAAGAAAATAACTACTTTCTTTTAGTTTATTATTTTTACCTTTTTGTACATCATAACTAAGTACCTTTGAACCATCATCATTTGATACAGTCCCGATAGATTGAAACTTACTTTTATACTTTGTTCTCTCTCCTTTATTATTTCCTTTAGTAGTTTCACTAGCAATACTACTATTATCAGAACTAACTTCAACAGTTCCTTTAGCAGCAGTTGGAGAGTTCTTTAATCTATCTACTACCGAATCTCTCATAGGGATGTCGGGGTATTTAATTTTCTTTGCCATAATTATTGTTTAACTTTGTACAAAAATAAGAAAATTTAATTTAATGTATAATCAGAAGAGAACGCCAAGCAATGACTACTTGAAGTATTGGAGGGTCATAAGATATTTTGTAAAAGCCAAGTATGGACTCTCAACTGCAGAACTAGATGTGCTGCTATTCCTATATTCAGAAAAGTATTTTGATAAAGATAAGTTCGATGAGTTCGATGAACTTATTAGTTGGGACGTAAATAGATTTGATAAGCTATTACGAGATGGATGGATAGTCGTCTTCCGTAAACGAGATAAGAACAAAAAGGCATTGTACGAAATCTCGTACAAAGGAAGACGTATGATAGGGTCAATCTATAAGAAGCTTAGTGGGGAAGAGATTCCTGAAAGCCTTACATCCAACCCTATCTTTTTTAAGAACGTCTCATATACCGATAAGGTATATCGTAACATGGTCAAGCAAATGAATGCTTCTATAAGACAATCACGACATCACGCTCAAGAATAACAGTGAGGTGTCTGTCTTCAATAATCATGGTGAATCCTGCACGCTTGTCGTAGTATATCTCGTCACCTTCTTTGATGACCTCTACTTCCGTTCCGGGTTTAACAACCTTACCTCGTTTGTAACGTAGGTCGCTTGCATCTGCTGCTGATAACAATAGACCTGAGTCTGTTTTAATCTTTTCTTCTTTAGATTCGATTACAATGTGTTTTCCTATTGGTTTCATTTATTTGATTCTTCTTTCCAATTAATCCAAAATCCTATAGCTACTACTATATTCATACTCATGGATGCTAGTATCTCTACTATGTCTTCATATACATTTAGTGTAAGGTGGACGTGACCCACTATCCAAAATGGAACAGAAAGGTTACACGCCACCCACACAATTGTGAACTTGATAAATTTAATTATCTTTTGATTTGATTTGTATGACCACATACAGGGCAATGCGTTTCATCAATAACTTTTACTTCCTCTGTACCATTAGCCCATCTAATAATAGATGTGCGTAGGATGTCTATCCATCTCTTTTCGCAGACTTCACAAGACATCGGTACTGTCTCGTATCCACTATTCACTGTCGTATGACCTTGCCAATGTGATGATTGCATTTGTGCTTAATATAGTTACTGCTACTGACACTGCATTTTGCAGTGCACTCTTTGTTACTTTCATTGGGTCGATGACACCCATCTCAATCAGGTCTCCGAACTTATGGTTCTTCAGGTCATACCCTTGACCGAATGTAATGATACCATCTGTATACACATCCTCAATCTTTAACCCACCGTTCTCAAGTATCTGTCTACAAGGAGCGATTAAAGACTTATGTAATATCTGAGCAGCAACCTTTAATTCTTTACTCTCAAAGTCAGACTTCTCAAATACATTGTCATAGATGAACGACATATACTTTAATGCTGCACCACCTCCGGGTAAGATACCTTCTAGCAATGCTGAACGCACAGCACAGATAGCATCATCTACTCTATCGTATAATTCTTTCTGCTCTAAGTCTGTGTTGCCACCAACATAGATGACACCGATGCCTCCTGATAGTGAAGCGATGCGACTCTTAATGAAATCTTTGTCAGCCTTCTTGTTTGCTATCTCATGTGCATCCCATAGTTGAGCAACACGCTCGTCAATTAGATTGGTATCAACGTCCTCGTCATCTTTAATGATGACAGTCTTGTCTCTATCGACAATTACTTTCTCAGCGTGACCTAAGTCGCTAAATGAGATAAGTGACAAGTCATCGCCTGTTTTCTCTGAGAAATAGTTAGCACCAACAGCAATAGCAATATCCTGCATCAACTCATGCTGCTTATAACCAAACGACGGTGGTGGCACTGCACATATCTTTAAGTTATTTTTTAGCACGTTAGCTGCTAGTGTGTTTATCACATTAGTTGAGCATGGTGCAATGATAAGTAACTTCTTGTTCTCTGCAATGATTGGTCTTAGTATATTCTCTAGCGATAATATATTGTTAATCTCGCTGTCGCATACTAATATGTATGTGTCCTCTAAGATACACTCGTCTTTCTTTTGGTTGTTGATGAACAATGGTGATTGGTATCCCCTATCAACCTTGATACCTTTGGTAGTCTCATAGTACGTCTCTGCATTCTGCGAACGCTCAAGAGTAACTATCCCATCCTTACCAACCTCTCCATATACCTTAGCAATAATATCGCCTACAACCTTGTCGTTGTTAGCAGAGATGATAGCCACATCGTTCAATGTTTTATCACTCACAGGTGTAGAGTTCTCAGCTAGGAACTCAATAATCTTATTGGTCTCCGTAACCAAATGCTTTAGCACCTCAGTACGATTAATGTTTGGGTCAGCTAGTAATTCACTCCCTGCTTTAACTAATGCTTCAGTTAAAACAATGGCAGTCGTTGTTCCGTCACCTGCCAATGTAGCAGTACGGTCAGCAGCTTCCTTCATCATCTTGACAGCAAGATTTTCTACAGGGTCTAGTAGGTCGACAGCCTTAGCAACTGTCACACCATCCTTAGTTACTGTAATTCCATGTGTGTGATTGGGTGATTCAATTAGTACAGTGTTACCTCTTGGTCCTAATGTACTCTTGACTGCGTTAGCAATCGTGGTGATACCGTTGATGAGTTTCTCTCTTCCCTCATCACCGAACTTTAATTGTTTAGGCGAGTAGCCTCCTTCTATATTCATATAATTTAATTTGATTGTTTGCAAATATAATTAATTATATCAATACTATCAATAAGTGTGCCATGTCGAATGTCGAATTTATTTTCTCCTATATATATATATATAATTTGTGTTTATATATTTTTTTTTCTCACTAAAATTTCACTTTAAAATCGACATTATCGACATTTCTTTATTTAATTATACTTTAGACTATTATTTTCGACATAAAAATCGACATAAAAAAGAATAATAATGTCGATTATCTATCATCATTACAATTCTATGACAAAAGTTTATACGAACTATAACAAAAATTATAGGGTTTCGTAAAAAAGAAGGGGTGAACAAATTAATGAACACCCCAACTCAACCTAAATCAAAAATTATGACTATCGAGACATAAGATTTTTCTTCAACTCAGCAAGTTCTATTCCTTCTGCAATCATAGCTACCTTCTTAGCTTGCTTCATAGTCTTACGAATCTGTGCAGCTTGAGCGATACCTGTAATTCCATCAGGAGCATCGTTGATAAGTCTTCCGTTTTTTACTTTTAAACCGTTCATAGGACAAAGGTACAAAAAATTATTAGATAATAGTAGTGTTTAGATAACCCTAAAATTTCACGCAAGGTCCTAAAAAAAGAAAGTGACTTTTTTCGAAGGGGTGGGGGGTGCATTTCAGTCCAACGTGCCCACTTTTTTAGCCTTTTCCTATAGAACAAACAGCCCCATAGCCACAGGATACCACACCACCACAGCCCCCACGCCACGCCACGCACCACCACGCCCCTGCCTGCCTGCCCTTTGCCCCTGCATAGCCCCTGCCTGCACGTCTTAAATGTGTCTTTAAAGACACTAAAGAAGGACTTTACCACAGCCACAAAGCATACAAGCCTAAACAAAACACAGGGAAAAGCTAACAGCTAACAGCCTGAATCTTAACAGCCACAGAAAAAAAAATGCATACACGAAAAAAAAAGTTGAAAATAATTTGCAAATACAAAGTATTTAACGATATTTGGTCAGGCAATGCACGAAGCATAGCCATAAATTTAACTTAAAACATTGAAAATGAACAATTTACTAACAATCGAACAGCATTTCCTAAGTACAGCAAATGCTATTGAAGGACTAAAATTGCGTGACTTACGTCGTTTAACCACAGCCGACGTGAACGCACAAAAGAAAAAATTTGAGACTAGCTTACAGCTAAGCCAAATTGTAGCCGAAGGCTATGAGTGGTTCAAGTCTGAGTGTGGACGCACTACGATGGCAAATGAGGGCATATCATGGACAGCCGATGACTTTGCCCTGAAGGTGTATGGCTATCAAAAGTCTTTTTTCTACAAATTGGTGAAAGCAGGCAAAGTGACAGCCGAACAGGTAGAAGCCTACAAAACAGCCGAACCCGAAAATAGAACCATAGAGGGGCTATTGAAATTTGATAGAACAGGCGAAACGAACGCCACAGCCGAAGGCGAAAACGATGGCGAAGGTGAAGGCGAAGGCGAAGGCACAGAAACAAGCACAGCCCCTACGAACCTAATCACGTTCACGTACAAAGCCCCTGACGGCTCAAAAGTTAGCGTGAAGGTAGACACTAGAGGTTTAGTTAAAACAGAAAACAGCACAGCCGAAATACTAGAGGCTATTAATTTACTTAAACAAGCAATCAAATAACATTGTGTCTTTAAAGACACTACCAAAACCCACAAAATTATGGCACACACAGGCATAAAATACGAAATTACAGGTAACCCATACAGAGGTTCAGTACAAAATTACCACGCTAAGCCACAGCCCCTTAAATTGAACAAAACCCCTCATAGGGTTGATGTTGCAGGGCTTAAGCAGGTACAAAGGGACTCAGTCCTGTTTACCAATTACGATGGCGAACAGGAAACGAAATTTACTATCGGCTTTGAGGTGGAAAAAAATGCCCTACACAGAGGGGCTGTAAAGGAATACGAATTATTCTGTGGCTTTGAACGTGACTCTAGCTGTGGCTATGAGGCTGTGACTCATATCCTGCCTTTGCTACCTGCAGGGCTATGGCGTACTAAGGTATACGATATGATGCACAAAGCCACAAAGATAATCGATGACAGGTACAGCCCATCATCACAAAATTGTGGTGGTCACGTGACTATTGCAGTTAGGGGCATGGATGGTGAAGAAATTAAGTCTCACGTCAGAAAGTATTCAGGGCTTATTCTAGCTATGTTCAAAAACAGGCTAACAAATGGCTACTGCAATGGCAATTTAAACATGTTAGACAGGGACGCAAATAGCAGTGAAATGTTCAACGGGTCAGGTGGACGTTATCAGTTAGCACTAGCTAAAGGGGACTTATTAGAATTTCGTGTAGTTAGCAGGTTTCAATCAGTTAAGCAAATGATGAGACGTTATGAGTTATTCTACGAGTTATTGGACTACAGCATAAACAGAAACACAGGCACGTTTAAAGGCTTTCTAAACAAAGTTAAACCCATAGTGCTAAGTATGTACGATGGCAATGCCGATAAGGTTGCAGAGGTCTTTAAAATAGCTGAGGGCATGCAGAAATTTATAAACACAGGCAAAGTAAATAAGGTGGTACGTCAGTGGGTTGACCCGAACGGATACAGGACATCTTGGTACGATGCAGAATTGAGACGTGAATTGGGGCTATAAGCCCCTACACGTTTGTGTCTTTAAAGACACAGCCCCTAATGGTTGTAGTGTTGTTCGAGTCAGCACAGGGGCACTACGCAATGGTGCGTAACTAAATCAAAATCATTATGGAAATCTTAGTAACAATTTTAACAGCGTTCTTTTGGCTTAATGTAGCCTTATTTGTTGGCACGTTTGTATCAATCATTATTCAATCATTTAGAGCGAAATAGTATGGACTTGATAGAAATTTCACAGGCTTTGCTATTGGTTGTATCCGTAATTCTAGCAATTACATTTATTGCTACGACCATAGGCGAACGAATGGAGCGACGTGCCGAACGCAAACGCAATCAAGAGAGACAGGACAGAATTAATCAATTTTAAAGTAGCACTGACTACGAACAGAAAAAATCATGGCAAAAATTATCACTATTCAAACGTCAGCCAAAGTGGTGGACGTTTCA
>Ga0114966_10001276_pt1 | contig 23391 bp, 19 predicted proteins | sample M_130207_XF_Meta_FD_87029 | JGI IMG/M metagenome (GOLD analysis project Ga0114966, IMG submission 87029) | Freshwater microbial communities from Lake Montjoie, Canada to study carbon cycling - M_130207_XF_MetaG | ecosystem: Environmental > Aquatic > Freshwater > Lake | place: Lake Montjoie... | reverse complement strand
CCGATATTGTAGCATGAATTGGCGATATTTTGGAGGTACGTGCTTGCATAGGCGCAACACCCATAAATAGTTGAAGGATGTACTTCTTTGAACGCCAAGTCGGCGGGCGCTTATATCGTGTCGTGGCGCAAGCAGTGTGGAACCCGCGGACGAAGCAACCCGTCTCCCGTCAGGTGCTACTCGGGCCGGCGGACCCGGCGCCCGTGGCGGACTTGGCAAAGACGTGCACCCTGGGCACGAAGCGGGTCGGTGATGTCGGGGCCTTGAGCTGGGTGGCCGAGAAGCTCGATCTGGTGCGGCTGATCAACGAGGCTTGCGAACAAGCCGCTGGCACCCAAGGTCCGACGGTGGGAGAGCTGGCGGTGGCGGTGGCCGTGCAACGGGCGTGTGCTCCGGGGGCGAAACGTGACTTGGCCGATTTCCTCGAGCAGAGCGTCCCGCGGATTTCCTGCCTGCCGGCGGACAGCTTTACCGGGCAGGCTTTTCACCGGGCGGGGACCAGGGTCACCGACGAGCAACTGGAGCGCGCCCAGTTGGCGATCGCGCGTGCGGCAGTTGGCCACTTTAATCTTTCGGCGGAGGTGCTCGCCTTCGATTCCACGAACTTTGATACCCCCATTGCGACCACGACCCCTGGGGCATTGGCGCAGCGCGGTCACGCCAAGAGCAAGCGGAGCGATTTGCGGGTGGTTGGACTCGGCATGATGGTTAGTGAAGTCGGCCACGTGCCACTGCTCTATCGTACCTACCCCGGTAATAGCTCCGACCAAGAGGTGCTCACCTCGTGCCTCCAGGGTTTGGCCAAGTTGCACGACGAGTTGGACGTCGCCGGTGGCGGTCCGCGGCGGTCAGGTCGCACGCTCGTGCGCGACGGGGGTTTTGGGAAGGAACAACTGGAACTGGAGCTTGAGGCTGCACGCTACCACTCGATCATCTCTTTACCCATGTCGCACACCGCAGCCAACGTGGCGCTGGATTATGCTGCACAACGCGGCCGGATGCAGTCGCTGGCTGGCGAACTTGAGAGCGTGCGGGCGGCGCGCTTGGTTGCGCCCGTGGGCGAACTTGAGCGCACCTTGGTGGTGGTCGAGAGTCAGGAACTCCTCCGAGGACAGAAGCGCGGGATCGCGGTGGCGCTGCGGAAGGCCAAGGTCGAGTTGCGGGCTCTCGAACGCCGCTTGCTGCTGGGCCAACGGAAGCTCGACCGCCCCACGTTGGAAGCGCGCGTAAAGAAGGCGCTCGCGCGGGAGCATCTCTCCACCTTCGTTATCCCGCAGTTCGGTGGCACCACCACCAAGCCGACCTTTTCTTGGAAAGTGGATGGCGCACTCCGCGATGAGCTGGAGCGCACTCGCCTTGGTCGACGGGTCCTTTGCACCGATCGGCGGCTCTGGAGCACCGAACGGATCGTTCGTGCCTTCCGCAGTCAGTGGAATATCGAGGAGCTCTTCCGCCGCGCGAAGAAAGGCGGCTTGGTGCCGTGGGGTCCCTCCTTCCAGTGGGCCGATTCCTCGCTCCGGTTGCACACCTTCGCGACCGTGCTCGGCCTCATGCTTGTCGCACTGGCCAAGATCGCCCTGAAGACAAAGCAATCCGCACCGGCGATGATGCGCGACCTGGCCAATATCAATGCCACGCTCGTCCGTACCAGCACCGGCAAGATGGGCCGGCGTCCAACAAGCTTGCTTCCCCCAGATCTCTCCCGAGCACAGCAGAAAGCGGTGGAAATATTTGAACTGGCCAAGTGGCTTCCATCACTTGCTTCAACTATGGTTAGTACAGCCGTACACACCAGCTAAAAACTAACTTTTATAGGACTAGATTTGCGAAGGTAGGCCTAGCGCTCAAGTGCGTTCTGAAGGCGGTAAAGTTCCATCTCGCGCAGCACTTGGGTAGTGATCATCTGCGCGGTTTTTGCACCCGGCGGATCTCCGACAAGTTGGGCGACAAGCGTGCTGTCGCCGCGCCGGCTTGTTTTGATCTGCGTGTCATGGACCCGCCTCAGATCGGACGCAAAGGCGGCCCGGAAGGAGCCGGCAGTTTGATCGGTGAAGTCCGCCACCGTGGCACCGGGCTCGAACAGGCGAAATGCGTTGGTTTGCAGCCAGCGGCCGAAATCGGGGCTCGAATCGTTGATGCTGAAGTTGAGTCCCGGCACCGGACCGTCGGTGCGCAGGGCGAAGGGCCGGAGATTCTCCGGCAAATCCACGCCGAGAGTCGACGGCAGGCGCTGGCTCGTGGCGGCAAATTGCCCGCCGACGCGATAGCTCGCGAGATACCGGAGAAAATCGACGGCGACTTCGGGATGCGGACAGGCCTGGGTCACGCCATAGATCGCGTCGAGGGAGCTTTGCGTTTCTGGCGCCACGCCCAGAAGGTCGCGGCCAAACGTCGGATCATCGGGCGTCGGCAAGGGCAAGGGTGCTACCACGACGGGAAAGGCGCACTCGCGCTGTATCAGCGAGTAGTCCCACGAGCCGCTGAGAATCACCAGCGACGATTGCTGCGCGAAGGCGAGCAGCGCGTCGTCGCGCTTCAGTTGGAAAAATCCCGGCGCCATCTCGCGGCCCAGACTCTGAAAAAGGGTGAGCACGCGTTGCATGCCGGGCGAACGCAGGTCCCAGCCTCCGCGCAACACCGCGGTGCCCATCAGCAGCAACGTTCCGGTGCGGAGGTAGTCGGGATCGTTGGCGTAGAGTTCGGCCTGGGTCTGCGATTGGATCAGGCGCTGGAAGACGTGCGTGGCGTAGTCGCCGGAGCCCGCGATCAGCACAAAGTTGCCGCCGCGCGCCTTCGTCCACGCCTCGGTCTTTGCCATCAAAACGGTGAATTCGGCATAGTTCTGCGGCGGTTCGGTGCGGCCGCTGATTTTTTCCAGTAGCTCGCGATTGTAGAACGCGCGCATGTTCATCTGCAGCGTGGGCACGCCGTAGATTTCCTGCAGGTTGGGAAAGTACACGTTGTCGCCGGTGAGGCCGTCGGCGAACGTGTCGCGCCAGCGCTCGCGCGCGATCGGGGTGCCGGCATTGTAGGGATTCGGCTGCAGCACCGCCGCGGTGAGCGGACGGAAATAGCGCGAAACGATTTCGTCGTTCGTGCCCCGCCCGAGCTGGATAATGTCGGGCGCCGTGCCGCCGACGAGTTGGGTGCGCTGCCACGTGGGCCAAACGCGCACGGGGACGGGCATTTGCTCGACGATGATGTCGGGATGAAGTTTTTCGTAACCCGCAATCGCCTGCTCGTACGCCTCGCGCAGGCCGCCATGGAGATTCCAATGGGCGAAGCGCAGGACAATTTTCCCGTTCGTCCGGGCCGTGGCGCCCGTGGCCCGGAACATCACGCGCCCGGCGGCAAAAACAAACGCGGCCGCCAACAGGCCGAACCCGATTTTCTGCAGCAGACGGTCTTTCATGGCACGGTGGTGACGGCCAGCGCGACGAGCGCCTGGCGCGCCGTCCAGCCGCGGACGTCGCGCGGATTATCCTGTAGAAACGCGGTGTAGCACTCCATTGCGACATGAGTGTGGCCGAGTTCGCGCGCGAGTTCGGCGGTGCTGAAGGCGGTGTCGGCGCGCACGCGATCCGGCGCGATGCCGAGCTTCCGGGCGGCGAGGAAATGCTCCAACGCCTTTTCCTTCGCGCCACCGAAGAAAAGCGTGCTGCGCGCCAGCAGCAGCTGCAGGTCGCTCTGGGCCGATGGCAGCGTGAGGCGTGCGGCCAGCGCCTCGGCGGCGGCGAGACGTTCGACCGGCGGAGTCGTCGGCACGAGCGGCCGGTACAGCGTCAGCAGCGCGAGTTGCACGATCCCCAGCTGGGCAAGCGGGTGGGGCGATCCGCCGTCGGCGAGCTGGGTGTAACGGCGTCGCGCGGCAGCGAGGTCGGGCGTGGCTCGGTGAATCTGATCGATCCGTCCCAACAAGTAGAGCGCCGTGATGCCGGCGTCGTCGCCAACGTTTTCCCCCACGACTTTCTCCAGTAGACCGACGCATTGGGTGAGCGTTGCGTCGGTGCGTGGCTGCACATTCAAAAGGGCGTTGGCCAGACCGAGTCGATTGAGCCGGGCCTCCGTGGGAGTTACGGGCCTGGCGAGGCCGAAGGCGTCGCGGGCTTCGTTAAAACGATAATGCGCGGTGAGGTCCCAACCGGATTCCCCGGCGGCGTGAGTGGAGGCCGCAGCGGTTAACGCGATAACGCCAAGCCGTAGCCGCTGGACGATCGACGGGGAGCGCCGGGCATCCCGACCGGCCGCCGTCGGAGAGCACATCATCCGCGAAATTTTTTCTTGACGTCGACAAGCACTGCACCGGGCTTTCGTCGACATTGTATTCTCATCTCCGCAGGAATCGTTGGTTGGCCGGCACGCCTCTGCCGACGGCCGGGCATCCCGACCGACGCTATGCGATTCTCGGCGATTGTGGACCGCCGCTAGACTATTTCCCGGTGCCGTCATAGATCGCCATGGCCTGCGCGGCGTCGGCGCCGTCGTGGATCATCGCCATGAAGGCCCGCACGACGCGGGCCGGGTTGGGGTGCTGGTAGACGTTGCGGCCATAGACCAGACCATGCGCGCCTTGAGCGAGGAAGGCATATGCTTCCTGAAAAACGACATCGATCGGTTTGCGACCGCCGCCACGCACCAGCACCGGGCACCGGGCGGCGGCGATGACTTCATGGTAGTCGTCGGCGTGCTCGGTGGGGTCGGCCTTGATCACGTCGGCCCCGAGTTCGCGCGCTTGGCGCACGAGCGGAACGATGAGTTTTTTATTGCCGTCGACCTGATAACCGCCGCTGGCCTCGTTCGGCTTCAGCACGAGGGGCTCGATCATCAGCGGCATGCCGTAGTGGTCGCAGACCACGCGCAGCCGGCTCGCATTGAGAACAGTTTGACGATGCAGATCGGGCTCGCCGGGCATCAACAGCAGATTGCAGACAACGCAGGCGGCATCGAGCTTGAGTGCGCCGATGATCGGCTCGTCGTGATGCACGAGCTGGTTGAACATCACGTGGTGCGTCGTGGAGTTGTACAGGTTGCCGACGTCGGTGCGGAGCACGAGCGCCGGTTTGTGGCGACCGGGGATCGACTGCAAGAGGTCGGCTTGGCCGACGTTCATCTGGATGGCGTCCGGCCCGGCGTCCGCTAGGGCTCGTACGACGGCCGGCATGTCTTCCAAGCCGGAGAGAAAGCTGTGCTCGTTGAACACGCCGTGATCGATCGCGACATCGAGGCAGCGCCCATCCGGGCCAAGGAATCGGTTGAGGCGGGCTTTATGACTGGTGAAGAGGCTCATGAGAGGATGAATTAATAATCAACGGTTGGCCGGCAACGAACCGGTGGGGCGGCGACTCCGCTCGCCGCCGTGATCGTCGTTGTGCCCGGCGCGGAGCGGAGTCCGCGCCCTACCGGAGAACGTTTCGTCGATGGCTGAGGCAAGGATGACGCCGTGACGCTCGGCGAGGAGGCGGCGCGTGCGATCCTTTTCTTCGGCAAGGCGTGCGGGGTTCCAACCAAGTGTTTCGGCGGCGAGCTCCGCGATTTCATCGAAGGTCTCCTTGCTCAGTCGGCGATAAAGCGCGAGGGGAGTGCGGCGCAGGAGCAGGTCGTCGAGGTGCACCACGGCTTCGCTCAAGAGAGGTGTGCGTAGCGTGGTGATTTCCTCTGAGGTGGATTCCGGCGAGCGACCACCGATCGGCAGGTCACGCGTGGAGGCCTGGCGGTCGCGGCCGAGATCGGCGAGCACGCGGTCGGTCACCTGTTCGGCGAAGGCGCGAAACGTGGTCCATTTGCCGCCAACGAGGGAATACATCGGCCACGGATGGCGTTCATCGGGCGGCGTGGCGCGGCAGACGTGATCGCGACTGATCCGACCGGTGAAGCCCGCTTCGCTGCGCGGGAGCGGCCGCACGCCGCAGAAATGCGATACGATATGCTCGCGGCCGACTACGATCGACGGAAATACGGCGCGTACCGACTCGAGCAGGTAGTTGATCTCAGCGTCGTCGCACACGGCCTGCGCAGGATCGTCGATGCGCAGGTCGGTCGAGCCGACGAGCACCCGGCCGTGCACGGGAAAGAAGATGCAAATGCGCCCGTCCTCGTTCTCGTAGAAAATCTGCTGCCCGCGCGTGGCGGTGAAAAGCTCGGCGTGATCGACTACCAGGTGAGAGCCTTTGGTGCCACCGATGAATTGCGAGGGAGCCCCCAGCGCCTCGTTGGTCAGATCGATCCAGGCACCGGTGGCATTAACGACGACGCGCGGCTTGATGGAATACTGCGCCCCCGTGACTTCGTCCTGCAGGATCACGGTGCCCCCCTCACCGAGACCGACCGCGCCAACGTAATTGATCGCGAGCGCGCCGGAGTGGCCGGCGCAGGCGTCATCGATCACCTCTAGGCAGAGTCGTTCGGGCAGGGGGATCCACGCGTCGTAGTAAGTGGCGGTGCCAACGATGTCGGGGTGAAGTTGCGGGCGTTCGCGCAACGCTTCGGTGCGCGACGTGAAAGAATGGCGCGGTAGCACGCGGTCGCGGCCGGAAAACCATTCGTAGAGGCACAGCCCGATGCGGATGAGCCACGCGCCGCGTTTGGCCGGCCGCGAGGCGGTGCCGAAGAATTTGCCGATGGCGTTGCTGAAACCGGACCAGCGGGAAAAAATTGGAATCGTCGTCGGCATCGGCTTTACCGCGTGGGGCGCATGGCACAGGAGGCGGTTTCGCTCGTGGAGCGACTCGCGCACGAGGCGGAATTCTCCGTTTTCCAGATAACGCAACCCGCCGTGGATCATGCGCGAAGACGCCGAGGTCGCGCCGGCGGTAAAGTCGGCCTGGTCCACCAGCAGAGTGTCCACGCCGTTGGCGGCCAGGTCGCGCAGCACGCCGGCGCCGTTGATGCCGCCGCCGATCACGAGCACGTCGACGGTCTCCAGCGCTCGCAAGTGGCTGAGTAGGGCGGCGCGCGGTGGGAAGTTCATGAGCGTTGGCGTCAGAACGTGTTGCCGCCGTTCACCGACACGCATTGCCCCGTGACAAAGCCGGCGCCCTCGCTGGCGAGATAGACCACCGAGGCGCCGACGTCGGCAGGCGCTCCCTGGCGGCGCAGGGGGACCGCTTGAGCATAGGTGGACAACGCGGCAGCAGGCGAGCCGGCATGCCGCTCAACCGGAATCCAGCCGGGAGCGACGAGGTTGACCGTGACCTGCGCCGGACCGAACTCGCGCGCCCACGCGCGCGTGAGTCCGACCATGGCGCCTTTCGCGGCCACGTAGGCGCTGAAGTCCGCGTTGCCGAGGTCGAACACCTCGCTGCCGATAAGGATAATGCGACCCCAGCGGGCGCGGCGCATCGCGGCGATCGTGGCTTGGGTCAGCAGAACCGGCGCCTTCACAAAGAAGTCGAGCTGGTCTTGGAAGTCGGTCCACGTGTAATTCTCCAGCGGCTTCATTGGCTGCGGGCCGGTGGCGTTGTGGACAATGATGGCGATGGAGCCGAAGACCGTTTCTGCGGCGGTGACGAGTTCCTGCACCTGCGCGGGATCGCGCACGTCGGCTTGCACGGCAATGGCCTCACCGCCCTTCGCGCGGATTCCCTCGACGACGGCGTTGGCTTCGCGGGACGAGGAAAAATAGTTAACGACGACGCGATGTCCGGCTGCGGCAAGTTGTTCGGCGATGCTGCGACCGAGCCCTTTGGAGGCGCCGGTGATCAAGGCGGTGCGACGGAACGGGGTAACGCTCATGGCAGGATGATGTGCGTCGAGGGGTGCAGGAGCACGTTCCGATTCTGAAAGATGCCCTTCAACGTTTTGCTGCGCCAATCGAAAGCGACGAGGCGATCGTGCTTGGAGTCGGAGAAGGTGACGGTGCCGTCGGCCTGGAAAGTGATGCCGGCGATCCAGCCGCGCTCGAGGCCGTGATCGTCGGTCATGTCGTAGCGCGCTGTGACCAGTCCCGCGCGATCCAGCTCCACGATGCGCCCGCTCGGTCCGAGGCTAACGAGCGTTCGTTCGCCGGCCAGACGCAGCGCCATGTACGGCATGCCCTCGACGGGCGCGTGCCAGATGAGCCCGCGCGACCAGTCGAATTCGGCGATCTTGCGGTCGTGATGGCATGCGACGAGCAGGCGGCCGTCGGGCAGTTGCCGCACGTTGCGGAAAAGATTGTAGCGCGGAGCGAGGTCCGGCGTGCGCGGCACGGACACGTCGCGGATTTTTTTCCGGTCGTGATCAAGCACGTAGATCTCGGCACAGGAGGTATCGGCGACGAGGATCAATCCGTCCGGAAGCCATTGGCAGGCGGAGACGAAAACATCGGCAATCGTGTGGCGCCACACCTCGCGCCAATCTTCATCGAGCTCGATCACGGATTTCCGCGTGGTCAGCAGCAGACGGCCGTCAGCGCGGCGGTCGACGTCAAGCGGGAGATCGTCGCAGGCAAAACTCCGAACGAGGGCGCCCGCGCGCGAGACCTCGACGAGACGCTGATGACGTGCGTCGTGTTCCGCGGCGATGAAGCCGTAGGGGAAATCCGGCGACACGGACATGTCAGGCGTCCTCGTTCCGGAGGTACTGCGTAAGTTCGGGCGGACGCGGCCACGAGATCTCGGCGTGCTGATCCCGCAGCGAGGCGCGAAGTTCGGCCGGCGAAACGTCCGGCAGCGCGACGCGGTTTCGCGTCGCGAGCGCCACGGCCGTGCCGGCAGCCTGGCCGAGCTGCATCATCGTGCGAGACAGCCGGCAGCTCGATGCGGCGACCGAGGAGAGACTCGCGCCGCGGCAGGCCACGGCGAGGTTGTCCAGTTCGACGGGGAGCAGGCAGCGGTAGGGAATGCCGTACGGCTCGGTGAGTTCGCCGCAGCCCGCGCGGCCGGTGTCCGCGCCGTGCGTGTCCTTGGCGTGATCGGCAAGGGCGATAAGGTCGTCGTGCTTTTGCCCGGTTGCTCCGGTGAGCAGATCGTGCTCGGTGAGGACGTACCGGCCCACCAGTCTCGGGCCTTCCCGCACGCCAAGGCCGGGTGCGACCCAGGTCATCTTGTAGTTTTGAAACTCCGGGTAGGACATCTGTACGTAGTGCCAGTGTGCCCGGATGCGGCGCGCACACTCGATATAGGCGGCGCCGTAACCGAGCGTTGCGGCTTCGCGTCCGGCCATCGTCGGCAGCGAGTTCACGTTGTAATCGCCATTTGGATACTGAGTGAAGGCGGCCACGGGGAACTTTTCCGCCCACCAGCAGGCGGTGGGGATATCGGGGGGCAGCGGCTCGATGGCCGGCGGGGCGATACGGGAAACGCGATAGATCAACGTCGCGCCGTTGAGCCGGTCGTTGGGTTCGCGGGGCGCGCTGGGCTCATCGTAGAGCGAACGCGGTTCCTGGCCGAGCGAGGTGCGGCAGCCGCAGCGTTGGGCGAGGAGGATGTCGGCGGTCGCGTCGATGAAATAGGGCGCCGCGACCGTCTGGCCGTTGTCGCAGGTCAGGGCGGTGATGTGCCCGTGGTCGACCTCGACGCCGGTGAAAGCCGTTTTTTTCCAGACAATGCAGCGACCGGTTTCGGCGAGCATTTTTTCCATCTCGAGGGCGTAGCCATCGGGCTCGTACGGCACGCCGTGCCAGTGAGCGCGGCGAAACGACTCGGCCTGGCGCAGCGGCGGGGCGCCGTAACGGCGGAGCGTATCCGCGTAGTGGCTCACGCGATCGACGACCTGTTCGCCGCCGGGAAATTTCGGATTCACCTCGGGACCTTCCCAGGCGAAGTGCCGGCCGAAGGCGTAAATGCAGACGGCGTCCGGAATTTTCTTCAGCCGTTTATAGAGATCGAACGGGATGCCGGTGCCGCCGACCCCGGGCTCCCAGTTGTTCACGCCGCCACGGGCGGCATTGCCACCGAGCGAATCACTTTTTTCGACGAGCAGCACCGTGAGGCCGAGCCGGCTCGCGGCGAGCGCGGCGCCAAAACCGCCGGAGCCGGCGCCAACGACCACGAGATCGAAGGACGCCGCGCTCATAGCGGCGAAACCTCCTGCACCGTTGGCCAGACGAGTGTTTCCTGCACGCAGAGATGCGGCGGCAGCGCGCAGAGGTCGGTGATGATTTTGCCGAGCTCGACGGGCTGGATGCATTTGGCCGCGGTGTCGGCGTCACGCGGGCCCAGGTTGGCCGCATTGCCGAACTCGGTTGCGCCCCAGGATGGAATCACCGTCGTCACACGGACGCCGTGCGGCCGCAGTTCAAGGTACAGCGATTTGGAAAAATTTTCGAGGCCGGCTTTGGCGGCGCCATACACTCCCCAGCCCGGCCACGAGTAACGCGAACAGACGCTGGAGATGTTCACGATTATCCCGCTCTTTTGCCGTTGCATGATCGGCGCGACCCGGCGGCAGCCGTAGATCGCCGCGGTGAGATTGAGCGCGATGCTGGCGGCAATGGTGTCGTCGGATTGCTCCGCGGCGGGCGCGATCTTCACACCGCCACCGGCGTTGTTGACGAGAATGTCGAGGCGACCCGTGGCTCTGACGATGGCGGCGATCGCGCGATCCCAATCCGCTGGCACCGTGGCGTCGGCCTGGAACGATTTTACACCGAGACGTTTGGCGGTTTTCTTCAGCGCCGCAGCGTCGCGGCCGGTGATCCAGACGCGGGCGCCGGCCGCGGCGAGCATTTCGGCGATGCCGGCGCCATAGCCTTTGGCGCCGCCGGTGATGAGTGCGATCTGATCTTTGAGCGGGGTGGGCATGATCAAGGAAAGAAAGTTGAAGAGACGATTTGACCCGCGGAGAACTCAATCCCTTTTGTCACCTTTTGAATGATAAACGGGATTGGGGGTGCAGAAGGGAGTTAGAGAATGTCGTGACCGAAGCGCCGGGAGATCGTGGTCGCGGCGTTGACGACTTTACGGCCGATGCGGTCGAAGGCGGATTCGGGAAAGCGATAGCTGGGGCCGGTGACCCAGATCGCGGCGATCGGGTGGCCGCGGTGGTTGAAGATCGGGGCGCCCACGCAATGCAGGCCCTCGATTTCCTCGGAGCGGTCGACGGCGTAACCTTTTTTTTCAACCTCCTCGAGTGCGACCTCGAACTTGGAACGTGTGTCGAGGGTGTTCGGCGTGTAGCGCTTGAAAGTGATGCGCTTCAGCAGCGCCTCCCGCTCCGCAGGCTTCATGAAGGCGGCGAAAACCTTGCCGGGTGCCGAGGTGTGCAGCGGAAAGCGCGTGCCGGGATCGACGAGGAATTTCACCGGTTGAGTGGCCGCGACCTGTTCGAGCACGATGCCCTCGAGATCGGCGCGCACGCCAACGAGCACGGTTTCCTCGGTTTCGTCGCGCAGCTGCCGCATGACATCGAGCGAGTGCTCGATCAGCTTGTCCTCGCCAATGGCCGCGTAGCCGAGGGCGAGCAGTTTTCGGCTGAGCCGGTAGCGCATGTCGTCGCCCTCGCGGAGGAGGTAGCCGCGCTCTTCAAGCACGCCCGTGATGCGGAACACGCTGTTGGAGGGAAGGTCGAGCTTCTCCGCGATCTCCCGCATCCGCATGCCTTCCGGGTGCTGCGCCAGCAGCTCCAAGATCGTCAGGGCGCGGTCGAGCGCGGGGACAGCATACGAGTCAACTTCGGTTGCCGGAAATTTAGGGGGCTTCATTTTGCTGCTTGACTAATAGAACAACGTTTTACTTATGGAGCAATAATTAAATTCCCTCCGCGGAGTTTCCTTCCTCGCGCCGAACCCCTTCACCGCCCCTTTGCTTTGCCCTCATGTTGATTCCATGCCGGATACTTCCGCTTGAAGACCTGTCGTGTTTTACGACGGCGACTCTCGTCGATGGGTTGCGCGGCGGCGCCCCGATCAAGGGCGGGCGGCCGGGCGTGACTCGGCGTGAAGCCGCCTGCAGTGGCATTTTCGAAATCCAGAATCGCCGGCGTTTGGTCCCGAGGGGGGACTGATCGCGGCCGGTCCCGGAGCGCCAGCTTGATTGTTTATTTTACACCCTAGTCCAACTCACCCCCAAGCCCAATGAAGTTACCAAGAATCCCCGCTTTGTTCCGGAACGCGCGCACCGCGATTCCCGTCGTGGTCCTGTCGGCCCTTTGTCACGGCTCCCTGCTTGCGCAGGTCGCGCCTGCTCCCACGTCCACCTCCGCTTCCTCGGATTCGGAAACCACGGTGCTCAATCCGTTCGAGGTGCAGGCGAGAAAAAATGAAGGCTACCAGGCCGCCGGCGTGCAGTCGGCCTCGAAGCTCGCAATGGCGATCAAAGACGTGCCGAATACGGTCACGGTATTGACCGAGCAATTTCTCAAGGACATCGGGGCGCAGAATCTCGGCGACGCCATGCAGTGGGTCACGGGCGTCAGCTCCAATCTCGGCGCGCGCAACCAGGATGGTTTCTCGATTCGTGGCTTCGGTGCGATTCTTACCTACGTCGACGGTTTCCGCGACTCGCAGGAGTGGGGCTCGGGGGAAATGGCCCAAGTGGCCCAGCTCGAGATTCTCAAGGGGCCGGCGTCGAATCTTTACGGCAACATGCGCGGCTTCGGCGGCGTGATCAATCGCGTGACCAAGAAACCCCAGGATAAAAACTTCCAGCAGACCGAGGTGGTGATCGGGAGCTTCGACCAGTACCGCTTCACGTTCGACACCACGGGACCGATCAGCACCGACAAATCATGGATGTACCGCGTGAACGCCGCGTACACCAACAACGGCAGCTACCGCGATCTGCGCGACCTAAAGCGTTATTTCGTCACGCCCGTGATCACCAAGCGGCTCTCCCCGGCCACGACACTGACTTTCTCGCTTGAGCTGCTGCGCACGGAAACGCAGGAAGACCTCGGCGTGCCGCTGCAGATCGATCCCGCGACGAACACCCTGGTCGTCACCGCGCTGCCCCGCAGCCGCCAGCTGGGTGAGCCTTGGGAAAACACGACCCTGGAGAAGGAATCCGGCCGGCTCTACTTCAACCACAAGATCAATCAGAACTGGAGCGTCCGTGCCGCGGCGATCACGACGTTCTGGAATAATCCGATCGAGCAGGTCGAAGCGCTCTCCATCGCGGCCGACCGGCGCACGCTCACGCGCCAGGCCTTCCACCTCAATCGCTGGGAAAACCACCACATTTTCGAGTTGGATGTGAACGGCAAGTTCACCACCGGGCCGTTCACACATAATGTCTTGTTCGGTTACGAATGGAATCGGGAAAACGGCCGCTCGAATGTCACGCGTCGCCCGCTCGCCTCGATCGACATCTACAATCCCGTGTACGGCACGCCGAAGCCCGACTTCACCCTCGCGATCGCTGCGACCAACCTGCATTTCCAGAATGGTATCTATGGTTACTTCGCGAACGACCAGGTGACATTTTGGAAGGATCATATTTCGGTGTTCTACGGCATGCGTTGGGACCGTGCGACCTCGCACCGCATCATCGAGCTGCCGGTACCCTCGGGCGCGGACGTCGCGGACCCGGCGAACTACAGCACGACGCCCCGCTATGGCATCGTCCTCCGGCCCGACATTAATCTCCGCGTCTACGCTCAATACAGCGAAGCCTTCCAGCCGATCTTCGGCTCGACCACGCCTGACTTCAAGGCGCTCAACCCCACCGTGGGCAGCACGCGCGAGGCGGGCGTCAAACGCACCTTCTTCAACGGCCGCCTCAACGTCGAGTTGGCTTACTACAAGATCGAGAACTCCAACGTGGCCGTCCGCCTGCAGCCGCCACTGAACAGCTTCTTTGCCAACGCCGGTTCCCAGTACCGCATCGGTCAGGAACTCAACTTCGGTTACAACTCCGGGAATTTTAACATCATCGGCGGTATCATCCAGTCGAGGAGCAAGCAGGACCTGAATCCGGGGATCGCGGCGCCGGTGATCACGCCGTACCACACGTCCTGGCAGCTGTCGGGCAAGTATACCTTCCCGCGCGAAGGCGTCTTCAAGGGACTCTCCGTCGGGCTCGGCGCCTATCCGCGCCGTAACGTCATCTACACCGCGCTGAGTCGCAACGGCACGCTGCCGGGCTATACGCGTTTCGACTTGAGCATGGGCTACAAGGTTAGTCCGAAATTGGATTTCAACCTCAACGTCTACAACCTCACCGACGAAATGTATTACCTCGGCGTGGTCAGCCCGACCATCTTCCCGGGCTCGCCGCGCGGCTTCCGCGGCACGATGCGTTATACGTTTTGAACCATCGAGGTGCATCCGCCACAGCTTGGACGCGATGATCAACCGAACATGAAAATAGGCTGCGGTGAATGGGGCTTTCGCGAACTTCCGATGGAGGAGCACTTCCGGCTCGCGCAGAAATTCAGCTTCAAGACGCTTGAGTTTGGCTTGGGGGGTGGCCAGGTCGGCCGCCTGCCCATGGCGCCCTCAGATCGCGAGATCGCCGATTTCGTCGGGCTGGGTCAACGTTACGGGATCGCCACGCCAGGGTGCTGTCTCGAAAACGACTTCACGCTCCCGGAGGCCACCACCCACGACGCGGTGGTGGCTGCGACGATGGCCCAGATCCGGGTCGCGGCACGCTGTGGGGCGAAGCAGGTGCGGCTGTTCGCCGGCTTCACGCCCGCGATCCTGCTGACCGAGGCCATCTGGGCGCGTCTGCTTTCAGCGTTTCAGTCGGCTGACGAACTTTGTGCGACCCTTGGGCTCACGATCGCAGTCGAAACGCACGGGCAGATCACGATGCGCGACGGGGCGGCGCATCACACCCACACGGTTTCCACCGAGCCGTCGGCCTTGCAGCGTTTGCGGCGCGAATTGCCGGTCCGCGTGGGATTCAACTACGACCCCGGCAATCTCAAGGCAGTGGCGCCAGACGATAAAACCTACGCGGGGCCGTTGCTGCACGGCCGGATCAACTACTGCCATTTGAAGGACTGGCGTCGCGTCGGTGACGGTTGGGTCGCGTGTGCGATTGGCGACGACGATCTCGACTACGGGCCGCTCCTGCGGGCGATGACCTACGACGGCGTTTACCTGATCGAGTACGAGCCGACGCACGATCCTGAGGATGGCATCCAGCGGAGCCTGGATTACCTTCGGCGGATCGGGATGAAGCTGGAGTTTGTCTGACAGGTGCTCTCATGGTTGCCGAATGGGAGGCGTCATGCCGCGCGCGATGAAAAGCCTTTTTGTCGGCCTCGATCTTGGCAGCACGGTGGCGAAAGCAGCGGTCTTTGATCGCCACGGACGTGCGGTGGCGGTGGCGTCGCGACGGATGGCGGTGCAGAGTCCGCGGCCGGGCTGGGTGGAGCGGGACGCGGTGGAGAGTTGGCGGGCATGCGCCACGGTATTGCGGCGCGTCGCCGCCGGACGGGCGGGAAAAATTGCGGCGATAAGCGTCACGGGTTGCGGCAACGGCGCGGTTTTCCTCGACAAATGGAACGAGCCGGTGCGCGCGGGGATTCTTTCGAGCGACACGCGGGCGGTGGAGTTCGTGGCCCGCGATCGCCGGCGCACGCGGCAGGCGGGCTATCCCGGGCAGACGTCGTCCCTGTTGCGCTGGCTGCGTGCTCGCGAACCGCGCACGGCGCGGCGGCTCCGGCAGGTTTTGTTTTGGAAGGATTTCATCCGCCTGCAAATCACGGGCGTGGCGTGCACGGACTTCACCGACGCCGGTGCGTCGGGGTTGCTTGATGTGAAGACGCGTCGCTGGCTGACCGCGGATCCGGTGTTGCCGTCGTTGCGCGAGAGCTTGGCGTCCGCGGGCGTCGTGCAACCGGCGGCGGCGAGAGCGACGGGGTTGCGCCCGGGCACGCCGGTGTTCACCGGGTGCATCGATTGCGAAGCGGGTGCGCTGGGCAGCGGAGTGCAGGCCGCCGGGGAGTTTTCGCTCATCGCCGGGACGTGGTCGATCAACCAAACATTTATGCGCCGGCTCCCGGCGAAGGCAGGCCTGTTTCTGTGCAATCCGTCGGTCGATCCTTGCCGCTGGCTGTGGTTGGAGGGAAGTCCCACGTCTGCGGTAAATTTTGATTGGGCCGTGCGCCTGCTGCTGGGACGCGACGATTTTGTGCGGGCATCGCAACTCGCAGAGCAGGCTCAGGCCGAGGACCTGTTGTTTTTACCGCACGTTCCGACGGGAAGAGGAGTGTTCCTCGGGTTGAGGGCGTCGCACTCGCGCGGCGACTTGCTGCGGGCCGTGATGACGGGCGTGGCGTTTGCCCATCGTGTGCATGTCGAACGGCTCAAAGCCGCAGGAGCGGCGGGCACCAGGTTCCGGCTCGCGGGTGGGGCGACCCAAAGCGCGCTTTGGTGCCAGATTTTCGCCGATGTGCTGGGCCGCCCCGTCGAGGTGCCACGTGGCGTGGAGATCGGTGCTCTCGGCGCCGCATTGTGCGCGGGCGTGGGTGTGGGTGCCTGGTCGTCGCTCTCCGCGGCGCAACGCGATCTTGTGGGCGTGGCGCGGGTGTTCCGTCCCCGCCATTCCGCGCAAACCGCCCTGGCGCGCCGCTACGCCCGGTTCCTCGAGCATTGGAACGTCCCTTCCCTATGAAACCTTCCTTCCTGATTTCCTGCATTGCGGTGTGGCTGGCGCTGGCCGCCGTTTCCCGCGCGACGGTCATGGTGGTGGCCCCGGATGGCCGGGACGACAACGACGGTTCGGCCGTGCGGCCCTTCGCAACGCTCGAACGGGCGCGGGCCGAAATACGGGCATGGGTGAAAAAAGGCCTGACTGAGGATGTGACGGTGCAACTGCGAGGCGGAGCGCACCGGCTCGCGCAAACGCTGGAACTTACGCCGGAGGATATCGGCGACGGCAAATTCGCGGTGATCTTCGCAGCGGAGCGCGGTGGGCGCGCCGTGATCGCGGGTTCGCGTGAACTCGGCGGGACGTGGCAGCGGGTAAAAGGCGATTTGTGGTCGCTGGCGGTACCGGACGCCTCGGACGGAAAATGGGTTTTTCACAGCTTGTTTCGGGGCGGGCAATCGCTTCCGCCGGCGCGCGAGCCCAACACTGGCTTTTTCACTGTGGCCGCGGTGGATCAGGATCGGCGCAGGCTCACTTTGAAGGAAAAGCTGCCAGCGACGTGGCACGACCTGACAGGCGTGCAGGTTCTCACCACGGCTTCCTGGCATTTCAACCGGCAGCCAGCCGCGGAAATTACCGAGACTTCGGTGACGGGAAAGCGGCCGATTGGCACGGATGTCAGCAGCGCGAAGATCTCGGGGACCTCGCACAGCCGCGTGTGGTTGGAAAACGGGCGGCCGTTCGTCGATGCGCCCGGCGAATGGTTTTTGGACACGGCGAAGGGCACGATATTTTATTTCGCGCCGCCCGGTGATGATCCGAACCAGAGCCAGTTTAGCGCACCGCGCGTGCGCGAGCTGATAGTTTTCCGGGGGACGGCTGAAAAGCCGGTGCGCAATGTGCACTTTCAAGGAATTGAATTTGCCGAGACGGACTGGGAGTTGCCCGCCGAAGGCCGTCTGGGAGTGCAGGCGGGGGCGTGGGCGTACGATCGCGGCCGCACCTACTCGCCGGACGCGGCGCTGCGTTTCATTTTCACGGACGGTGCTGCGATCGAGTCATGTTCGTTCCGCGACCTCGGCGACGGGGCGATTTCATTTGAAATCGGCAGCCGTCGCGCACGCGTGATCCGCTGCGATTTCCGTCGCGTGGGCTCGAACGTCATCCAGGTCGGGCGGATGCCGGAATACACCGGCGAGGGTCACCCGCTGCACCTCGATTTCAAGACGTCGCGGCAGGAACTCGATGGGTTGAAGCAGATTCCTTCGGCGGGCGACATCTACAAGACCCTCTCGGCGCGCCTGCCGGAGGCACCCGCCCAAATCAAGATTGCCGACAACACGATCGTCGATTGCGGCACGACCGATTACGGCAGCGTCGGTATCATGGTGGGCTATGCGCATCACGTCACGATCGAGCACAACCTGCTGCAAAACCTGCCGTACACGGCGATCAGTGTCGGCTGGCGCTGGGCGCCCGGGCTCACGAATGCGCACAGCACCCTGATCGCACATAATCGCATCGAACACATCATGCAGCAGGCAGGGGATGGCGGCGGCGTTTACCTGATGGGCGAACAGCCCGGTACGCGCGTGATCAACAATTTCATCCGCGACAGCGGGAAAAATTATTGGTCGCACGGCGTCTATACGGACGAGTTCAGCGACCACATGGAAATTGCCGGCAACTACGTCGTGCAGGTGATCGACCACTCGATCTTCATGAACAAGAACGGGCCGAACCAGGTGATGCACGACAACAACGGGGAGAAAGGCCCCACGTTGATCACAGATCGCAAGGCGAGCGGCGGCGAGTGGGTGACGTTCAAGCCCGAGCGGATGCCGCCGGATTTGAGCGCATACGGACCGAGGCAGAAGGAAGCGCCATGACTGCGCAATTCAATGTCCCGGCCGCGATCATCACGGGGGCCGGCGCTTCGGCCGAACTACCGGCGCAACTCGCGCGCCTCGGCGTGCGGCGCGTACTGCTGGTGACGGATGGCTTCATGGTGCAATCGGGGTTGGCGGCACGTTTCACGCAGGCGATGGAGGCCGCTGGGGTAGCCGTGGCGTTGTTTGCCGGCGTGCAGCCGGATCCCACGGATGAAAACGTGCGGGCCGGCGTGGAGATTTTCCGCTCGGAAAATGGCGAGGCGATCGTCGCTTTGGGCGGAGGGAGTCCCATCGATGCGGCAAAGGCAATCGCGATCCTCGCGACAAATACGGCGCCGCTCAGTCTGTACCAGGGCTATCACAAAGTTCCGCGTGCGGGGGTGCCGCTGGTGGTTATCCCGACAACAGCGGGCACGGGCAGCGAGGTGACGAAGGTCGCGGTGATTACGGACACGACGCGCGACGTGAAAATGATGATGCTCGACCGTCACCTGCTTCCGACGGTCGCGCTGGTGGATTTCGAGCTGACGCTATCCATGCCGCCCGCGCTGACGGCGCATGTCGGCGTGGACACGTTGACGCACGGGATTGAGGCGTACGTTTCCAGGAAGGCTGGGCCGATCACCGATTCGCTGGCGCTCACGTGCATTCGACTCGTGGCCGATCACCTCGAAACGGCGTGGCGCGAGCCAGGTCATCGCGCGGCGCGCGAAGGCATGATGCTCGCGGCGACGCTGGGTGGCATGGCGTTCGCGAACAGCAGCGTGGCGCTGGTGCACGGCATGAGCCGGCCGATCGGGGCGATCTTTCACGTGCCCCACGGGCTGTCCAACGCGGTGCTGTTGCCGTCGGTAACGAAGTTTTCGCTGGCCGGCGCGTCCGAGCGGTATGCGACGGTCGCTCGAACGATGAGACTGTGCGCGGCGAATACCTCGACGGCCGAAGCGGGAACCGCGTTGGTGGCCGGGCTCGAAGCGCTCAACCATCGGCTGGCGGTGCCGCGGTTGCGAGAATGCCGCGGAGTGGAACGGGGACACTTTGAACAGAACGTCGCACGGATGGCGCAGGACGCGCTGGCCTCGGGAAGTCCGCAGAACAACCCGGTTGTGCCGACGGCAGATCAGATTGTGGCGCTCTACGAGGAGGCTTGGTGAAAGCCTGGCCGACGTCCATCGTGCAGGGCGGCCAACAACGGGTGCCGGTGGCGGTGGTGACGGCGGAACTGCACTCGGGAGCGGTGGCGGTTTATTTCAACGTGACCGACTCTTGCGGTCCTATCACGAGCCGCCCTTGCTTTTTTCCCGAGGGCGCGGCATCTCCGAAGCGATGAGTTTACCCCTCAGCCGTAAGAAGGCGCTCCGCGAGTGGCGGCTCTATTTTTTCATCGGGCCTTCGCTGGTGCTGGTGGCGACGTTCGCGTATTTTCCAGCGCTGAGTGCGGCCTATCACAGCCTGTTCGACTGGTCGGGCGGCGATGCGCAGCAGTGGGTCGGCCTCGATAACTTCCGCCGGGCGTGGCACGATCAGGTGCTGTGGGATTCCTTTCGGACGGTGTCGGTGCTGATCGGCTTCAACCTTTTCAAGATGATCCCCTCGATCCTGATGGCCGTGCTGATTCACCGGCTCACGAGCGATCGCTGGCAGTATGCTTACCGGGCGCTGCTGGTGGTGCCGATGATCGTGCCGGGGCTGGTGACCCTGTTTATCTGGAAATTTTTCTTCGATCCGAACCTCGGCGTGTTGAACCGCGTGCTCGATTTCACCGGTCTGAAGCATGGCCTCGTCTGGCTGGACCAGCACGTGTTTCACTGGAACGTCTTTTTCGCCAACGTGCCGCCGGGCTGGCTCTCGCAGCCGGGATTGGTGTTGCCGTCGTTGTTTCTCTGGGGCTTTCCATGGCTCGGTACGGTCGGCGTCCTGATTTACCTCGCGGGCCTGCAATCCATCAGCACCGACGTGTACGAGGCGGCAGAGCTCGATGGCGTGGGGCCTATCGGGAAATTTTTCCACATCGAACTGCCGCTAATCCTGACCCAGGTGCGGCTCAACCTCATCCTCCTCGTGATCGCGACGCTGCAAGGCTACGGCCTGCAGCTCTTGTTGCTTGGTGAATCGGGTGGGCCGGGCGGACGCGGCATGGTGCCGGGGCTGTGGATGTATAACCGGGCGTTCATCGCCGGGGAATTTGGTTACGCGTGTGCCGTCGGCATGATCCTCTTTGCGTTCATCCTGATCCTGACGCTGGTGAACCACCGCTTTGTGCGGGTCGAAAAATGAGCGCCCCGATCCGAAAGGACACGGTGGGCGCCCGTTCCCGGCGCGACTGGCCGGCGCATCTGGTAATCGCGGGCTTTGTCCTCATCGAACTGTTTCCGCTCTACATGATGCTGCAGGTTTCCTTCAAGGATAACACGGGCTTCATCCAAAATCCGTGGCTGCCGTCCAATCCGGCGACGTGGCACTGGGAAAACTGGTTGTTCGGGCTGAAACTGGTGGGGCCTTACATCACGAACACGGTGTTCGTCGCCGTCCTTGGCACTAGCTGCTCGATCGGGCTGGCGGTGCTCGGGGCGTACTTTTTTGCGCGTTATCGCATGCCATTTTCGGGCGTACTTTGGTCGGGGTTCATCGCGCTTATGCTGCTGCCGAGCGTGGCGAACATTGTACCGCTTTTCATGCTACTAAAGGAAATGTCGCTGCTGAACACACTGTGGGCACTGGTGATCGTCGCGGTGGCGGGCGGGCAGGTCTTCAATATTTTTGTCCTGCGTAATTTCATCGAGGACATTCCCAAAGATCTCTTCGAGTCGGCGGAAATGGACGGCGCGAGCCATCTGCAGCAGATCGTCACCATCGTGATCCCGCTGTCGGCGCCGATCATCGGCACGTTGTCGATCCTATCGTTCCTCGGCATCTGGAACGACTTCCTGCTGCCGTTGATCGTCCTGCGCGATCGCGAGCTGTTTACGCTCGGCGTCGGTTTGATTTACCTCGACGGCGAGTACGTGAAGCAGTGGGGCCAGATCATGGCGGCCTACTTTCTCGCCGCGATTCCCCTCATCGTCATCTTCCTTTTTTGCATGCGCCTGTTCATTCGAGGCCTTTCCCAAGGCGCGATCAAGGGCTGAACCCGTTTCCCCCCATGGCCAGCGTCGTCATTGAAAATCTCGTCAAAACCTACCCCGAAAAGGGCGGCCCGGGCGTGACCGCGGTGAAGGGAATCAACCTTACGATCCGAGATCGCGAGTTCATGGTGCTGGTGGGACCGTCGGGCTGTGGGAAATCGACGACCCTGCGCATGATCGCGGGGCTGGAGGAAATTTCCGGCGGCGCGATCTCGATCGATGGCGAGGTGGTGAACGATGTGCTGCCGAAGGACCGCGACATCGCGATGGTTTTCCAGAACTACGCGCTCTACCCGCACATGTCGGTTTACGACAACATGGCCTTCGGCCTGAAGCTGCGGAAATTTCCGAAGGCGGAAATTGATGCCCGGGTGCGGGAAGCGGCGGCCATGCTCGGGCTCGAGCCATACCTCGGGCGCCGGCCCAAGGCGTTGTCGGGTGGACAGCGGCAGCGCGTGGCGGTCGGCCGCGCGATCGTGCGCAAGCCGAAGGTCTTCCTGTTCGACGAGCCACTTTCCAATCTCGACGCGAAGATGCGCGTCACGACGCGCGCGGAAATTTCCAAACTCCACGCCCGGCTCGGCGCCACGATGATCTACGTGACGCACGACCAGGTGGAGGCGATGACGATGGGCGACCGCATCTGCGTGATGAAGGACGGCAACATCATGCAGGTCGCCGCGCCGCTGGAACTTTACAACCACCCGACCAATCTTTTCGTGGCCGGCTTCATCGGGTCGCCGGCAATGAATTTTTTCAAAGGTACAATCCGGCCGGCCGACGCCGGGCTGGCGTTTGCTGAAACCAACGTTCACGGCACTCCGGTGGTGGTGCCGCTAAACCAGGTGCTGGCGGCACGTGCGGCGGCATACTCGGATCGTGCGGTGATTTTCGGCGTGAGGCCCGAGGATATTCACGAGGTGGGGGCTGAAAGCGCGAACGCCGTGGAGGCCACCGTCGACATGTCCGAGCCGATGGGGGCGGAGACCTATCTCCACCTGAACAGCGGGGCGACGGCGTTCATCGCCCGCGTGCCCCCGACGGACGAGCATCAGTTCAATCAGCGAGTGAAGCTGTCTTTCAACCTCGCGAAGGCGCACCTGTTCGACGCTGTCACAGAAGCCGTGATCTGAGGGATGATCCTGAAAATCGCGGGTACTCTCGCGGCAATTTTTATTGATGCCTTTCACTCGCCGTAATCCCCGCCACCGCCTGAAATTAAACCACCGATTACACACATAAATACCGGATTAAATACCTCCGACCGGTTGATCGTCACCTTCGCAACGTCGCCGGCCTTGCGGTAAGTAATTTCGGTGTAGGTCTTGGCGACTTTCCAGTCACGATTCAGGCGGAGCAGCGTGGAACCTTTTGCGGCGCTTTTCCCCCGGTCAGCTCTGGCCAATCGCAGGCAAATTTCCCGGACCACGCGAAACTAATTGGCTCAACCAGCCGAATTCCGGTACCTCCTTGCTCGCTGAGCAACAAGTCTGCTCAGCCCCTTCGCGCCGGAGCGCAGGTCGCACTCGGCGTGGGCGCGCTCGGCGTCGTGTTCGGTGACATCGGCACGAGTCCGCTTTATCCCATGAAGGAGTGCATGGCGCACCTGCCGGCGGGCGTCGACCCCTTCGGCTCCGCCTCGCCCGCCGAGAGGAGGTCGGAAATTTTTCCGCCAACCGAGCCAACCTTTCACCCCAACGCCTAACCAACGGGTGTTTCCTAAGAATAAACCCTCCGGGGGCGAGAGGAGGTCGGAAATTTTGGTCGGAAATTTTTCTGTCGAGAGCGCCCGGATCAAAAAGCAGGGAAGAAGCCCATCCAGTTTCTTAGGAGCCTCCCCACCAAAACAAGTTTTGGCCCCGACGGGAAGAAACCGCTTTCTTTTTTCACCAACGACTTGCAGAAGCTGTTTCATGG
>Ga0114966_10001275_pt1 | contig 23392 bp, 25 predicted proteins | sample M_130207_XF_Meta_FD_87029 | JGI IMG/M metagenome (GOLD analysis project Ga0114966, IMG submission 87029) | Freshwater microbial communities from Lake Montjoie, Canada to study carbon cycling - M_130207_XF_MetaG | ecosystem: Environmental > Aquatic > Freshwater > Lake | place: Lake Montjoie... | reverse complement strand
AGCCGATTCGACGGTCATAACCGCTTGCCATCCCTTGCAGGTAACTGCACCCAGAATGGTAATCGAGTGCCATCGTCCGTCCGGGGTCCCCTCATGAATGCGTTGTCCGCGCGGCGCTCGTCCGTACAACCTCGTCATGTCCGTGGTCACGCCGCACTCGTCCAGAAACACAAACCGCTCTGGGTGGAGTCTCACTTCGTATCGTGGCTCGGGTTAGCGCCCCGCAATGGAGTCAGCGGAGGCAAGTTGCTGAACCAGAAGACGCGCAAAGTGGTGTCGCCGCTAGCCACGCATTGCGTATGGCGGCCACCACGCTACGCACGAGCAAGAGCTATCTAGGTGCGCAGTTCCGACAGCTGCAAAGCAGACGACAGGGTCCGCCCGAGACGATCACCGCGATGGCCGCCAAGCTGGCGAGACTGGAGTGTCGCATGCTGACCAACCGGCCCGCTGGCGCTGCCTCTCCGACGAGCATGGGCTTGTGGCGCTCGGTCTGGCCGCGCGGGCAAAACGTCGGTGCCTAAACCAATTCCACGATATACGCGCCTGCGGCACGGACGAGGAAGGTCCCGCCCATCGGCCTGCCACGCGGCATGATGAGTTTGTGATCTGGTCAAGTCTATTCGAGCAGAGGTGGTCAACTTCTGGGGGGCGCCGCTCCAATCCCATGCCGATCAGTGTTCCGAACTACAGCTATAGAAGTGATCGGCATCGGTACGGAATGCTGATCGACATCGCACGGAATCCGCAATATCCCTGCCTATCGGCAGTACGGAGGGTTTTCCCCACAAAAAAACCCGCTCTTGGACGAATCCACGAGCGGGCTATGAAGGGTTACAACGGGAGAGTACACTATCGGAACCGCTTAAGTTCCGTTGATGATCCCAGACTAAAGGCTCGGGCGAATCGGTTGGGCAGGGGTAGTTGAGGGAATAAGGGGGTAACTGCTTTTGGAGGGCCGAACTTGGGGGGAAAAGGCAGGAACAACCATTTTCGCCTAAGCCTTAACTGGTCTCATCACGGGAATAACCAAAGCAAGCCAGTGGCCAAACTCAGCTGAGGGAAGAAACGACCTATTTCTGCCACCTCGAGGCAACCCACCCAGGAATATACTGCCTGAAGTACTGGTGGAACCGTGCAAAATTGGGAAGGCGTGCCATTTCGGGAATCCCAAAATGGAGCACGTGACTACTGGACCTCAGGGACGTTGCTGGGAGCCTTCGAGACGGTGCCTTTCAGTGCTTCTTCCATTTCGATGCTATTGGCAACGAGGGTTTGGCCGGTGGCGCGCTCAAGGTCGTTGCGGGAGCGTGCGTAGGCGCTGAGGGCGGCGACTTCGTTGGCCTGAGCGGAGGTGAGATCGCGCTGGGCTTGGATGACGAAGAAAATCGTCGAGGCCCCGAGGCCGTACTTCTTCTGTTCGGCATCGAGGGTCTGTTCTTGCAGGACGCGGTTCTTGACCGAGGTTTGATGGCGGGCACGGGCCTGCTGGAGACTGATGACCGCATTTTGGACGTCGACGCGCACTTGGTTCAACTGCTGCTGAAGGCGAACCTCGCTTTGGCGGACGGCAAGTTGTTCCCGAAGCATGTCCGCCTGAGCGCCACGGTTGCGGAGAGGGATATTGAGAGTGACGCCGATGGAGTAGTCCGGAAAGTTGCGGCGGAAGACCTGGGAGAGAGCGGTACCGTATCCGCCAAGGAAGTAGCCGTCGACGGCGGCGGGGTTCCGGTTGATGGGATTGACGTTGGTCGCGCCCGGGACGGGGGGCACAGGCAACTGGTTAAGTGTACCGGAGAGGCCGTTGTTCTGGAAGGTACCGAAGGCGTCCACTGTGGGTTTGAGGGCGTTTTTGGTGCCGACGAGGCCGATTTTCGAACTTTCAATGTTGATGCGGGACTGTTCAACTTCAGGGCGGAAGTCCATGGCCTTATTTACGAGATCTTGGATGGGCTGGACGGGTTCGTTTTCGGGGATGCGGATTTTGTCGGTGGCAATGATACGGGAATCGGCGAGCGCGGGGTTGGCGACGCCGGTGCGGGAGAGGGCGTTTTTGAGGACCGTTTCCTGCTGGAGGAGGTTGGTTTCCGAGATGGTCAAATCCTGCTGGCTGCGGGCGACTTCGGCTTCGGCGCGGATGATCTCGATTGGGGCAAGGGTTCCGATTTCGACCTGTTTCTTGTTGTCGTCGTAGAGTTTTTGGTTCAGAGCGAGAGCCTGGCGTTTGACGACTACATCTTCATTGGCAGCTACGAGGTCCCAGTAAAGGCCGATGACGCTGGCAACGGTGGCGATGACCTGTTGCTTGAAGACGAGTTCGGAAACCTTGTAATTGTTGCGAGCGATGCGGATGTTTCGGTTGTTGACGGCGAAGCCGAAGCCCTGCAGGAGGCGCTGTTGGACCTGAATATTGGCGTTTACGGTTTTGGAGGGGTTGAAGTCGAGACGACCGGAGTTTTGGTCCGAGAAGAAGTTATTGAAGCCCATGCTGACGCTGGTGCCGGTGAGAAATGCCTTGTTGATGCCGAACTGAGAGTTGGTCCGCTGGGAGATCAACGAGCTGGTACCGGTGTTGAACAGGGTGGTCTGGGGCTGGGTTTGTTTGGCGAACTGGAGGTTTGAAGTGAAAACGGGGTCGAGGTTTTGGACGTTGAGGCCAGACCCGGTGCTGACCGAGCCGACGCCTTGGCTGGAGCTTTGAATGCCGCTGACGATGCCGCCACCGCCGCCAGTGGTGCCACTATTGATGTTGTTTTGGGCGGCGCGGACAGCCCCGCCGGAGTTGGCGCGGTCTAAATCGGCCTGGGAGATCTTCGGGCCGTAGCGCTGTAGCTCGATATCAAGATTGTTCTCGAGAGCAAGGGCGATGACGTCCTGGAGGGAAAGGTAGAGTTTTCCGGCGCGGAGCAACTGATCTAGCCGATTGGAGTTGCTGACGTTAATGGGGGCGACGTCGCGCCAGGAGTACGGCTCGGTAAGGCGTCCTTGCCACCAGTTTCCGGTGGTAGAACCGGACTGTTTCGACTGTTGCGGAAGGGCTGCCGGGCTGGCCATTAACACGGCGCAAAAGATGCTGAGCGGACGTCTGAGTGAAATCATGAGGTTCGTGATAGGGATATGAGGAAAGACGATCTCTACAGGGCCGTTGTTCCAGGAAATATCTATATGTTAACGCAAGACTTATGCATGTTCCATGTTCGATATTGGGACGTTTGGGAATGGGGGGCTAGTCCTGCTATCCTGATCGGGAATGTCTGATCCTATTTTGGCGATTTTCGAAGCAACCGGCGCGTATTTGAAAGGGCACTTTCGATTGACGAGCGGGTTGCATAGTCCGGAATATTTACAGTGCGCAAAGGTTTTGCAGCATCCGACGCATGCCTTCGACTTCGGTGTAGGTCTGGGGAGGGCGTTTGGGAAGTTGACCGACGGACGGAAGGTCGATATTGTCGTGAGTCCGGCCATTGGGGGATTGATCATTGGCCATGAAGTGGCGCGGGCGCTGGGCGCTCGGTTTTTGTTTACCGAGCGGGACACGACGGGGCAGATGACGCTGCGGCGGGGCTTTGAAGTTCGGAAGGGAGAGACGGCGGTGGTGGTGGAGGATGTGATCACGACTGGAGGGAGCTTGCGGGAAGTGATCGAGATTTTGGTGGCTGCCGGGGTTGAAGTATTGGCGGCGGGTTCGATTATCGACCGGAGCGGGGGACAGGTGGATTTGGGGGTGAAGCGGATAGCGCTGGCGACGTTGCAGGTTACGGCGTATGGGCCGGAGAACTGTCCGCTGTGTAAGCAGGATTTGCCGGTGACGAAGCCGGGATCGCGGAATGTCGGGTGAATTGCGGCGCATTCGGCTGACGATTGCGTACGACGGGAGCGAGTATGCGGGTTGGCAGGTGCAGCCGGGGCAGGAGACGATTCAGAGCTTGATCGAAGCGGCGTTGCGGAAGGCAACGAAGGTGGCGGTGTCGATTCAGGGGAGCGGGCGGACCGACGCGGGGGTGCATGCGTTGGCACAGGTGGCGGCGTTTACGACGACGAACCCGATTCCGGTGGAGAACTTGCAGCGGGCGTTGAATCGGCTGCTTCCGGCGGCGGTGCGGATTGTAGGGGTGGAGGAGGTTCCGCTGGAGTTTCATCCGCGCTTTTCGGCGCGGGGAAAGCATTACGAGTATCGGATTTGGCGGGAGGAGTTGTGTCCGCCGGTTTTAGCACGGTATGTGCACCATCACCCGTTTCCGTTGGACGTGGCGGCGATGCGGGCGGCAGCGCCTTTGCTGTGCGGGGAGCACGACTTTTCGACGTTTGCGGCGGCGGATGCCAAGGACGCGTTGGGCCGATCGAAGGTGCGGCGGATTTTCGGGTCGGAGTTAAGCGAAGACGGGGCGTTGTTGGTTTATCGGGTGCACGGGAGCGGTTTTTTGAAGCATATGGTGCGGAACTTAGTGGGGACGTTGATTGAAGTGGGCCGGGGTAACTTGACGGGGGCGGGGTTAGTGGAGTTACTCGATAAGCCGGACCGGGCACGGGCGGGAAATACCGTGCCGGGTCGGGGGTTGTTTTTGGTGCGAGTGGATTACTAAGTCAGGGCGAAGCAGGTTAGTTTGTCCTGATCGCGAATGAAGAGTCGGCGGTCGGAGATGACGGGGAGGGTCCAGACGGGGTAGTCGCCGCGGCCGATTGAGTGACGGGCGGTCTCCTTGTAAGCAGCCGGGGTGGCTTCGGCGAGGGCGAGGACGCCGCCTTCGCCCTGGAGGTAGAGCATGCCGTCGGCGAAGATGAGTTGGCCTTTGCCGACGCTGCGGTCGCGCCAGGCGACTTCTCCGGTCATGAGCTTCATGCAGGTGAGAACGCTCGAAGAGAAGCCATAGACGTGCTCGCCGACGAGGACGCTGGAGCAGTAGTGATTCTTCATGTCGCGGTTGAAGTAAACCTCTTCGGCTTTGACCTTGCCGGCGGCGGCGTTAAGCTTGAGCAGGGCGCAGCCGGTGCCGTAGTCGGAACTGACAAAGAGATGGCCATTCGTGAATAGAGGCGTCGAGATGTTGGCGGTGCGGTTGGCGACTTTGTCGTAACGCCAGAGTTGTTCGCCGGTGGCCCCGTTGAAGCCGACGACGCCTTCGCCCGTGAAGGTGACGACGTTGCGGATGCCGCCGAAATCGAAGGCGATGGCGGAGGCGTAGCCGGCGGGGTCGGAGCCGGACTTCCAAATGACTTTGCCGTTGGTTTTATCGAGGGCGACGACGGATGCGCCGCGCCCGCCGGGCTGGACGATGACTTGGGGTCCGTCGATGAGGGGCGACTCGCTCATACCCCAGTGGATGACGTGGGCGCCGAACTTTTCGACGACATTTTGTTCCCACTGCTTTTTGCCGTCGGCTTTGTTGAGGACGGAGAGGGTGCCGTCGGCGGACATGCTATATAGCATTTGGCCGTCGATGGAGGGGGTGCCGCGGGGGCCGTTGCCACGGCTTTCGTTGTAACTACCGCCGGCGGGGGTTTGCCAGAGTTTTTTGCCGGTGTTGGCGTCGAGGGCGATGACGAATTCGGTTTTGCCTTGTTGGCCCTGGGTGTAGAGTTTGCCGGCGGCGATGGAGTAAGAAGAGTAGCCTTCGCCGAGGCCGGTGGCGGTCCAGAGGACTTTGGGGCCGTTGGCGGGCCATTGCTTGAGGAGGCCGGATTCGGCGGACTTGCCGTCGCGGGCGAGGCCGCGCCATTGGGGCCATTCGGCGGCTTGGACGGCGAGGGCGGAGGAGGCGGAGGCGAGGAAGAGGCGGCGGGAGGTCATTTGGTGATCCCTTGAATCATGGCCTTGAAGGCGGCTTCCTGGGCGGCGACGACTTTAGCGGGGCCGGTGAACTTGAAGAAAACGGAGCCTTGGGGGGATTCGACGATGGCTCCGAGCATGCGGTAGTCGGGCTTCATCACTTTGTCGGGAGACATGGGGGAGGGGGACCAGGCGTAGGTTCCGGAGAGATCGAGGTAGGTGGTTTTGTGGCCGGCGACGGTGCCGGCGGAGCGTTTGGTGGGGCTGGATTTGGTGGGGAATTGGCCTTCCCAGCGGGTGATGTTGGGTTCGACGGCACCGCCTTGGCCGGGGCCGAAGTAGAAGACGGCGCATTCGCCGGCTTCAGGGGTGCCGGGGACGGAGTAGGTGGCGGCGCGCATGGGGCGCTCCGGGAGGGCTTTCCAGGCGGCGGGGGTTTTCCAGGAGAGGCCGGAGGCTCCGTCGGCGAGGAGGAGGACGGGGAGGAAGGCAAAGGCGAGGAGACGCTTCATGCCTTCCATTCTATATGGGCTGGAGAGCGAGGCGTTACCGGCGGCGGCGGAGGAGCAGGAAGCCGCTGGCGCTGAGCATGAGGACCCAGGTGGAGGGCTCGGGAACGGCGTTGTAGGCGGGGGCATCGAGGAGTTGGAAGGCGAATGCGCTGTTGGTGCTCGTATTGGCATAGCCAGACAAACCATCAAGCTGGGTGGTGGTCTTTCCAATGGGCGTACCAACTGGGGCAGAGGAGGTAGTGTCCCAGTAGATGGAAGTGCCGTCTGCGGCGGTTCCCATGGCTCCTTCGTGCATAGCCAGCCAATAAGTGCCTGCACCCAGCGGAATGGACCCGAGATTCACGAGGAACCGATACTCGTCCGTGCCCACGTTTTAGGTTCCATTGTTGACCAATTGGACCGAGCTGTCGCTGCCCAGCGCCAGACTTGTCCCCGGGGCACCCGCGTTATTCGAGAGGAAACGGAAGCCGATGGTTCCGCCAAATTGCGAGGGCACGTTGCTCACGTCCGCCGCGCCGAAAAACACGAGGCCTTGCAAGGTCGCCGCGTTGGCTAGCGTAAACTGCATTGCTCCCACGCGGCCTGACAGGTTTGACCCGTTTCGCCGTTTGGTCCGCCGCCGTCATAGATGACAGCGGCGGAGAGGGCGAGGGCGGTCTGGAAAACGAAGAGCGCTTTAGCGCTGAAGCGGGCGATGATCATGGAATGAATGTCCTTTTTGCGATCTCCGGCAGGGCACCAAAGCCCTAGTACCAGCGTCAATTAGCCCTAGGAGCTTCTAGGGTGATTAGGGGGTTCGTACGGCGCGTCGGCACTTACTTACGCGAAGTGGGCCACTGGACCAGGCGGCCCGGGACTGGAACGATGGGAGATTTATCCCATGCCGCTAGAAATGATTCACGGTAGCGGAGCCACGGCGACTGTTGCAGCGTGACGACAACAACCGCGAAGTTGGGGAATCGCTGCACAGCCCTTGCCGCAGCTTCAGCGAAGAGTACATCGCGGGTGAGCAAGCAATCAAAACCGGCACCCACGGCCTCGGTCACAAGCGCACCGTTCTTCAACGTCGCCCAGCCCCGATACGAAGCGGACTCGGCAGCGATTCCCTTTTCAAGCAAGAGAGAGCGAAGATGTACGTCCATGTTCGCGTCGAGCAGCCACATCCTCATGCCGCCGAGCGGAAGGAATCGGCTAACTCCGAGGCTACTAACAGAACCTCAGGAAGTGCCTCATGGGGAAAGGCGTTGGCGAAACTTTCGTCAATGTCCGCGAGAGTCATGCCCGAAGCCAGACATTCCAGGACCAAACTAACGGAAAGCCTTGTGCCCCGAATAGCGAGCTTACCGCCCAGCATCTCCGGATCGGAAACAATCCAAGTGTACTTGCCGTAGGGAGCCATACCCAATGTTACCTTGACTGCGTCATCGGAAGCCGAAGGATCCGATGGGGAGGCCGAGGGTGCGGGGGTCGCCGTTGGTGGGATGAAAGGGCGGGGTGATGAGGAATTCGACGTGGGCGCGACCGGCGGGGGCGGGGGGGACGGGGTACTTCAAGGTCTGCCAGCCCGCCTTCGTGAAAGCCTCGCGGCCGATGGTCTGTCCGTTGAGCTTGGTTTCCAGGGTCACGTGGCCGATCTCCTTGAGATACAGGCCTCCGATGTTGACGTCGATCTGAAAAGACGTCGCATCGGCGGGACGCCAGAGACGGGCCGTGGCGTAGGGCTCGGTCCAGCGGAAACTCGAGTCGCGGGCGTACCAACCTTTCTCGAGTTGCCAGACGGGGGTGAGGCGGGTCATCTCAATCCAAGCGGAGTCCTGCTGTTCGCCGATGCGCGAGAGGGTGTAGAGACGCTGGGCGGGACGGTCCCAACTCAAAAGCGCCAGCGCGGTTTTGGCTTCGGGATGAGCGTCGACCGAGAGAGTTTCTATTTCGTTGGTGCCGAAGGCGAGACGTAGAGCGCCGGTGACGCCCCAGGATTGGAGATGGGGTGGCTGGCCATCAATGAGAAACATGCGGAGTTCGGGTTGGCGCTTGGCTAGGCCGTAGACGGAGGCCAGATAGGTTTTGGTTTCGTTGGCTTCGGCGATCAGAGTTGAACGGAGGGGCGGGAGGAGTGCGTAGTTCAGAGGCAGCCAGAGGAGGAGGGCGGCAGCGGCGTAACGCCAGTTGATGCGGTCGGCGAAGGCGGCGTAAGCGTAGGCCAGGCCGGCTAAGGGGAGGTATAAGTATGAACTGAGGAGGCGGTTGGGGACCAGGAACATCGGGGTGAGGAAGATGATAAACGTGGCCAGGCCCCACCAGATGCGGCGGTCCTTCGTGAGGAGAGGGATGAGGAGGAGGGTAAAGCCGAGATGAGGAAGGATGAGGATTTGGGAGGCGTAGAAATCGATGGCTTGGGCGAGAAGGGTGGGGGTGAGGCGGAGGCCATAGGCGCTTTGCTGACCGCCCTGCTGGAGGACGGCCTGGACGCCGAATACAAATGAGATGGCGAAGAACGGGACGAGTTGGCGGTAGCGTTTTTCTCCTAACCAGTATTCGTAGGCGAGGAGAATGACGGGCAGGCCGATGGCAAGTTCCTTCGATTTATAGGCGCACCAGAACAGGAGAAGCGACCACCAGGGGCGGCGGCGGGTGTAGGCGATCAGGGCGGCTAAGCAGAACGTGGTGCAGAGGACGTCGAAGAGGGCCATCGACTTCCAATAGTCATCGAAGCAGGCGATGTGGAAGGTGAAGAGGCCAAGGCCGCAGACGCGGGCGGGCCAAGCGCCGGGGAGGAGACGCCAAAGGAGGGTCAGGTTAACGAGATGGAGGAGTTGGAAGGTGGCTAAGAACCAAGCGTAGTTCAGGCCGACGGCGTGATAGAGACCCCAAAAGAGTAGATGGCCGAGGGGGCGAAAGTTGGTCGCATAGAACTGAGGGGTGAGGAAGCCCCAGAAGAAGGTATCGGCAGTGGTGTACCGCATCCAGGCGAACAGATCGAGTTCATCGCCGGAGAAGTAACCTTTATAGGCTCCTTTGTTGACTACCCAAAGGAGCCATAAGAGGATGGCGCAGAGGGCCACGGCGCGGGCTTTCATTCGGCTTGGAGGAAGTCGAAGTCGCAGCCGAGGTGGGCCTGGGTGACGTGGTTCAGGAAGAGCTTGCCGTAGCCGCGGGTGTAGTGGGGCGGGGCAGGTTTCCAACTGCTGAGGCGGGCGGCGATCTCTTCGTCCGAGACGTGGAGATGGAGGCGTCGGGTGGCTACGTCGAGGGTGATGAGGTCGCCGGTTTGGACGATGGCGAGGGGGCCGCCGATGCCGGATTCAGGGGAGACATGGAGGACGACGGTGCCGAAGGAGGTGCCGGACATGCGGGCGTCCGAGATGCGGACGCAGTCCGAGACGCCTTGTTCCAGGAGCACTTTGGGCATGGGGATATGGCCCCATTCGGGGAAGCCGGGGGCGCCGTGGGGGCCGCCGCCCTTCATGACGAGGACGGTGTTGGCGTCGATGGGGAGGTCCATGGAATCGATGGAATCGTGCATCTCCTGGTAGCTTTCGAAGACGAAGGCGGGGCCGGTGTGGGAGCAGAGATGAGGGGAGGCGGCGGTCTGTTTGAAGACGGCTCCGTTGGGGGAGAGGTTGCCGCGGAGGATGACGGTGCCGCCTTCGGGGTAGATCGGGTTCGACGCGAGACGGATGACGTCGTGGTTGTGATTGGGGGCGTCGGCGACGTTTTCGGCGATGGTTTTGCCGTTGACGGTGAGTGCATCGCCGTGGAGATGGGGGAGGAGTTCACGCATGACGGCGGGGACGCCACCGGCGTAGAAGAAGTCCTCCATCATGTGTTCGCCGGAGGGGCGGACGTTGACAAGGAACGGAGTGCGGCGGGAGATATCGTCGAAGTCCTGGAGGACGAGTTTGTGGGGGGTGCGGCCGGCGATGGCGAGGAGGTGGACGACGGCGTTGGTGGAGCCGCCGATGGCCATGTCGACGGCGATCGCGTTTTCGAAGGCTTCCTTGGTCATGACGCGGGAGGGGGTGAGGCCTTCTTCGATCATTTCGACCATGCGGCGGCCGGCCATTTCGGCGAGGGCGAGGCGGCGGGAGTCTGGGGCCGGGATGGCGGCGGAGCCGGGGAGTGACATGCCGAGGGCTTCGGCGATGACGGCCATCGTCGACGCCGTGCCCATGACGGTGCAGTGGCCGGAGGAGCGGACCATGCAGCCTTCGATCTCTTCAAGCTCTTCCGGGGAGACTTTGCCGGTGCGGAAGAGGTCGAAGATTTTACGGCCGTCGGTGCCTTGGCCGATGGTTTTGCCTTTGTAGTTGCCAGAGAGGGAGGGGCCGCCGGTGAAGATGAGCGCCGGGACGTTGGCGGAGGCGGCGCCCATGAGCATGGCGGGGGTGGTTTTATCGCAGCCGCAGAGCATGACGACACCGTCGACGGGGTTGGCGCGGACGGACTCTTCGACATCCATGGCCATGAGGTTGCGGAAGAGCATGGTGGTCGGCTTCATGTACTGCTCGCCGAGGGAGATGACGGGGAACTCGAGGGGGAAGCCACCGGCGGCCCAGACGCCGCGTTTGACGGCGTCGGCAACGATGCGCAGATGCGCATTGCAATTGTTCAGTTCGCTGAACGAATTGCAGATGCCGACGACGGGCTTGCCGTGGAAAGCCTGGCGGGAGATGCCGAGGGCGCGGATGTTGGCGCGGCGGGAAAAGTTGTAGTACTCCTTGCCGTTGAACCAGGAGTAACTGCGGAGCTTCGTGGGATCCATGAAGATCCTATTGTGCCTTATTCGACGGTGATCTTGGAGCCGGTCTTCGGCTTGGGCTCAAGGCTATCGATGGAGGTATCGAGGAGGAGGCGGAGACCTTTGAGGAACTCGACGCCAGCCGTGCGGAAATGATTCTGGACGGCTTCGGCGGTGCAGCCGCAAGAGGTGCTGTTGGGCTTTTCGTCGGTCATAGATTTAGTTTACCTTCTGGCCGGCGATCCACGTTCCGTGGACTTCGCAGGCGTCGGTGAGCAGGATGATGTCGGCTGCTTTCCCGGGGCGGAGGCTGCCGAGTTCGTGGTCGACGCCGAGGATTTCGGCGGGGGTGAGCGAGGCCATGCGGATGGCTTGCCAGAGTGGGACGCCGGTGGCTTCGCGGAAGATCCGGACCATTTCGTCCATGGCGAAGACGGAGGAGGCGAGGGCGGTGCCATCGGGGATGCGGGCTTCGCGATCCTTGACGACGGCGACCATACCATGGCGGGGGCCGAAGGTGTACTCGCCGTCGGGCATACCGGTGGCGCGCATGGCGTCGGAGATGATGGCGAGTTTTTCGTAGCCTTTGTTGCGATAGGCGAGGATCATCATTTCACGGGAGAGATGCTTGCCATCGGTGATGAGTTCGCTCGACAGGCGCTCTTCGAGATAGACGGCTTCGACAATGCCGGCAGAACGGGGATTGGGGGTGCCGCGCCAGCGGTTGTTCATGGCGTCGGTCATGGCGCAATAGAGGTGGGTGGCGTGGGAGGCGCCCCAGTCGAGGGCTTCGACGATTTCGTGATAGAGCGCTTCGCTGTGGCCGACGGAGGGGATGACGCCCTGGCGGCGGAGCGCTTCAATGAGGGGCCGCGCGCCGGGGAGTTCCGGGGCGAGGGTCATGGTGGCCAGCGGGCCGTGTTCGAGGAGTTCGCGCCACTCGGCTTCGACAGGAGGACGGACGAATTCGGGGAGATGGCAGCCGCGTTTGGACTGGCAGAGGTAGGGGCCTTCGATGTGGGCGCCGAGGGCGCGGGCGGTGGTTTGGGGGCCGGAGCGGTAGGCGTTGATGGCTTCGAGGCAGGCGATGATTTCGGGGTGGGAGGCGGTGGCGGTGGTAGGGCAGAGGGCGGTGACGCCGTGGCGGGCGTGGTAAGCAAAGACCTTGTTAAGGTCTTCGGGGGTCGCGTCCATGAAGTCGGAGCCCGCCGCGCCGTGGACGTGGATATCGATGAAGCCGGGGGAGACGTGGAGGCCGGTCGCGTCGATTACGGTGCAATCGGGCGGGATTTCGGCCCAGGGGCCGGCGTAGGTGATGCGGCCGGCTTCCGCGAGGACGAGCGAATCGGGGACGGGGCCGGAGTCGGTGATCAGGGTGCCGTGGACGAAGGCTAGGCGGTTAGGCAAGAGGGCGCATCTCCACCACGAGTGTACGATCTTCGAGGCGGGCGCGGGCGGGTTGGAGAGCAACCATGGAGGTGGGCAGGCCGACGTGGCGGCGAAGGGTACCGATTTCGACGACGAGTTCGTCGCCCTTCTTGAACAAGCCGATTTCGCCCTTGATGGCGAAGGGAAGGAGCAGGCGGACCTCGTTTTTGCCAAAGGAGTAAGGGCGTTCTGCACGGGTGACGAGCGCGGGATCCTCGCCAGTACTGTAGAGCACTTCGGCGAGGCGTTCGAGGCGTTCGAGGCCCATGACCTCTTCGCTGAACAGGGGAGCGAAGCGGAGGGGGATGGGATCGAAATAGGCCTTCATTTCGTCGATGATGCCGACTTGGGCTTCGCGCCAGGCTTTGAAGAAGCCGTCGGCTTCGGGGGGGAGGACGCGGTTGACGATGATGTTGTCGACGGTGAGGCCGTGGAGGGAGAAGTAGACGAAGGCGCGTTGGGTTTCGCGCATGACCATGCGTTCGGCGTTGGAGACGAGGCGGACGGAGGTGACCTGCGGGTCTTCGAGGACGTTTTCGATTCCTTGGATGCGGCCGAAGAGTTCGAGGACGTTGTCGAAGTAGGAGTCGGAGGGGAGTTCGACGGGGGAGAGGCGATTGGCGACGGGGCGGATGACTTTGAGGATGTTGCGTTCGACGGTGAAGACGTGTTTCATGTACCAGTCGAGAGTGGTGGGCATGGCGACGAAGCGGAGGCTTTCGGCGGTAGGGGCGCAGTCGAGGACGATGACGTCGTAGGTCTTTTCGCGACGGTATTGGTTGACATACATCATGGCGGAGAGCTCTTCCATACCGGGGAGGATGGCCATCTCTTCGGCTTCGACGTCGCCGAGGCCGGAGGTGCGGAGGAGGCTGGTGAGGTAGGTAGAAACCTGGCGCCAGTGGCGTTTGATTTCGAGCTGGATGTTGACTTCCTGGACGTCGAGGTTGGGTTTAACGGAGAAGGGGTCGGCGGTGCGGGCGTCGAAGAGGGTCGTTTTGAGGGCGAAGGAGTCGGCGAGGGAGTGGGCGGGGTCGACGCTCATGACGAGGGTCTTGTAGCCGAGTTTGGCGAGGTGGAGGCCGGTGGCGGCGGCGACGGAGGTTTTGCCGACGCCTCCTTTGCCGCTGTAGAGGAGGATGCGCATTTTCGTTATCCTTTGCTGCGAACGGTGCCGAGGCCGCCATCGACGCCGAAGGTTTGGCCGGTGATCCAGGCGTTCGCGGGGTCGAGGAGGAAGGCCATCATATTGGCGACGTCCTGCGCGGCACCGAGGCGGCCGAGGGCGTGCATGGCGGTGGAGGCTTTAGCGGCGGCTTCGTTGGAGGTGATGCGGGCGGTGAGGGGGGTGTCGGTAAGGCCGGGGGCGACGCAGTTGACGCGGATATTGCGGGGGGCGTAGGTGGCGGCGGCGGAGAGGGTAAGGCCGATGATGCCGGCTTTGGCGGCGGCGATAGCTTCGTGATTTTGGAGGCCGAGACGGCCTGCGGCGGAGGAGACGAGGACGATGGAGCCGCCGGTGGACATCATGGTTTTGGCGGCACCGCGGAGGACGTAAAAGGCTGAATCGAGATTGGTACGGAGAACGGCGGACCATTCGTCGTCGGTGGTGATGTGGGCGGGTTTCAGGAGCAGGGAGCCAACACAGTTGGCGACGCCATCGACGGGGCCCGCTTCGCCGAAGACTTGGGCCACTTCGGCGGAGGATGTGGCATCCGCGAGGAGGGGGGGGGTGCCGAGGGCGCAGGAGAGGAGTGCGAGTTTTTGGGGATCGCGGCCGCTGGCGATGACACGGTGGCCACGGGCGAGGAGGGTATGTGCGAGGGCAGAGCCGACGCCGCCGGTGGCGCCGAAAATGAGATAGGTCACGATGCTTCCTGTTTCTGGCGGTTGAGGTTTTTAATTTGGAGGAGCATGCGGGGGTTTTTGGCCAGCTTTTGCTCGTGTTTTTCGAGGTATTGCCAGTACATGGTAGTGAACGGGCATGCCGTTTCGCCTTTGCGTTGGGCTGGGTCGTAGCGGCAACCAGAGCAGTAGTTCGACATTTTGTCAATGTATTTGCCGGAGGCGACGTAGGGCTTGGATGCCATGATGCCGCCGTCGGCGTATTGGCTCATGCCGAGGGTGTTCGGAAGTTCGACCCATTCGACGGCGTCGACGTAGATGGCGAGGTACCATTCGTGGACTTGCTTCGGGTCTATGCCGGCGAGGAGGCAATAGAGCCCAGTCACCATGAGGCGTTGGATGTGGTGGGCGTAGCCGTAGTCGAGGGTTTGGCGGAGGGTGTGTTTGAGGCAGTTCATCTCCGTCTTGCCGGTCCAGAACCACTTCGGCAGGGGCAGAGTTGCGCCCATCTCGTTGCGGTCGACATATTCGGGCATGTAGCGCCAGTAGATGCCGCGGACATACTCGCGCCAGCCGATGATTTGGCGAATAAAACCTTCGGCTTGGGGAAGTGTAACGGCACCGGCGTGATAGGCGGCTTCGGCAGCGGCGACGACTTGGCGGGGGTGGAGGAGTTTGAGGTTCATCGCGGAGGAAAGGCGCGAATGATAGAGCCAAGGTTCGCCGGTCCACATGGCGTCCTGGAACTGACCGAAGTGGGGGAGACGGTTCTCGATGAAGTCGGCGAGGGCGGCTTGGGCCTGTTCAGGGGTGACGGGCCAATCGAAGTTTTCAAGCGAGCCAGGGTGGCGAGTGAAGCGGAAATCGACGAATTCGAGGACGAACTTGGTGGTGCGGTCGTACTCGAATTGGAGCGGAGCCTTAAGCTTTCCGGGGCCGGTTTTGGGAAGACTGCCGCGATTTTCGGCGTCGAAGTTCCAGCGGCCGCCGATGGGATCTTTTCCGTCTAGGAGAACGCCGTGTTTGCGGCGTATTTCCCTGTAGAAGAATTCCATACGGAATTGTTTTCGACCCGAGGCCCAGGAGTTGAATTCATCGGTAGAACAGAAGAACGTCCGGTCCGTGCGAATTTCGAGCTGGGCGTTGGCTTTTTTGGCTGCGAGAGTTAGTTCGGAGAGCACGCGGTGGTCCCCGGGTTCAACTAGGATTAGCTTGGCGGGCCGGAACTGTTCGATCGCCCGGCTAAGTTCTTTGCGAAGCGAGTGGGTGTTGGAGAAATCATCGAGGCGACGGTAGAACACGCAATGACCCTTCTGGGTGAGACGCTGTTCAAAGTGGCGCATCGCGGACAGGAACAAGCCGATCCGGGCCTTGTGGGACCAGACATGCGTTGACTCTTCGGCTACTTCGGCCATCCAAACGGCATCTTTGTTGCGATCAAAGCCGTCAAACGCAGCCGAGTCGTCGTTGAGTTGGTCGCCCAAAACGATGACCAGATTTCGCATGCCTATTGAGATGCAGCCGAATCGAGAAAAGCGATAAAGTTTTCAGGTGACCACTCATTTGCGCTGGGGCGTACTCAGCACCTCTAAATTCTTTTCGACGAAGGTATTGCCCGCATTTACGGGTTGTGAAGTCGCTCGACTGGAGGCGATCGCGAGCCGAAACCCGGAGAAGGCGAGACTGCTGGGGATTGAGAGGGTTTTCAATAGTTATGAGGCGCTGCTGGCGGATCCGTCGATTGACGCGGTGTATATTCCGCTGCCCAACCACTTGCATGTGGAATGGGCGATGAAGGCGGCGCGGGCGGGCAAGCATGTGCTCTGTGAGAAGCCGCTGTCGATGACGGTGGCGGAGGCCGAGCAGTTGATGGCCGTTCAGCGGGAAACGGGGGTTCAGATCGGCGAGGCATTCATGGTGGCGACCCATCCGCAGTGGTTGCTGGCGCGGCAGTGGGTGCGAGACGGGAAGATCGGAGCGTTGCGGGCGATTCAGGGTTTCTTCAGCTATACGAACGTGGACCCGAAGAACATCCGGAACAAGGCGGATTTTGGAGGAGGGGCGTTGATGGACATTGGGTGTTACCCGATCTTCACCTCGCGATTTGTGGCGGAGAAGGAGCCGCAGCGGGTGTTGGGTTTGATTGAGCGGGATGCAACGTTTGGGACGGACCGGCTGACGACGGCGGTGCTGGATTTCGAGGGATGCCAGGCGACGTTTACTTGTTCGACGCAGTTGTTTCCTTGTCAAACAATGCATTTCTACGGGACTACAGGGCACATTGAGATTGAGATTCCGTTCAACGCGCCGCCGGACAAGCCCTGCCGGATTTTCTTAAACGGGGAGGCGGCGGAAACGCCGGTGCTGGACCAGTACACGGTGGAGTTCGATGAGTTTTCGCGGGCGGTGTTGGAGGGCAGGACGGTGGCGGTGCCGGTAGAGACAGCGGTGGGGAATATGCGGGTGATTGAGGGGGTATTTCGGTCAGCGGTGGAAGGTGGTTGGGTGACGCTATGAGGCCGAAGACGAAGTTACTTTGGCTGGGGTTGGGGGCGGGGCCGGCGTATGCGTTGGTGGCGCTGTTTGCGTTGAGGGTCTTAAAGATTGGGTCGACCACGTTTGGGGTGTTCAGCGTGGTCGTAGCGTGTGCGTATGCGTTCTGGCTGGCGGGAGCGGCGCGGGAGTATGCGGAGTCGCCGGAGCCTTTGACGCCGGAGGCGAAGAAGGCGGGGGAGGAGGCGATGGAGCGGCTGGTGGCGCGGAAGAAGAAGCGGTGATTGGGGAAAATGTTGACTGAGGCGGAATACTTGGATTATCGGCGGAAGGCGAATTGTGAGTATGCCGATGGGGTGATGATTCCGAAGGCTTGAGGGCGTGCTTGGGGGGCGGGGTGTGAGGCCGTAATCTGGTATTTCTGCGGCGGATCGCCCCCGATCCGGAGCCCGATCAACCCGCTACCGGCGGGATAACCGCAGTCGTAAAGATGATGAAGCTCGCACCCGTCGGCCGGCCAGGTGGCATGATCAGTTTTTAGTCGGGTCAAGTCGATTTGGAGTAGCGGTGGTCAATTTCCGGGTAGCGCAGAGGTGTCCAGCCCCCCTCTCCACCCCACGGTCTGCGTCATCCCCCCTCCACGCGAAACCGACACCCACACGACAACCAGCCGGACGCTTCCGCGTACCGTCTAAATCCCTCGCCCAGACCGCCGCCTCACTCCGATTCGGACGCTATGCTCCACTCTTTCTCCAGCATCCGAGAATACTCACCCGAAGCGAACAGATCGAACCCAAACTCTGCCGATCGGATTTGCGCATGCGGAGACAACGAAAGATAACAAGCGTAAAGCTGATCAGCGTAACGATAATAGTGCCGCGTAAACTCCGGAGCTAAATCCGTTCGCACCGGCACCTCGCCGAATATACTGTTCAAACCAAGCGCCCGCGAGAATATCGCCCGATAGTCCGCCACTCCCCACTTGCGCAGCTTCGCCTTCACCGCCTCCGGCGGATCCTCCACCAAAAGGCCCGCGAAGCTCTGCTCCATCACGCTACGCTGCCGTAACGACTCCTCACGCCCCACCAAATCCATGCACTGATCAATCCAGCGGCGTAAATCCTTGCCCACGTAGTAAAGCATCCGGATCTCACAATACCGCCCATCCAACAGCTTACGATCTAACTCGTCAACCGAGAACTCGTTGTTCGGCAACAGTCCCTGCAGCATCATGCCCGCACGAGAGCTCTCAGCAAGCTTGCTCGGTCCATTCGAGTCGGAAAACGGATGGAGGATCAGCGGGGGCAGTTTCCAATGATCCGCATTCGGAGTACGCAAAATGGCTGATGGTTCTGACACGATAGGACTGGATCCTTTCCTCCCTATTCTAATCGGTCGCTCAGCGCATTTGTAATAGGGAGCCCCTTTATTTCCTAGCTGTTAGCAGTACCTTCACGACGATAGTTTGGCCGCCCCGTAGCGCTTTCACCTCAACCTCGTCCCCCACCTTCTTCTGCCTCAATAGCACCGTGAAGTCCATCAGGTTACCAACGTCCTTCCCATCGAAGCCCACCATGATGTCCCCCGCCTTCAGCCCAGCCACCCCGGCCGGCGATCCGTCCCTGACATCCGCGAAACGGACCCCCTTCGGCGGCTCTGCAAAATCCGGAATCGAACCAAAGTAGGGCCCATAGCCCGACGACCCGCCCGACGCCGGAGCCGTCCCCGAATGGGCACTCTGGGGCGGCAGCACCCGCACGTACTGCGGACGCTCCTGGGAAATCAATTTATCCGCCACTTCTCCCACATACGCGAGCAACTTCACCGCGTCGACCGCATTAATTTTGTCCCACGTATCGCTCGGCTTGTGATAATCCGCGTGCAGCCCAGAAAAAAAGAACAGCACCGGCACCTGTTTGGTCGTAAAGCTCGTATGATCGCTCGACCCGTACCCGGCCATCTCCGACGTATCAAAGTTCAAACCATGCGACGGCGTACCTTCCAAAATCGCCTTCAGGTTGGACCCGGTCCCGCTCCCGCCTACAAATACCCGCCCGTCCTTCACCCGCCCAATCATGTCCATATTGATCATCGTCACGGCCTTCGCCAGAGGCAACTGCGGGTTGTTGACGAAAAAACTCGACCCCAGCAAGCCCAGCTCCTCGCCCGCAAAGGCCATAAACAAAATCCCCCGCTTCCGGTTCGCCATTGCGCCGAACCGCTTGGCGAGCTCGATCACCCCCGCCGTGCCGCTCGCGTTATCGTCCGCTCCGAAATGCGGTTTGCCCGCCATGCTCGGTGCCATCGAAAACTGTTGGCCCAATCCCAAATGGTCGTAGTGCGCGCCCACCACCAGAAACTCGTTCGACTCGCCCGGTAAGTAGCCAACCACGTTCCGCACCTGCCGAACCTCCCGCGACACATCCGCCCGCAACGCCACCGAAACGTTATTCAGCACCTGCGACCGCGGCTTCATGTCCCTATCAATGCCCTCGTGAATCTCCCGCAGCTTCAGCCCCGCGGCCTCCAGAAGCTTCTCGCCCACTTCACCCTTCACCATGATCGCGGGAATCCCCGCGTTGGCCGGACCGGCGTTTTTGGCGAACTTCTCAATCTCCCCATACCCGCTCGAAAGCACATCGCTCAGGATGATCGCCGCCTTTGCCCCATGCAGCTTCGCATTCGTCGTCTTTGAATCAAACTGTGCATGCCGGGTGTAAACCCGGCCGTTGAACGTCGCCTTGTCGTCAGTCTCCTGCGGTTCCCGCCGCAGCATCACCACTACCTTCCCGGCTACGTCCACCCCGGCGTAGTCATCGTAGTTATACTCCGGTGCCGAGATTCCATAGCCGACAAAAACCACCCCGCCCGAAAAGTCGCCCGAACTCGACATATTCAGCGGCACAAAGTCCTCGTTGCACTTCAACAAAGTCTTCTTGCCCTGCAGCGTTAAACTCAGCCGGTTCTTACTACCCAGCTTCGCCTGCGTCGTAACGGGAAACCTCTGGAAGAAAGACGATTCCACCGGCTTCAGCCCGGCCGCCTTAAACTCGCGGGCAATATAGTCAGCCGCTTGCTCCAGCTCCGGCGTCCCGGTCCCTCGACCCTTCAGCTTGTCGCTGGCCAGGTACTTAATGTGGGCCAGATAGGCCTGTTCTGTCGGTTCAGCCGCCGCGAACAAAGTTGCGGCAAAGAGAGTCAAGAAGGCAAGGCGCATGTTACGGGTTTAAAGGAGAGGGGAGTTTCAATTCACAGCCGCAGTTCTCGCCGGCGTTCTTGGCCGTCTTTTGATATGCAATCTCGAACTCGACAATCTGTTTCATTTGGTCCCAGCTGACGCTGCCCGACAGGCGGCGCCCGTTGACGAAAATCGTCGGCGTTGAGTTCACTTCCAGCGCCCGGCCCTCAGCCCAATTCTTCGCTACTTCGGACTCGGTCGCCTTCGTATCAAAGCATTTTAAAAGGTCCGGCACGTCGAGCTTTTTATCCACCCCGAACCCTTCCAGCCGCGAGCGGAGGTTCTCGGCCGTGGTCATTTCCTGATTCGCGAAGATCCAATCATGGTAATCCCAAAACTTCGCCGTATCCTGGCGATACACACAACGGCCGGCGATCGCGGCCGGTTTGGCCCAGTTGTGAATCTGCTCCAGCGGAAAGTCCTTGAAATAGACCCGGACCTCCTTCGAAAACGCCGCGTTCAGGTTGTCCCGGATCATCTTCGCTTCCTGTTTGCAGTAGGGGCATTGGAAGTCAGAAAAGACGACGACCACCACCGAGGCCCCCGGCGTGCCGTAGCCGGGCTGCAGGTCGGTCTTCAGTAGGTCCAGATCCCTCTTGAACGGATTATTCGCCGCTTCCAGAACGGTGCCCTGAATCACGCGTTCCCCGTTTTTTGAAACAAAAAACTGCTGCACCTGCCGCGCCGCTCCCATCGAGCCCGTCACGGTCACCGCAACGAGCCCCTCGATCGACGAAGGCTGCGGATCCGTGATGGCGACGGTGATCTCCTTCGGCCACACATACAGATGCCGAATATAGGCCTCCATCGTCGCCTTATCCAGAAACGACGGCTGTTTCGCCGGAGCCGGAGCTTGAGCAAACAGCGCAGAAGTGCAGAGGATTGCGAGCAGAACCTTCATGTTCCTTTATTACAACATGAGGAGGAGTTGGGCGTGGTAAAATGGAGAATGCTGATCCGTGTCGGGTTCGAACTGGTTTACCAATTCCCGCAGGTTACGCCGTTGACATTGACCGTCGACGTCCACTACTCCAGGGCCGAAGATATCGTTTCGAACCAGTCTCTGGCCACTGATCCGGAAGTTCCAATCTCCGGCTATCGCGATGGATTCGGCAACTGGTGCAGGCGCTTGGTCGCCCCGGTCGGCCGGTTTCGGATCACCAACGGTGCCGTCGTTCGGAACTCGGGTCTGGCCGACCCCGTCGTACCCGACGCCTGGCAGCAGACCGTCGAAACTCTGCCCGAAGAAACCCTCGTCTATCTGCTCGGAAGCCGATACTGCGAAACCGATCTCCTCTCCGCTTTCGCCTGGAACCGTTTCGGCGGTACGCCCTTTGGTTGGGCCCGTGTCCAGGCGATCTGCGACTATGTCCACCACCATATTACTTTTGATTATCAGCGCGCCTCTCCCACCAAGACCGCCTGGCAAGCCCAGCAGGAAGGGGCCGGGGTCTGTCGCGACTACGCCCATTTGGCGATCACGCTCTGCCGTTGTCTAAACATTCCGGCGCGCTACTGCACCGGCTATCTCGGTTTCATGGGCACCCCCATGCCGCATGGCTTAGGTGACTTCGCCGCCTGGCTGGAGGTCTACCTCGGCGGTGCCTGGCACGTCTTCGACCCCCGCAATAACGAACCCCGCATCGGCCGCGTCCTCATCGCCCGCGGACGCGACGCCGCCGACGTCGCCATCGCCACCACCTTCGGGCCATTCCACCTCGACCACTTTCGCGTTTGGGCGGTAGAGGCTGATAAACTGGCAGGGTGACCCTCCACGAACGAGCCGCGAAGATTAAGTTATTGTTGATGGACGTCGATGGCGTCCTGACCGATGGGACCCTCTGGAACGTCCCCACCTCCGATGGAGGCGTGTTCGAAACCAAAGGGTTCGATTCCCAGGACGGCATCGGCTTGCAATGGCTCAGCTGGTACGGGATCAAAACCGGCGTCATCAGTGGTCGCGTTTCTCCGGCCACCGAGGTCCGGGCCAAGCAGTGCAAGATGGCCTACATCTACCAGGGCCACATCGAAAAAATCCCCATCCTCGAAGAAATTCTCGCCGACGCTCAGATTGACCCTGAGTCGGTCGCCTACGTCGGGGACGACTTTACAGACGTCGTGATCATGCGCCGCGTCGGCTTTGGCATTGCCACCGCCAACGCGCGAGACGAAGTGAAGGCAGCGGCGAATTGGATCACACCGAATCGCGGCGGACAGGGCGCGGTGCGCGACGTGGTCCAACTCATTTTGACCGCTCAGGGCCATTGGCCCGAGATCGTGAAGAAGTACGAGCTATGAGGCAGCGCGTCGGTCTGGAAGCCCTCGGCGACGCCGGGCCCGGCTTCCTGCACCAATTGACCGGCGTCATCGCGGCCCATCAGGGCGACATCGCCTCGGTCGAAATCAGCGAAAGCGTCGCCAACTCCCGCACCTATCTCGAGGTCGAACTCCCCGGCGACCCGGATGCCATGTTGCGCGATCTGCGGGCGCTCGCATGCGTCCGTGACGTCGAACTGGTCGAGACGCTGCAAAAGGTCTACGGCAAGCGGATCATCATCATGGGCGGCGGCGCGCAAGTCGGGCAGGTCGCGATCGGGGCCATCATGGAAGCCGACCGGCATAACATTCGCGGCGAGCACATCTCGGTCGATACCATCCCGCTCGTGGGGGAGCAGGCGTTGGCTGCCGCAGTGCGCGCAGTGGCGCGTTTGCCCCGCGCCCGAGCAATCGTCCTCGCCGGTTCCCTGATGGGCGGCGAAATCGAAACCGCCGTCCGCGAGGTTCGCGCCAAGGGCCTACTCGTCGTCAGTTTGAACATGGCCGGCTCGGTGCCGGACGCGGCGGACTTAGTCGTCACCGACCCCGTGCAAGCCGGCGTGATGACCGTCATGGCGATCGCGGATACGGCCAAGTTCTCCATCGAAAAGCTAACCAAACGCGTGTTCTAGCATGCTCGTGCGTTTTCTGGTGATCGCCGCCGCGGGTTTGCTGACGCGCTTCGTCCCGCTGGGGAACATCGTCTGGGACAAGTATCTGGGCGATGCGCTGTATGCCGCCATGGTCTGCACCCTCGTGCGGCCAACTTGGCTGGCCGCACTCGTCATGGTCGCCATCGAGTGCTTCCAACTCACCGACATCCCCGCGGGCCTGCTGGCGAGCGATTCGCCACCGCTCCGCCTGCTGGCCCGCGCCCTGGGGACCCACTTCAGCCTCCTCGACTTGGCCGCCTACGCCGTCGGGATCGCAGCCTCAGACCTCCTGATGTCACCCCAGGATCTGGGCTGTGGCGATGAAAACGGAATGAGCCGGAGCTGAGACTTGCAAAGACACTGCCGTTGGGGGTAAGACGGAAGGATGGCGCAACTGCAATT
>Ga0114966_10001274_pt1 | contig 23400 bp, 19 predicted proteins | sample M_130207_XF_Meta_FD_87029 | JGI IMG/M metagenome (GOLD analysis project Ga0114966, IMG submission 87029) | Freshwater microbial communities from Lake Montjoie, Canada to study carbon cycling - M_130207_XF_MetaG | ecosystem: Environmental > Aquatic > Freshwater > Lake | place: Lake Montjoie... | reverse complement strand
TCAACCCCGAGACGAACGTGGTCACCTTCGATACCCGCCTCGGTGCCGACAACATCCTCGAGATCCTCGGCCAGGGCTGGGACGTCGTCATCGACGGCGCCGACAACTTCCCGTCCCGCTACATCCTGAACGATGCCTCCGTGAAGCTCGGCATCCCTGTCGTGCACGGCTCGATCTTCCGTTTCGAGGGCCAGGTCACCGTCTTCGACCCGAAGAACGGCCCCACCTACCGCGACATGCTTCCCGAACCGCCGCCGGCGGAGTTCGCCCCGAGTTGCGCCGAGGCCGGTGTGCTGGGCGTGCTGCCCGGCATCGTCGGCACCATCGAGGCGCTCGAGGCCATCAAGATCATCCTCGGGCTCGGCGACGTGCTCCGCGGACGGTTGCTGGCGTTCGACGCACTCGAGATGAGCTTCCGGGAGTACAAGCTCCGGATCGATCCCGAGAACGAGGTCACCTGGGCGAATCGTGACCGCATCGAGATCGTCGAACTCGACGGTCTCTGCATGCCGCACATGGCCGGCCACTGAGGCATCGAGCGGCGCGACCGATGACCACCGGGGTGTGAGCCAACTCGTCCGTCGGCGCGCCTAGGGTTCTTCGAATCCGTCTTTCGGGAGCGCGAGCGCTGAATTCTTCCACCACCCCGTCATCGCCGCGAAGCGGGCCGCTGCCGAGCGGAACTGTCGCAGTCGGTGCCGGCCTTGCGGTCGCCGGCCTCGCCGCGTACGCGTACCAGGTACTCACCGCGCAGCTGCTCGGCGAGCAAACCGCGGCAACGCTCGCCGCGATCTGGGGCGTCATGTTCACCATCGGGCCGGGCTTCTTCCTACCGCTCGAACAGGAAGTGAGCCGCGCGATCGCCGCGCGGCGCATGCGCCAGACCGGCGCCGGCCCGCTCATCCGGCAGGCCGCGCTGTTGGGTGCCGGCCTCACCGGCATCGTGCTCGGCCTGCTCGCCGCCTTCTCGTGGCTCATCACCGACCACCTTTTCGACGGTCACTGGACGTTGTTCGTCGCGTTGTGCATCGGCGTAGCCGGTTATGCGATGGGTCACCTCGCTCGGGGCGCGCTCTCGGGCAGCGGCCAGTTCGGGCCCTACGCGGTGTATATCGGAGGCGAGGCCGTCGCTCGCATGCTGGTGGCAATCGTGCTGGCTCTCGTCGGTTATCGCGCCGCCGGCGGGTACGGCCTGGCGATCGGTTTCGCGCCGTTCTTTGCCGTGGCCGCCGTCGGAAAACGGGCGTGGCGAGTCGCTCAGGAACCCGGTCCGGCTGCGCCGTGGAGCGAGCTCACCCCATCGCTCGGCGCGCTCCTTGCCGGTTCGGTGCTGTCGATGAGCCTGATCAACGCGGCGATGATCGGCGCCAAGCTGCTCGCCGAGGACGGACAAGAGGGCGAGGTCAAGAGCCTGTTCAACGGTGTGATCGTGGCCCGCATCCCGTTGTTCTTGTTCCAGGCGGTCCAAGCCGCGCTCCTGCCACGTCTGTCGGGCCTCGTCAGCGCACGCCGTTTCCATGAGTTCCGGCGTTCGTTCGAACAGTTGCTGGTCGCGGTGGCGGCGATTGGGGCTGCGGGAACCGTGGCCGGGTACGCGGTTGGCCCGTACGTGCTGCGCAAGATGTTCGAGGTCCAACTCGGCCACGTCGACGTCGGGCTGCTGGCGCTCGGTACGGGGTTCATGATCTTGGCGATGTCGTTCGCCCAGGCCATGATCGCCCTGAAGGGTCAGAACGCGGTGGCCCTCGGCTGGCTCGCCGGCATGGCGGCCTTCGTGTGTGTCGCCGCGCTCGGCAATGACCTGCTGCTGCGGGTCGAGCTCGCGGCGATGATTGCGTCCTTTGTGGCGGCCTGTGTGCTGGGGGCGTTCTTCCTGCGCATCCTCCGCCGGGCCGAGATGGCCGAGGACAAGCGGTCGGCCGGCCCGGTTACTGCGCATTGAGCCCCCACCAGGCGCCGGTCGCCATTGTCGACATCGGCGACCACGGCAGTGGGCCCACTGATCGCGTCGGCTAGCATCGTGCGCCGATGAAGGGCTTGATTCTCTCCGGCGGCGCGGGCACACGTCTGCGTCCGATCACCCACACCAGTGCCAAGCAACTGGTGCCGATCGCGAACAAGCCCATCCTCTTCTACGGCATCGAGGACCTGGCCGCCGCGGGCATCCGCGACATCGCAATCATCGTGGGTGACACCCGCGACGAGATCATCGCCGCGGTGGGCGACGGCAGCCGCTTCGGTGTCCACGTCACCTACATCCCCCAGGAAGCGCCGCTCGGTCTCGCGCATTGCGTGCTGATCGCAGCTGACTTCCTCGGCGACGACGACTTCGTGATGTACCTGGGCGACAACATGCTCGAGCAGGGCCTCACCGAGTTCGTTGAGGAGTTCGAAGCCGACCGCGCCCGCAGCGCCCACACGTTGCAGCTGGCCGAGGCCCACCGGCCGCCGGTCGCGCAGATCCTGCTCGCACACGTACCGAATCCCATGTCGTTCGGTGTCGCCCAGATCGACGACAACGGCGAAGTGGTCAAGCTCGTCGAGAAGCCCGAGTTCCCGCCGTCGGATCTCGCGCTTGTTGGCGTCTACCTGTTCGATAAGACCATCAACCTCGCGGTGCGTTCCATCGAGCCTTCGCCCCGCGGCGAGCTCGAGATCACCGATGCCATCCAGTGGTTGATCGACGAGGGCTATCGCGTACGCCACGAGGTGCTCGTGGGCTGGTGGATCGATACCGGCAAGAAGGATCCGCTTCTCGAGTGCAACCGCCTGGTGCTCGACACGCTGACCCCGAAGAACGAGGGCATCGTCGACGAGACGTCGGTGGTCGAAGGTCGGGTTGTCATCGAGCCCGGCGCGACGCTCGTCAACTCACGGGTGCGTGGCCCGGCGGTCATCGGTGCGGGTACCCGGCTCGTCAACAGCTATGTCGGTCCGTACAGCTCGATCGCCGCTGGCTGCGAGATCGTCGACAGCGAGCTCGATCATTCGGTCGTGCTCGAACGCAGCCGCCTGATCGGCATCGCTCGCATAACGGACTCCTTGGTCGGACGCGATGTCGAGGTCACGCACTCCGAAAGCCGACCGCGCGCGATGCGGCTGATGCTCGGTGACCATTCGCGCATCGAGCTGGAATAGGAAGGTCTTCTGATGGCCAACGTCATGGCGTCCGACGCCATCGCCGGCGTGTACATCGTCGAGCCCGTGGTGCACGGTGACGCTCGCGGATTCTTCGTCGAGACCTATCGGCGCGCATGGGTGCCCGGTGCCCGCGAGATGATCCAGTCGAATCGCGGCGATCGCCAGGCCGGCGCGATCGTGGGTTTGCACTACCACCTGCACCAGGCCGACTACTGGTACGTGCCCTTCGGTTCGTGTCGCGTAGTGCTGCACGATCTTCGCACCGGGTCATCCACCGACGGTGCGACCCAGGTGATCGACATCGGTCGCCGGGCCGACGGTACGCACGATCACACCGGCGTCTTCATTCCGCCGGGCGTGGCGCACGGGTTTGCCGCGTTGTCCGACATGACGATCACCTATCTGGTGGATGGGTATTACAACCCCACCGATGAGCTCGGCGTGGCGTGGGACGATCCGGCGATCGCCGCCGACTGGGGCGTCGTCGATCCGGTGCTGTCCGGACGCGACCGTGCGAACCCGACACGTTCGGCAATAGAACCGCAGTGGCAGCCGCACGCGGCCCTGCGAACCTGACGGGAGCGAGCTTCAACATGCGTATCTTCGTGACCGGCGCGGCCGGTTTCATCGGTGCGAACTACGTGCATTTCGCGCTCGACGCGAGCGACGATGAGATCACGGTCTTCGATGCGCTGACCTACGCAGGCAACCTCGATAACCTCAAGGATCTGCATGACAACCCTCGGCTCAAGTTTGTCCGGGGCGACATCTGCGACCGAGAGGCCGTGCGCGCCGCGCTTGCGGGTCACGACGCAGTGATCCACTTCGCGGCCGAGAGCCACGTCGACCGCTCGATCGTGAACCCCGACGAGTTCGTGCGCACGAACTGCCTCGGCACCAACGTCATGTGTGACGAGGCCCGCCGCGCCGAAGTCGAGCGGTTCCTCCACATCTCGACCGACGAGGTCTACGGCTCGATCGACGAGGGCAGCTTTCGCGAGACCGATCCGTTGGCGCCGCGGTCGCCCTACTCGGCATCGAAGGCGGGCAGCGATCTGATCGCGCTGGCCTACCACGAGACTTACGGCCTCCCCGTCGTGGTCACGCGTTCGTCCAACAACTTCGGGCCGTACCAGTTCCCCGAGAAGGTCGTCCCGCTATTCGTCACCAACCTGCTCGATGGGCACAAGGTGCCGCTGTACGGCGACGGGCTCAACGTTCGCGACTGGTGCTTCGTCGAGGACAACTGTGCGGCGGTGGATCTTGTGTTCCGTAAGGGCGTGATCGGCGAGGTGTACAACATCGGCGCCGGCAACGAGGTGACCAATCGTGAGCTGACCGATCGGCTGCTGGCGTTGTGCGGTCGCGACGAGTCGTCGATTGACTACGTCGAGGACCGACTCGGTCACGATCGCCGCTACTCGGTCGACATCGCCAAGGTCGAGGCCCTCGGTTGGTCGACCCGTCGTGAGCTGGGCGAGGCCCTCGAGGCCACGGTGGCTTGGTATCGCGACAACCGGTGGTGGTGGGAGCCGCTCAAGGCACGCGCCGCCATATCGAAGCCAGCGAGCTGACCGTGCACCTCCTCGTGACCGGAGCAGGTGGTCAGCTCGGCCTGGATGTGTCCGCCGCGTTCGCCCGCCACGAGGTGACCGCTCTCGCTCACGATCGGCTCGACGTCACCGATCGCGATCAGGTCCTCGGGGCCATCACCACGTTGCGTCCGCACGCCATCGTGCACTGCGCCGCATGGACCGCGGTCGATGCGTGCGAAGCCGACCCCGAGCGCGCGTTCGCGGCGAATGCGCTCGCGGTGCGTCACGTCGCCGAAGGCGCCCGGCGCGTCGGCGCGCACGTGTGCCACATCTCCACCGACTACGTGTTCGATGGCACCAAGTCTGCGCCTTACAACGAATGGGACACGCCGGCGCCTCGGTCGGTCTATGGCGCATCGAAGTTGGCGGGCGAGCGCGAGCTCGACATCGACGCGACGATCGTGCGCACGTCGTGGGTGTGTGGCTTCGGTGGCGCCAACATGGTCAAGACCATCCTCCGCATTGCGGCCCAGAACCCCGAGCTCGCATTCGTCGACGATCAGCTCGGCCATCCCACCTTCACCGCCGATTTGGCCACCATGATCCGGCGGCTCGTGATCGATCGCCGTCCGGGCGTCTTCCACGTCACGAACCAGGGCGCAGTGTCGTGGTACGAGTTCGCGCGCGCCGTCATGGTCGCGGCGGGGCTCGACGCCGATCGTGTTTCGCCCATCGCTACTGCGGCGTTGGTGCCACCTCGCCCGGCGCCGCGCCCCGCCAACTCGGTGCTCGACAACGCCGCGCTGCGCCTCTCGGGAGTGCCGCTGCTACGCGACTTTCGCGAACCCTTGGCCGAGCTCGTCGCCCGCCTCACCGCATAGGTCGCGTCACCGAAATCGGAACCACAAGCTGACCACGTCCCGGAAGATCATGCCCTTTGATCGACGCGGCTCCTGCGTGGTCAGAGGAAGCGACGCACCACCCGCCACCAGATGCGTAGGGGAAGCTGCAGCGGCGCGAGCGCTGGCGGCAGGGGGAAGTTCCCTGGTTCGAGCGTGTCCTCGATCACGGGGACGAGCACTCGGTCGGATTCGATTCGATCGGCTTGCACGGCGACGCGTCGACGCGCGATCCAACGTGCATGACGAAGCACCCACCACCACGACCGAACCTTCTCGCGCCACCAGCCTTGGCGCAACGCGAGGACGAACACTGCACCTTCCAGCATCACCAACAGCGGCGCGAGCAGCACCAGCGACCGCGTGCTCCAAAGCGACAGCACCATCACCACACGGTTGCGTTCGACGAGGAAGAACTTGTTGCTGTTTCGGCTGAACTCGTAACGGTGGACGATCACTGCGTCGGGCACATAGCGCACGTGCCAGCCGCGCTGATGTGCGCGTATCGAGAGGTCGCAGTCCTCGTAGTACGCGAAGAACTCGGCGCAGAGCCCGCCGAGTGCGTTCCACCGGTCGCGTCGCATGAGCATCCCCGCGCCGCTGGCCCCGGCGACCTCGCGCTCGGTGCCATGGTCGGTGGCTGGTTCCTCGAAGTGGCCGGCCCAGCTGACCCCGAGAAAGTGCAGTGCCAGACCGGCGGCGTTGAGCAGTTCCGGACGATCAGCGAGCCGCACGCTTGCCGTGGTGATGCCCACCTCGTCGCGTGCCGCGACGGCGACGAGCTTCGCGAGAGCGTCGTGCGAGACGATCGCGTCGGGGTTGACCAGCGCGAGGTACGTTCCGGTCGCGACCTGCGCGCCTGCGTTGCAACCTCCGGCGAAACCGCTGTTGGTGCCGTCGCTCACCACGGTGACGAGCGGATGATCGCGCAGGCGTTGCACGGCGCCGTCGGTGCAGCCGTTGTCGACCAAAACGACGTCGACGGCGACGTCGGTCGAGTCGAGCGATGCCATGACGGAACGCTCGAGCCAGGGCTCTGCACCGTAGGCGACGGTGACGACGGTGACGGTGGGCCCGGTCATGGGAGCGCGAGCGTACCCTCGACTAGTGTTCGCTGGTCCCGAGGGAGGGTTGCGCTGTCCGATTTGCTCGTCATCATCCCGGCCCTCAACGAGGCCGAGACCGTCGGTCGTGTCATTGCTGACGTGATCGCTGCGCTGCGCGCCGATGTCGTAGTGGTCGATGATGGTTCGACCGATGCGACGGCGCGCGTCGCTCGTGCCGCCGGGGCGCAGGTGCTGAGCCACCCGTTCAACCTCGGCGTCGGGGGGGCCATCCGTACGGGCATGCGGTACGCGTCACGCCAGGGCTACTCGCGGGTCGTCCAGATCGACGCCGACGGCCAGCACCTCCCGAGCGAGGCCGCGCGGTTGCTGGCCCAGCTCGACGACCAGCAGGCCGATCTGGTCATCGGCTCACGCTTTGCCGAGGGTTATGCGCGCACGTCGGCCGGCTACGAGGTGTCGACGTTGCGCCGGTTGAGCATGCGGCTGCTCTCACGGCTCGTGTCACGTCGCTCGAAGACCCACATCTCCGACACCACGAGCGGGTTCCGTGCCTTTGGCCCCGCCGCGATCGAGGTTCTCGCACCCATCTATCCCAGCGCGTACCTGAGCGACACCGTCGAGACCCTCCTCATCGCCGGGGATCGCGGTTTGCGGGTGGTCGAGATCTCGGTGGCCATGCGCGAGCGGCTCGGCGGCACGCCGTCGTCGGGGCACTTCCGGAGTCTCTTCCATTTGACCCGGGTGATCCTCGTGGTGTTGCTGCATCGCGTCCGGCGCCCGGTGATGCAACGAGGTGTGCAATGAAGAAGACGGCAATGAGAGGGAGACAATGACCTGGAAGCTCGTGGTCTTCGTATCGGCGATCGCGGTCATCAACGTCGCCGTGGTGATCGAGTTCGTTCGTCGCCGCAAGCTCGGCGAGAACTTCGCGTTGCTGTGGATCGGTGTCGGGCTGCTGGGCATCGTGCTCTCGGTTGCCCGCCCGCTCATCGACAACGTGGCCAACGACATTGGCGTGCGCTACGGGCCCACGCTGATCTTCACCGGAGCGATTCTGTTCCTCCTCTTCGTGTGCATGAACCTTTCGATGCACATCTCTCGCCTCACCGAGCGCTCTGAGATCCTTGCCGAGGAGATCACGTTCCTCCGCAACCGGCTCGACCGAGAACCGCGCGTATGAGCTCCCCGGAGATCAAGCCGGTCAGCGGCGCGTCGTCGGCGATCGATCGACCGACCTTCGAGCGCGCGCTGACCCTGCTGACCAACGCCGCGCAACCTGACGCGCACGGTTATGTGGGTCTTCAGACGGTGCCCTATCGAGGCCATCATCTTCTGGCCTCGGCTGTCTTGGCGTGCGCGCCGCCGAACGCCGTGGTGCTCGAGGGTGGGGTGTCGTCGGGCTACTTCGCTCGTGTGCTGACCTCCGCCGGCATGGTTGTCGACGGACTCGAACTCGACCCCGACGCCGCGCAACGAGCTCGCGAGGTCTGTCGTCGCGTGTGGGTCGGCGACCTGCAGGCGGTCGATGCCGATCAGCTCGACGGCCCATACGACGTTCTGCTCTTCGGCGACACGTTGGAACACATCGCCGATCCCGTGGCGGTGCTCCGCCGGCTGCGCGGCAATCTACGCGACGAGGGTGCACTGGTCGTGAGCATCCCCAACTTCTCGAACTGGGCTGTGCGCCTGCAGGTGTTGGCGGGCCGCTTCCGCTACACCGACCGCGGCATCCTCGACAGCTCGCACCTTCGCTTCTACACCGAAAAGTCCGTGCTCGAACTGTTCGCCGCCTCCGGGTTCGACGTGGTCGACATCAGGGGCGCGATCCCGGCACCGTTCGTCCGCAATGTTGCCCTCTGCCGGTTGTTGCATCGCGTGGGCAACCTTCGCCGCTCCCTCTTCGCGTACAACTTCGTGGTGACCGGCGTTCCGTCTCCTGGAGCGCACGAGTGACCACTCCCTCCATGCGCGATCGTGGCGCGCTTCTGTTTTGCATCGTGCTCGCGTTCGTGGTCGTCGGGCTGCATGTGAACAAGTACCCACTGCTGTCACCGATTGATGAGTTGCAGCACCTTGACTACGTGTACAAGGCGCCGAGTGGCCACGTGGTCGCGCTGGGCGAGCGCATCGGCCAGGACGCGCTGCGCGACGAGGTGTGCCGCGGCATCGACGCCCCGATCACCCTGCCGGCATGCGACACCCCGGCGCCCCTCGACCCCGCGGTCTTCCAAGAGCGTGGGTACAACACCGCGTACGTGCACCCGCCGCCTTACTACTTCGTGACCGGTGTGCTGGCCAAGGTCGTCAAGGGGGTCACTGGGGTCGACAGCACGCTCACCGCGGCCCGTGCCGTGGGAGCGCTGTGGCTCAGCGCTGCGCTGTGGCTGGTGTGGCGACTCCTGGTGCACCGCCGCGCAAGCCCGTTGACGCAGGCATCGTTGCTCTCGTTGCTCATCGTCTCGCCGTCGGTCATCTTCGCGTCGGCCACCACGAGCCCCGACGCGTCGAGTTTGCTCGCCGGAGCAGCCATGCTCGCAGCGGTGCTGCTGTGGGAGGACGACGTCGTGCCCGCGTGGGCCGTGGCGCTCGCGGCGGCGTTCACGTTGCTCCTCAAGTTCACCCACATCGGTGCTATCGGGTTGGTGCTGGTGTACGTCGCGGTGCGGGCACTGCAGCAGGCACCGGTCGCGTCGTGGCGCAGCGATGCCGTGTACCGCCGCTACGGCCGCGTTGCTGCATTGGTGCTGGGCTCCGCGTTCGCGATGTTGCTCATGTGGACCGTCGTGCAGAAGGTGGTGGCAATCGCACCGTCGAGCGAGATCGACATGACCACTGCGTTGTACACCGACTCGTTCCCGGTGGCGCAGGTGTTCGAGAACGTCGACGCGACGTTTTCGCCGTTGCGCACGCCATACATCGCTCCGGTGCTGCGCAACCAGTACGTGATCGGGCTCAACCACATGCTCGACGTGTCGGTGCTGTTGGCCGTGGCGTCGGCCGCAGTCTTCGCATCGGTGCGCAGCCGCGAGCGTGCGCTCGCCGCGGCCACCGCGGTTGCGATGCTCAGCCTGGGTCCGGTGACGGTGATGCTGAACTACATCAACTCGTCGGCGGTCACGTCGATCCCGTCGCGCTACGGGCTTCCCATCGTGCCGGCCGCCTTGGTGTGCGCGGTGCCGGCGATGGACCGTTCCTTCGTGCGGCGATCGGTCGGCGTGTTCGCCGCGGTGGCCGTGTTCCTGGTGGTGCAGCGCCTCGTGCGGGTGTGACCGCTCAGGCGGTTGCCACGCGGCACGCGATCACCTTGGTGGCGCCGGGCCCTGCGTTGATCGCGTAGACACACACCGTCTGGCCGGCCCGGCCCGGCACGACCACATCGAAGCCGTGCTGGGTGCCCGAGCCCGGGTACACGGCTGCGAGATCGCCGCGTTCGCGATCGGCGAGCAGCGGCATGCCCGCGTTCCCGACGTACACGTGCACGTCGATCGGATCGGTGGTGTTCGGGTCGATGGCCCACCCGCTCACGCGGATGCCGTCGCCGCCGGCGCGCACGACGTCGACCGCGCCGAAGGGGTCGGCGGGCACGACGACCGACCGGCAGCCGATCTGCTGGTTGGCGCCACCGCGCACGTTGATGGCGTAGGCGCACACGGTGTGCGCACCCGGAGATGCGGCGACCGTTGCCGCGTAGCCATGCGCCGCGCCGTAGCCCGGGAACACCGCGGCGAGGTCGGGGCGGCTGCCGTTGGCGGTGAGCGCAATGCCCGCACCGTCGACGTACACGTGTACGTCGATCGGGTCGGACGTGTCCGCGTCGATCGCCCATCCGGAGATGACCACTCCATCGGGTGTGCCCACCGCGACGTCGATCGACCCGAACGGCTGCACGCTGTTGACCACCCTGCGGCATCCAAGTAGTTGGTGGTCACCCGGCCCGACATTGATGGCGTAGGCACACACGTTGTTGATGGTCTGATCGACGGCGAACGTGGCGTCGAAACCGTGCGCCGGTCCGTAGCTCGGGAACACCACCGCGAGGTCTTCTCGCGCGTTGCCGGCGCGGATCGAACCGGCGATCGCCCCGTTGATGTAGACGTGCACATCCCGCGAGCCGGCGTTGTTCGGGTCCATCGCCCAGCCGCTGACGCGTACCCCGCCGGGCGTGGCGATCGCGGCGTCGAACGACCCGAAGGGTTGCGTGTCGACCGTGACCGTGCGGCAACCCAGCAGGGCGGATCCCGTGCTACCGGTCGGCGCCACGGCGTACACACAGATCGTGTTGACCGCGCGGTCGACGGGTACCGACACGGTGTACCCGGCGCCGCCGGCCGCGCCGGGAACGGATGCTGCGACGTCGGGGCGCGGTTCCGTGGCGGTCGCGCTGCCCGCGAAGCGGTCGTTGACGTACACGTGGGCGAACGCCGGCGCGGCACTGCCCTGGTACAGGGCCCAGCCACTGACGTTGACGAAGCCGGGCGTGATGCCGACGCCGTCGAAGGAGCCGATCGGGCGGAGGAACAGCAGCGTCGAGGGCAGCTGGCGGTTCCACGGAGCGCCCTCCTGGTTGATCATGTTGCGGAACTGCGCACCAGTGACGGTCTGCGTGCCCTTGGTGCCGATGAGCTTGATGGTGGCCCGATCGACGCGTCCGACCCGGCTAATCCACCCACCGACCTCGTACGACGTGGCGATGCCGATATCGACCGAGCGGTACGCCTTCATGTATTCACCGAGCTCGGTACCCGAGTAGCTGCGGGTCCAGCGGAAGGTAGTGTTGCCGGCCGAGTTGTCGAAGGGGTCGGCATTGGCCCGCAGGTAGGGCAACTCCGTGACGAACGCGTACTCGGAATCCTCGCTGTAGCCGCCGTTGCTCGAGCTGTACAACGCCTCGATGGGCGCGCCGTCGTAGGTGATGATCTGTTGATCGGTGCCGTCGACCGCCGCCACCCACCGGTCGCCCGAGGCTCCTGCTTGCTTCTCGTAGCCCACGTACACCTGATCGCTTGTGGTCGAGAGGATGTCGTAGTTGGCCGTGCGTGGCGACTGCACCCGCCTGAACGCAAAGGTGCGTGCGGCCAGCGCCTGGGACTTGAGCGCCTCGATGGGCCACGACGACGAAACTTCGGCGAGGCCGTAGAGGTACTGCTGCATCGTGAGCGAATCGTTGATGATCTGCAGGGAACCGGTCGCGGGCAATCGGACGATGAGCCGGCCGTTGTTGTAGCGGTTGCCCGTGGCCGAGAGGCGGGCCGGTGCGCCGTTGAGTGGCACGACCACGGTGTCGTTGGCCGCGATCGTGACGGCGTCCTTGACCGTGGGGGCGATGACCTTGAGCTGGAAGGCCGCATAGACGGCCTTGATCTCGACGGTCTCGCCCGCGATGATCGAAGCCAGAGCGCCGCCGTTGCTGGTGATGGTGGTGGCTCCCGTGAACGCGATCGTGGTGGACGACGCGTCGGCGAGGTGCACGCGCACGCCTGGTTGGGCCACCTCGGTGAGCTGGGTACCCGGGTAGTACGCACCGGTGATCGTGGCTGCGGACTGACCGGCGTCGGCCCGCCCCTTCGCACCCCACTGGCTCATGCCGACGGCATGGCCGAAGCCGCCTCCTTCGAACGTGAAAATGGTGTCGGCCGCGGCAGGCCTCGCAGTGAGCGCCTCGTGGGCACCTGCGAAGCCGCCGGCCAGCAACAACGTCGCGAGGAGCGTGGCCGTGGCCGCGCGGGTTCGAACTCGAATCACGTGATTGACACTCCCGGAGTGGGTTCCGCCCGCACTGCAAGTGACGAGCGAATGCTACCGTCGTCTCATCTTCTTCCGGGGGTCACCAATGCCGAGCGAGACACGATCCATCGAACCAGCGTCAGGGTACCGAGCGGTCGACGCTCGCTTGGCCCGCACCACGAACGAGCGGCACCGGTTGGTGCTCGGCGTGCTTCGCGATCACCTCTATGCCGAGTGCACCAAGGACTTCCCGCTGTTGCTGAGCACGCTCAGCGCCGATCCCGGCTACCACTTCTGGATCGAGGGTGCAGGCTTCGGGGCAGGCCCCAAGGGGCTGGCGGCCGTCACTGCGCACTACGAGAACCTCTACCGCGAGAACCGGCACGTGTGCGATTACCGCATCGAGCGCATCGTGGTCGACGACGATTGCATCGTCACCGAAGGCTGGTTCGACCAGGTCTTCCCAGGCCGCGTGCTCGAATCGCGGGGCGTAGCGATCGACGACCCCGACGCGGTGTACTCGCTGCGCATGCGGTTGCTCCTGCTGTGGCCTTACGACGCGGATGGCAAGCTCGTCGGCGAGGACAGCTACTCGAACGGGTCGATGTACGCACCGGAGAACCTGCGCAAGCTCGCGCCCGAGGAAGTGCCGGCCCAGTTCTTCGAGGCTGTCGGCTGACCGTTTCGGCTGCGGAACCGGGTGTGCGGGGCACGCCGGTTCACGGCGCCGGCCCGGGGTTCGTGATCCGCCGAACGGCGGGATCGGACACCTACGCTTCGCGCTCCGATCATCACGCAGTCGCAAGGAGAAGCGGTGAACCGGTCCTCGATCATCGAGTCTGTCCACGTCAGCCCGCTCGGGCCCGCGCTTCGCTCCACGGTCAGCCTCGCGCTCACCCCTTACTGGGCCGGTCGCGGTCGCCCGGCACCGGCGCCGCCGCATCGCAAGCGCGCCGTCGTTGCGGAGTACGCCACCAGGTTCCAGGTCGCGGCATTCGTCGAGACGGGCACCTACCGCGGTGACACGTTGGCCGTGGTAGGCAAGCTCGTCGACCGCGCCATCTCGATCGAGCTCGACGAACGACTCGCCGACCTCGCACGGAAACGGTTCTCGCGGGTGCCACAGGTCGAGATCATCACCGGTGACAGCGCTCAGGTGCTCCCGGGGGTGGTCGACGACCTGTCCGACGTCGCGTTGTTCTGGCTTGACGGCCACTTCTCTGATGGCGTCACCGCTCTCGGCGATCAGGTCACCCCGATCGAGCAGGAGCTGCGCACCGTGTTGCGCCCAGGCGGGGTCGATCACATCGTGTTGATCGACGACGCGCGTCTCTTCGACGGGACCGACGGCTACCCCATGCTGAGCACGGTGCGCGCCCTCGCCGAGGAGTTACGGCCCGGGTGGTCGTTCCTCGTCGAGAACGACATCATCCGCATGCATCCCATGCACTGAACCGTCCATGGCGCCGGATGCCCACGCGCGGTCGACACTCCGGGGTTACGGGCCCGGAGCGATCGCGGTCCTCCTCGTGGCGGCCATGTTCCTCGTCGGCCCTGCGCTGTTACACCCCACATCACGGGTCGCCGGTCATCCGACGGATCCTGCCGCCGAGGTCTGGTGGCTGAACGAGATGGCCTCCGACCGCGTCGGCATCGTGTCGCCGTCCTCGACGCCGATGGTCAACGCACCCGATGGGTCGCAGCTGCGCCGACCGGTCGAGGTGTCGACCGCGGCGATCGATCTGATCGCATGGCCGCTTTACCAGGTCGCGGGTCCGGTGCTCGTGCGCAACCTGCTGCTGGTGCTCGGCCTGCTGGCCGGCGGTGTGGCGATGCTGGTGGTGGCCGCTGAAGCCCGGCTCGAGCGGTTTCCCGCAGTCGCGGGCGCGGCGGTTTTCATGTACGCACCGACCGTGGTCACCGAGACCCGATTGCACGTTGCGCTGGTCTTCATGTTCCCGATACCCCTTGCGTTCGCCCTGGGTCTCCGGATGCTCGATCGTCCGACGCGCCGCGACGCGCTCGTGCTGGGACTGATCCTCGGTAGCTCGTGCTACGTCAACCCATACGTGCCGCTCTACACCGTCGTGGTCGTGCTGGCGGTCGCGTTGGCAATGGTCGCGAAACATCGGCGTGGCGCGGCGCAGCCGTTGGTGCGCGTCGTGGTCTCGAGTGTGGCGATCGCCGCGCCGGCGCTCGGACTGCTCCTCGCGAAGCGTGGCCCGACCATCACGGCAATTCGCAGATCGCTGCGCGAGATCGATCAGTTCTCACTCACACCTCTGGCCATGGCCCGTTCCCTCGGTTCGTCGGCGATCGCCGTCGTAGTCACGGTCATCGCGCTCGTCGGCCTCTCACGGGTTCGCGATCGGGCCGTCGTCCTCGCGCTCGCCTGTTGCGTGCTGGGTGGTGTGCTGCTGTCGCTCGGCGCACACGGTCACATCCTCGGCCGGCGCATGCCGTTGCCGAACTCGTTGCTGTTCTCGGTTTACCCCGCATGGCGCGTTGTCGGCCGCGCGGCGATCCTGGTGTGGTTCGTGGTGGCGTTCGGCATCGCGTGTGCGAGCACGCGGGTGACCCGGTCGACGGCGCGCTTCGCGGTGTGGCCGGCGGCGCGATTTGCGTTCGCCGCGGTGGCAGCGACCTTGTGGATCGGCGGCTCCTATGACCATGGTCGGCCGTGGTTCGCAGCAAACCAGACGCCGGCGCTGAGCGCGGCCCTCGCCGCCCGTGACGGAGCAGTGGCCGAGTACCCGCTGTTCGGTCTTGACAACGACGCGAGCGGACCGCATTTGTTGCGGCAGGTGTTCCACGGCCGCCCGCTGGTCAACGGGGCACGGCCCGGATCTGTGAGCGGCGACATCGCGCAATCAGCCGGCCTACTCGACGATCCGCGTGCGGCGGCCGCGCTCAGCCTCGGTGGCGTTCGCACGGTCGTCGTGCACGGAACAGCCCCGGTGCCCACATGGCTGCGGCCGCTCGGCGAGTACGACGGGTCGAGAGTGTTCGATGCGCCGGTCGTCGCTGACGCGGCCATCGCTGCGTTGGTCGACGCGTACGACGAAGAAGTGGCGGGAGACGTCCGTTGGCGGTGGCTGCCGGAAGGCACGTCAATGCGTGTCACGAGTGCGACGCCGGGCCGCTTCCGAGTCAGCTTGCTGGTGCTCGCCGTCGGCCCGGTGTCGACGCTTGCGATCGGCGATGAGCGGGTGGCGATCGGCCAGGAGGAACGAACGGTCGAGATCTGTGTGGCCACTGCGCCGGGCGGTCCCGCCGGGCTGGCGCGGGCAACCGTGCTGCTCGTGGCTGATGCCGCCCCGTCGGCGCTCGGCGAGGGCGACCCGCGCCCGTCGGTCGCACGGGCACGCGGCCTCCGCATTGTCGGTCGTTGCACGTGACGAGATCGAGTGTCCCGGCTACCCGGTGTCCACCTCCTAAAGCGCTAGCCTCGCCGGGTCCCCTGGAGTGTGCTGTCACGTGTCGAAGCTTTCCGAGATCACCGCAACACGTGAGCTGATTCTCAACCTGACGTTGCGCGAGTTGCGCAGCAGGTACAAGCGGTCGGTGCTCGGTTGGGCATGGTCCATGCTCAACCCGCTGTCCACGGTGGTCATCTACACGATCGTGTTCAAGTACTTCTTCCACGCACAAGGGCCGGTCGGGCGCCCGAGCGGGTTGAAGAACTTCTCGATCTACCTGTTCTGCGGGCTCACCGCGTGGAACTTCTTCAACGCGTCCATCAATGGCGCGATGGGCACGCTCGTCGGTAATGCCGGGCTCATCAAGAAGGTGTACTTCCCGCGTGAGAACCTGGTCTTTGCGACCGTGTTGTCGAGCGTGGTGAGCTTCCTGATCGAGCTCGGCGTGGCCATCGTGATCCTGCTCGCCCTCGGTAACAACGTGCTGCCGTGGATACCGGTGATCCTGCTGCTGGTGTTGCTCGAGACGATCTTCGTCACCGGCCTCGGTCTCATCGTCGCCGTGGCCAACGCGTACTTCCGCGACGTTCAGTATCTCGTTGGGTCGATCTTGCTGCAGATGCTTTTCTACCTCACGCCCATCGTCTACGAGGCCAAGGTGGCCTACGACGCGACCGCCGGGCACCCGGTGTTGCGGCGCCTGTACACCGCCAATCCCACACTGCAGTTCGTCGAGTCGTTCCACCGCGTGATGTACGACCTTCGCTGGCCGACGACGTCGAACTTCGTCTACCTGTTCGTGGCGTCAGGCATCAGCCTGGTCTCGGGGCTCTGGGTGTTCAACCGTTTCGACGGCGATCTTGCAGAGGAGCTCTGATGGAAGACGCCGCGGTTGTCGTCGACGACGTCTCGAAGGTGTTCCGCCTCTACCACGAGCGCAACCAGAGCCTGAAGGCTGCGGTGATGCGGCGTGGCCGCGCCAAGTACACCGAACTCCAGGCGCTCGATCACGTCTCGTTCACCGTGCCGAAGGGCAAAACCTTCGGCATCATCGGCCACAACGGTTCGGGCAAGTCGACCATGCTCAAGTGCCTGGCGCGCATCCTCCGGCCCGATACCGGCACGGTGAGCACGTTCGGCAAGGTCTCGGCGTTGCTCGAGCTAGGCGCCGGGTTCCACCCGGAGCTGTCGGGGCGCGACAACGTCTACCTGAACGGCTCGATCCTCGGCCTGTCACGCAAGCAGATCGATGCGCGCTACGACGAGATCGTGTCGTTCGCCTTCGCCGACAGTGGCCAAGAGGACCGCATCGACACGCCGGTCAAGAACTACTCGTCGGGCATGTACGTGAAGCTCGGCTTCTCGGTGGCTATCAACGTCGACCCCGACCTGTTGCTCGTCGACGAAGTCCTCACCGTGGGGGACGAGGCGTTTCAGCGCAAGTGCGCCGACAAGTTCCTCGAGCTCAAGGATTCGGGCAAGACCGTGGTGATCGTGTCACACGCGCTCGGCACGGTGCGCGACCTGTGCGATGAGGTGGCGTTGCTCGATCACGGCAAGCTCATCGCGATCGGCACCCCCGACGAGGTCATCGACACCTACATGGGCGGAGTCGAGACCAACGTGCGCCGCGACGGGGAGTACGGGTCGCGTTGGGGCGAGGGCGGCGCCGAGATCAACCGCATCGAGGTGCTTAACGGCGGGCTCGAACCGATCGAGCGGATCTCGCTTGGCCAGGCAGCGGTCTTCCGCATCCACTATCGATGCGAGCGTCCCGTCCCCAAGCCGGTCTTCAAGATCGAGTTCCACACACTCAACGGCATGACCGTGGCGGCCGGGAACACACGATTCCACGATCGGGTACCCGACATGATCGACGGTGAAGGCTCGCTCGAGTACCACGTGCCCAACTTGTTGCTCACCCCGGGTCGCTATGACGTCAGCGTCACGTTGTTCGACTACGAGATGCTTCACCCTTACGACTGCCGGCATCGCTTCCATCGTTTCGAGGTGACCGGCGGCCTGCCTCCCGACGTGGATGGTGTCGTGTCACTCGACGGCACGTTCCACGGTTCGATGTTGCCCGAGCAGACGTGGTATCGCACATGAGCACCACGAACGACCCCAACGAGCTCGATCCGAATATGGGCGTCGTGTCAGTCGTCGTCGTGAACTACAAGGGCGCTGACGACACCATCACCTGTCTCGACGGTCTGCGCGACCTCGAGTGGCCCGCACACAAGCTCGAGATCGTCGTCGTCGAGAACAACTCGGGGGACGGCAGCGCCGACCGCATCCGCGCCGCACATCCCGACGTGGTCTTGCTCGAGCTCACCCGCAACACCGGGTTCGCCGGCGGATGTAACGCCGGCGCAGCAGCCGCTCGCGGTGAGTTCGTGGCGTTTCTCAACAACGACGCACGACCCGACGCTCATTGGCTGACCACCGCGGTCGAGGAGCTCCAGGCGCACCGCGACATCGGTTGCGTGGCGAGCAAGGTGCTCACCTGGGATGGCGACGCGATCGACTTTGTCGATGCGGCGCTGAGCTTCTACGGCCACGGGTTCAAGCTGCACGTGGGCGCGCCGAACGACCCGCAGTTCGACGTGGCGCACGACGTGCTGTTCGCATCGGGCGCCGCGATGGTGGTGCCCAAGCGCGTGTTCGAGTCGGCCGGCGGCTTCGACGAGCGGTACTTCATGTTCTTCGAGGACGTCGACTTCGGTTGGCGCCTGTGGATGCTCGGCTGGCGCGTGCACTACGTGCCCACCTCGCTCGTGTTCCATCGCCATCACGCGTCGATGTCGCGCTACGCGAACTGGCGCGAGCACTACCTGCTCGAGCGCAACGCCCTCTTCACGATCTACAAGAACTACGACGACTCGAACATGGCCCGCCTGCTCGCCGCGTCGATGGCGTTGTCGGTTCGTCGTGGTGTGGTTCTCGGCGGGGTCGACACGCATGCCATCGACATCGAGCGTGGCGTCACCGGCGAAGGCGAAGACCACCTCAGCGTGCACAAGCAAACGGTGGCCTCGTTGTTCGCCATCGATGCGCTCGTCGAAAACATGGCATCGCTCGACCACACCCGGCGTGAGCTGCAGGCCCGACGAACTCGTACCGATCACGAGATCCTCCGCATGTTCCGGCTACCGATGCACCCCAACATCGCCCAGCCCGAGTTCACCAGTGGCTTCGACGCGGTCGTAAAGGCCTTCGAGATCGAGCGCGCGTTCGCGCCCCGGCGCAAGGTGCTCGTGGTCACCGGTGACAGCCTCACCCCTCGAATGGCCGGCCCGGCCATTCGAGCGTGGCAGATCTCGCTGGCGTTGTGTCGAGAGCACGACGTGCAGTTGCTGTCGACGGTGAACTGCGAGCTGCACCACCCCGATTTCGTCACCGGCATCGTCGACCCGTCGCGCATGGCCGAGGCCGAAGCCTGGGCCGACATCATCGTGTTCCAGGGCTACATCATGCACGAGTACCCGGTGGTGGCCGCCTCGAACAAGATCATCGTGGTCGATATCTACGACCCCTTCCATCTCGAGCAGCTCGAGCAGGCGCGCGACCTCGGCGAGGAGGATCGCCGCAACACGGTTCTGTCCTCGGTGCTGGTGCTGAACCAGCAACTCACCCGCGGTGATTACTTCCTGTGCGCGAGCGACAAGCAACGCGACTTCTGGCTCGGTCAGATGTCGGCCGTCGGTCGCATCAACCCCGCGAACTACGACGACAGCCCCAGCCTCGAAAAGCTCATCACGCTCGCGCCGTTCGGCGTCTCCGATGAGGTGCCGCGCAAGACCCGACCCGCGATCAAGGGTGTCGTGCCGGGCATCGGCCTCGACGACGAGGTCATCTTGTGGGGCGGCGGCATCTACAACTGGTTCGACCCGCTCACCCTCATCCGCGCCGTCGACAAGCTGCGGGCCCGTCGGCCGAATGTGCGCCTGTTCTTCCTCGGCGTGCAGCATCCCAACCCGAACGTGCCCGAGATGCGCATGGTCGTTGACGCACGGCGCCTGGCCACCGATCTCGGGGTGAACGGCACGCACGTGTTCTTCAACGAGTCGTGGGTTGCCTACGACGATCGCCAGAACTACCTGCTCGAAGCCGACCTCGGCGTCTCGACGCACTACGACCACGTCGAGACCGCGTTTAGCTTCCGCACCCGCATCCTCGATTACCTGTGGGTGGGGCTGCCCATCGTCACCACCGGGGGCGATTCCTTCGCCGACATCATCGCGTCGCGGCCGCTCGGCCTCACGGTCCAGGCCGAGGATGTCGATGCGCTCGAGCAGGCGTTGTTCACGTTGCTCGACGATCACGAACTGCGCGCCCGATGCACGGCGAACAGCGTCGCCGTTGCCGACAAGCTCCGTTGGTCGAAGGTGCTCGAGCCCTTGGTGCAGTTCTGTCGCGAGCCACGGCGCGCGGCTGACCTGCTCGAGTCGGTGCCGCTTCCCGGAACCGGACCCAAGCGGCCGTCATGGGCCGATCGTGGCGGAATCGGACAAGACCTGCGCATCGTCAAGACGCTTGTCGCCGAAGGTGGCGCGACACTCGTGCTCCGCAAGGCAGCGGGCCGCGTGAAGCGAATGCTCGGCGCCCATTGAACTGTTGCGACCCGTTCAGCGCGGTCGCGAAGCAATCAGCGAAATTTCATCACCCGTCGCTTCAGGCGGCCTGCACGTGCGGGCCACGAAGCCTGTTCCGCAGCCGCCGCAGAGGCTGCCGCAGCTACCGCATGAGTGAGCTCAGCGGCGCGACGCTCGCGATCGGTGCGCGCGGTCGCGACATGGTTGCGGATGAACGCGCCGGTGCGCTCGACGGTGAACGACGCGAGCACCCGGGCCTGTGCGCGAGCGGCGCGTTCGCAGGCGCCGGCCGGGTCGGCAGCAATGGAACGCATGTGCATCGCCGCGGTGGCAAGGTCGGGATCGGCCCATCGGGCTTCGGCCGGGTAGGGGAAGTGATCGGGCCCGACCGCCACGTCGGTCGCCGGCACGAGCCACCCGTCGTCGGGTGAGGTGAACGTGAGGCTCCCGGTGGCCGCGGTCGCGATTACCGGGACACCGAGCGCCATGGCATCGGCGATGTTGAACCCGAAACCTTCCGCGCGGTGCAGCGACACCACGCACGTCGCCTGCGCCAGGAGTGCGGAGTTGTCGGCAGCGTCGAGGTAGGCGTCGTGCAGCAGAACGTCATCGCGGCCACCGATCAGTTCCTCGATGCGTGACACGGCCGCAGGGTGGCGGTCGCCGTTGATGGACTTGAGCACCAACACCGGCCCGCCGGTCGCAGCGTCGGCGAACGCCTCACGAAAAGCCTGCACCGCCCCGTAGGGGTTCTTCCGCTCGGCCACCGAGTGGTGATCGAACGAGGTGACGAACATTGGGCGTTCGGGCGCGATGCCCAACATGGCGCGCATGTCGCGCGCTGATGCCGCAGGTTGGACGATGGGCATGGGGAACTCGACCACGGGAACGTGGGCGGGTGCGCGGCGGCGCAGCACGTCAGCCACATACGCGCTTGCCGCCCAAATTTCGTCGATGCCGATGAACGCGCTGTCGAACATTGAGGGGAAGACCGAGGTCTCCCAGAACCACACCCCGATGGTGTGGCGGCCGGCGAAGTACGCGGGCCCGACGTGTTGCGCGAACGCACCCCACGAATCTGCATTGACGCACACGATGTTGGTGTCGAAGCGTGGCGAGGAGTCGGCTCTGAACGCCACCGCGGTCCGGTTGGTGGTGCGCTCGAACGTGGTGGTCGCGAACGGGATCGACGCGGCGCGTAGCGCGCCGGCGATCCGCCGGGCGACCTCGCCGACCCCCAGTTCGGCGGTGAGGAACCCGCCGAGGTTCACGCCCGCCTGGAGGTAGGGCGCGGCAGCTGCGGGGATCGCCGGAGGGACGAACTGCCGGGGGAGCGGAACTTGCTCGCGTCCGAACACCCTCGCCCATTCGCGGTAGCCCGGGACGTCGTGCCCGGGGACCTGTGGGTAGGCGTCGAGCAGATCCGGGCGTCCGGCGCGGAGCTCCTCGAGGTAGCGAGAAAGCGGTACCGGGCCGTCCATCTCGGGGGTGGGCGCCTCGGCCCACCGGAGGAACGTTTCGTGCGCGACCTCTCGGTCGGGAGCATCGGGGCGAATGGCCAAACGATCGAGTACCTCGTCGCGACTCGTCGACTCGCTCGGTGACTTCGACGCTTCCTCATGATCGTGCACGTCGTCATTCTTCCCGATGGCGGGTCCGGGGAGGCGCGGGGGTCGTGGATATAGTCTTTGCCCGTGCCTGACGCCCTACCGCCCGTCGACATCGACCAGATCCTCGAGCAGATTCGTGATGCCGTCGCGACCAACACCGCGAGCGGCATGTACTCCGAGGTGCTCGAAGACGAGCTGCGCAGTCACTACGCGCGGGTGCTCGATCGCGACGATCGCCGCGACCGGTTCGACTTCCTGAGGGTCTCGCTGGAGATGGTCGACGAGATGCGGGTTTTCTCGGCCTCCCGCATAGCTAACGCGTCGAGCGTTCCCGGGGGCGAGTTCGTGCATCGAGCGGCGGGCAAGGTGGTCAGCCGCCAGGTCAACGGACTGGTCGAGCAGCTCAACTTGTTCTCCGACGCCCTGATGCCCCTGTTGAACCTGCTCGCGAACGCGGTGAGCGAGCCGCGCACCCACGCGCACGAGGACCTGGTGCACGAACTCGACAGCGTGCAGGATCGCATTGCGGTGCTCGAGCGGAGCATCGGCCGGCTCACGGCGGTGGTCGGTGATCTCGAGCGGGTGCTGCCGCGTGTGGTCGAACGGCTCGACGCCCGAACCGACTGATGCACATCGATCAGATCGTCGTCGGCGCGGCAGCAGGCGACGCCGTGACCGAGAGCGCGATCCGTATCCGGAACGCGCTGCGCAACACGGTCGAGTCGAACATCTACGCCTTTCATCGCGAACCGAACGCCGACCAAGACATCGGGCTGATGGAGCACTACCCGTTGCCGAGCCACCGCTCGCCCGACGACATCATCGTGTACCACGTCAGCATCGGTGAGCCGGGCATCACCGACTTCGTCCTACACCGCAGCGAGCGATTGGTGCTCGTGTACCACAACATGACCCCGGCATCGTTCTTCCGTGACGTCGACCCGGTCTTCGCCGACCTGCTCGATGCCGGCCGGCGCGAGCTCCCTACGCTGCTCGACCGGGCCGAGGCAGTCATCGCAGTCTCCGAGTTCAACGCGAACGAGCTGCGCGCGTTGGGTCGCCACGACGTCGTCGTCGCCGCCCTGCCGCTGAACTTGCGCCGGTTGCTCGACGTCGAGCCCGACCCGCAGATCCAGGCGATCCTGCCGGTCGCGGTGCCGGGGAAGATGCTGCTGTTCGTGGGGCAGGTGCTTCCGCACAAGCGACCCGACCTGCTGGTCGCAGCGCACCACCTGCTGGTCACCAACGACTTTCCCGACGCCCGCCTCGTCATCGCCGGCCCGTCACGGAACAAGCGCTACGCGAACGCGTTGCGTCGCTACATCGACGACCTCGCGCTCGACACGGTGTGGTTCACCGGTGGCCTCACTGATGGCGAGCTCGCAGCGATGTACCGACGCGCCGACGTGG
>Ga0114966_10001272_pt1 | contig 23408 bp, 28 predicted proteins | sample M_130207_XF_Meta_FD_87029 | JGI IMG/M metagenome (GOLD analysis project Ga0114966, IMG submission 87029) | Freshwater microbial communities from Lake Montjoie, Canada to study carbon cycling - M_130207_XF_MetaG | ecosystem: Environmental > Aquatic > Freshwater > Lake | place: Lake Montjoie... | reverse complement strand
TTTGGCCATACCTTTCTTAAACGTTCAAAAGGTGTTTTCCACATCTTGTGAAAAAACTATTTAATCCGTTTGGCTCAGACCCGGTAACACTATCATCTGGATTAAAACTGACGTTTCCCTTTTTATAACAAAGGATGACAGGTATACCATTGACAATACGGTTTTTCTTAAGAACTGCATATAAATCAAAACTCTCGTCAACATCAATATCCGCACAAATTACTTCAGGAGGAGATGTTGCAAAAAAGGCCTCAACTGCTGGAGCAATTTGTTTGCATGGACCACACCATGTAGCTCCAAGTTTAACAATTACAAGTCCTGGATTTACGCTAAGAAGTTTTAAAAATTCATTTCTTGACTCAAATGAACTAATAACCAGTTTCTTATTTTGGGTCATATTTATATTTACAAATACCTGAGATGAGTTTATATTGTTTTACAATTTATTAGATCTTTTGTAGAAAGTTCTCCAAATCTTCAATATTTATTTCGGGTAAATTAACGTGTGCTTCCCAAAAATATTTACAGAATGCCCATGTAAATTCATAATCTGTTCTATACAAATCTCCATGCTTGGTAATTAACTTATATGACAATTCCCCGGGTAAAAGAGATAATGCTGGACGAGGTAATACATAGCATAGCTGTGTTAAAGGTGTAACAGCTTTGTTTTCATTTTTACCAATAAACGTTTGTTCAAAATAGGGTATATGATGAATCAAATCTTCCAACAATGGGGGATAATTGTATTTATAGCACCATCTCCAATCTGGACAATTTCCACTATAATATTTCATTGTCCATTCCAATCCTTCCAAATAGTTTACGCATATTTGTTTCTTCCTTGCATCATCAATTTCACTATCCATGTCAAAAAGATTCTGATAATAACGTTTTTGCCAACCATTTTTTCCGTGGTCAATTATTTTCTCCACTTCTCTCTGATAGGTTGGAATATTTTCAAATTTCTTAAAAATATCTTCTGGAGATTTCTCGGGAATATAAACTTTTTCCCTCTTTTGCCGAAGTTTCATTTCATCAGACCAGTGTTTTTCTTCCAGCCCAATTAACCAAGTCACCATTTTTCTGACATTTTTCCAATAAATGGTTTTACCGTCAGTTAACGAGTCATTTGTTCCTCCTATAGTTGCTTTGTATGCGTTTAACATCTTATCTACGCCGCCAGTTCTTATATTAATAGATGGAAAATGTGGCATGAAGTCGTTTCCCAGGAAAAAACAAATGAAAATATAGTCATATATGACATTTTTTCTTTGTTCAATGCTCAATGTTAGTTCGTTACTCATATGATCAACAATACATTTAGTCAATTCGGGAATATCCATGATATAATTTTCGTTTGGCTTCAAAGAGTTGTCAATATTTTGAATGAAATGAGGGGTCTCTCGGAAGAGATATATATTTGGTCTCTCAGGTAAATGATTAATTGACAACATTATTAGATCTGCATCCAGGCCATAGATAACATTTACACTTTCTGGCAATACAGTTTCCGAGTTCCGAATATAGTCAAATAGCTTGTGTTCTCCTTCTCCGAATTCATCGCTTCCAGAAACAATTATTTTTTTAACACCAATATTAGAGCTATTTTCAAAATGTTTTTTTATTTTTGTATTTAATTCATTCATAAAGTCAGTTCCTGGTGTAATTGAACTGGTATTAAAGGGATCAATTGTTGTCTTCTTGAAAATTTGTTTTGTTATCTGACCCTGATACCAAGATTTATATCTTCTTTCTCTCTGTTGTTCCAATTTCGCAACAGGAGCAACACCGTCAAATGCAATGTAAACCAAGTTATTAGGTGAAATAATAGAAATATAATACTCTATTTTTTGTATAACTTGCATAATAATATAATGATAAAGCTTCTCGTCTATTTCTTCAGTTTTTAGATTATGAACAATGTCGTAAATTATAGAATTGCAATCTAAAAAAAAGTTATCTACCAAAAGATCATCTTTTATCAACTTTTTTATTATATCAGGATGATTTTTAACAATATATGAAAAATATGATGGTATACCCATTGGTTCCTTCAATTAAAACCAGAAAACTCTTTAATATATTTAGTAATATACTTTATAGGATAAAAAGAAATATTGCTATAAAATATACCGATTATATTACTATTTGATTAAATATGAATAAACTAAAATTAAATTTGAAAAAGAAGACAACTTCTTTTGACTCTTCAATTGTTCTGTCAAATAATAACGATGAAACAACACTATTTATAGAGAAAAAATTAATTTTATTTCAAGATATACTGCAACGGACTTATATACACATTTATCGTAACAAGAAATTAGATATTTTAGGAGCAAGTGACGTAAATAACTGTGTTACAATGATAAATGATACAACAAAAAGTATAAATGAAACTATGAATAAAATAGGAACTTATACAACAGAAATAATTATTAGTGAATTGCAATACATAAACAATCAATTGTCAAGTTTGTTTAAGATATACGGAACACAAAATTTTGAAGATGTTCTGAGTATTTGCTTTGGAAATTATTTTCACATTGATGATGTATTGACTCAAGAAAAATTTGCACTTCTCAAGAAGTATTTTCATCCGATTGGTTATAAGTTAATGAACGTGAAAAAGGAAACCAATGAAGCAAGTTATATAAACCTGGATTGTTTAGATTATGTAATGGATGCCAAAGAGTATCATATGAAAGTATATGGAATAAAAGTTTATATTTACAACGAAACAATTAACAAACAGTTAATGGTGCATGGATATGTTGATGATATACTAATTGATGATTTTAAAAATAAATATATCAGTGATAAAATTGAAAGTATAAAAAAAAATAAACCGTTGGATATAGAGTTTCATAAAAAATCATTCACTAATTTTATAGATTCGTTAACATTAAAAGATTACTTGCATTGTTCAAGCAATATAGATTTTTATGGTAAGTATTCCGGAATGATGCATAAATTTGGTGTTTTGAAAAAGAAAACATTGTTTAACATAATAAAAGAATTTATATCAGTTGATTTGTACCAAAAAAGAAGTACAATTATTCAGTTGTTAATTAACAATGAGCAAATAGATAACCAATATTTGGCGTATTTGTTATATGATCTTCTTTCAAATGATGGAAATGGAAATATTGACACTGTGGAGCAGACATGCATATTTGATAGTTTTCCATATCAAATAAAAAAGCACTTTAGGGACGCGATGAAGAAAACAATACAGTATACCTCAGATTTAACAAATTTTGATATGAATAAAATACCATTAGAACAACAAATATGTTTAATGAATGCAGGTGAAAATGTAAAAGAAAAAGCCATGTTAAAACTGAAAGAAATAAAGGCCAAATCAGAGGATTCAGGTTCAAAGGCTCGTCAATATCTGGATGGTTTACTTAAGATCCCCTTTAACGTCTATAGAAAGGAACCAATATTGCACGTAATGAATTATATAAAAGTAAAATTTAAAGAGCTATCTTTGAATACTGAGTTTAAAATATTTTTTCCTGTGTTTGAGAGTAAAAATGAGTATTCAAGTATGGAAATTGTAAAGTATGTAAACACATTTTTATCTAAAATTCAAACCCAATCTATTGACACCTCTGAGCTAAATGTTGTTAAAATGGCAATTTCAAAGTATAATAAAACAGAACTTTATAACTTTGTAATGAGTATAAATAAAATACTTTTGCAGAAAAATTCATGTAATAAATTAATAATTGTATCAAAAACAAAAACAGAATTAATAAAAGCAGTGAATGAATTTATAGACATTTCTGTGAATACAAATCCTCAAGTACTAAAAACAATATGCGACGCCGTTCTTGGAAAATCAACAAATAATTCAACTACAATGTTTAAAGAATTAATGAATATAAATGACACTCTTTGTACTGTAAAAAATTATATTAAAGATGTGAAAAATACGTTGGATTCGGCCGTATATGGTCACGATAAAGCTAAACAACAAATAGAACGAATTATTGGTCAATGGATAAATGGTGATCTTGATGGATATTGTTTTGGGTTTGAAGGTCCTCCGGGTGTCGGAAAAACTTCACTCGCCAAGAAGGGGTTATCAGATTGCTTGAAGGATGAAAACAATGTAAGCAGACCATTTGCAATGATACAAATGGGCGGAGACAGCAATGGAAGCACCATAACCGGTCATAATTATACATATGTTGGATCTACGTGGGGAAGTATAGTAGAGATTTTAATAGATAAGAAATGCATGAACCCAATTATTTTTATTGATGAGATAGATAAAATTAGTAAAACGGAACATGGTAAGGAAATAATTGGAATTTTAACGCATTTATTGGATCCGACCCAAAACGACTGCTTTCAGGATAAATATTTCAGTGGAATAAATTTAGATCTTTCCAAGGCTCTTTTTATTCTCTCTTATAATGATGCCGACCTTATTGATAAAATATTATTAGATCGCGTCCACCGCATTAAATTCAATAGTTTATCCATAGAAGATAAGCTTGTCATTTGTAAAAAACATATTTTACCTGAAGTTTATAAAAAGATGGGTTTGGAAAATATGATAACAATTGATGAGAATGTTTTGAAATATATTATAGATGAATACACGTCAGAATCAGGAGTTAGAAAATTAAAAGAATTATTATTTGAAATTATTGGCGAAATAAATATTGAAGTTCTAAAGAATACATCCACTGATTATGATATCCCATTTGTATTTACGATTGAGAAAGTGAGAGATGTATATTTGAAGGACAGGCTAATTGTAAAAGAAAAGAAAATCCATTCCGAATCTTCTATTGGAATAATAAATGGTTTGTGGGCAAATTCTCTTGGAAAGGGAGGAATTATACCGATACAAGTGAATTATTTTCCGGCGTGTAATTTTTATGATTTAAAGTTAACCGGCATGCAGGGAGATGTTATGAAAGAAAGCATGAATGTAGCTCTTACATTGGCTTGGACTATAACTCCATTAGAGAGACAGCACGCCATTAGAGAGAAATACGACACATCTAAAAATCACATGGGTATACATATACATTGCCCCGAAGGATCAACTCCAAAAGATGGACCTTCTGCCGGAACTGCCATAACAACCACGATATATAGTTTATTGAATGAACGCAAAATAAAAAATACTGTTGCTATCACCGGAGAGATTACTTTAGACGGATCTGTCACAGAGATAGGAGGTTTAGATTTAAAAATTCTCGGAGGAATTAAGGCGGGTGTAAAAGAGTTTATATATCCTACTGAAAACAAGAAAGATTTTGACAAATTTATGGATAAATATAAAGATACTGCATTGGTGAAAGATATACAATTTTATCCGGTGTCAACGATAAAAGAAGTATTTGAACTTGTGTTTACGGATAAATAAGATGAAAAATATTTTATATCTTATTTGTATGAGTAATAATGTTGATAATCGTCCACAAGTTCCGAATCTTGGATTCGGTAGACCCAGAAGTGCATCAGATCCAGGCTCAGCCCCAGGCCCAGCCCCGGCCTCAGAACCACCAGTAGCCCGAGCCCGAACCCCTTCCTCAGCCTCAGTCCCTGCTGTCACTGCCCATTCTCTTGATGTATTTAAACCCATCTCATTTATAATGACATTTACATTTTTATCTCCACTAATAATTGTGGTATCCTTGGTAGGAATGTCATTTTTATTTCAAAATTTCAAGGGATTCATTTATTTGGGATTTTTAATCGCAGCTTGTTTAGTACGCAGTTTTTTATTTCAAAGTAATGCAAACTACACTCATACTGGGCTCCCCCAGCAATGTGACACAATTCACTATACAAATGTCGGAAATAATACATTTAGCATTTTTGTCATGACATTTACTCTATTCTATCTATGTTTCCCTATGTTTGTCAATAACTCTATAAATTGGTGGTTAGTTGCAAGCTTATTGTTTTATATGGTACTTGATGGTGGAGTAAAATGGTATACTGGTTGTTTAGTAAACAATTTCCAAATAATGATGGATATTTTATTGGGATTTACGCTTGGAGCGCTCATTGTATCCTCCATGTATTTTGGCGGATCTGGAAAATATTTGTTCTTTAATGAAGTTTCAACAGATAAAGAAGTGTGTTCCGTTTCAAAAAATAATACATTCAAATGCTCTGTTTATAAAAATGGCGAATTACTCGGAACTATGTAAATTAACCTAATCAAGGGTAACAATTTTTCACAGTAAAACAGTTAATGTTTATCATAACCCATTTTTTAAAATTATTAAGTATCATTTTTCGTTGAAAACTTTCCGATATTTGATTCATATTTCCCTTTGTGTTATAAACCGATACAAAGCCGTTATATGCCTCAATAATACATTTATTTGAATAGATTTCTAAATGTTCAACATTTTGTAAAGGTTTGGATTTTCTTTTGTTTACCACATTGTGAAATACGTAAAAGAGATTTCGCATGTCGTTTTTTGTCTTCATTTTTTTTATTTCAACCTTGGAGAGAAATGCAGTTGCGTGACTGGAACATTCTGGGCAAGGCAAGTATTGACATATTTGTTTAATATGATAAAACAGTGGTTGTCCGACTCTTTCAAAATGTTCTTCTTTAATATTTTCTATGAATGCATGAAACATATTCCATGTTGGAGGTCCCCATACAGAAGGTGGTGCCATATTCTAATACTCTATATAATATAAATATATTAATGTGACAACTTAAACATAAAAATTGTAGTATGTATAATGGAAAAATACAAGATTGAAGGAGGTTCATTTGATTTTTATGGAGAACTCTATAAATCTCTTGATGAGAAAGAGTGTCCCAATAAACAAGAGAATGTGTGTTTAATTACACAAGAACCATTAAAAGAAAATCATGTTACTCTAAACTGTAATCATTCTTTTAACTATCTACCTCTTTATAAGGATATCAAAAATTTCAAACAAAAGTTTGTCTGCATGGATACAATAAACTTGAAGAAGACACAGATAAGATGTCCTTATTGTAGAAAAGTACAAAATGAATTGTTACCATATATAGAAATGCAGGGTGTTCAAAAGCTACAAGGTATTAATCATTATGATCCAACAGCAGAGTTTTCTCAACACATGAATGGAAACGGATATTACTTTGGTACATGTTCCCACGTTGATCAATGTTACAATCAGAATGTGACTAAATGCAATCACGACCAAAAAGATTACTGTTATTATCACTTAGTAAAGATGAATCGTCAATTTAAGAAGGAAGAACTTTTGAATAAAAAGAAGGCCGCAATGGAACTTTACAAGGCCGAAAAGTTGAAGCAAAAGATGAAAGATAAGGAGGATAAGAAAAAGGAAAAGGATGCGCAAAAGTTGGCGGTTAAGGCGAAAAAGACGGAAGAGAAGTTACAAAAAATTAATGCAGCACAAAGCGGCGAAAATCTGGTAATAGACGAGACGAAATGTTGTCAGCTTCTTAAGAGTGGACTAAGCAAAGGTCAACAATGCGGGGCTAAAATATACACCGATGGTACTCATAATAAATATTGCAAGCGTCATTTCAACTCATTCCTTCAGAGTGAAAACAATATAATAGCTTTATCCACCGGGAACCCATGATAAATTTACTGAATTTTTATAAAGATAAACTGTTATTAAAGATGGTAAGGATTTATCCTTCCCGAAGGGCAGGAGGGGGGCGAGCGGGGGAACCTGGGTTCCCCGCTACAATATAAATCCAGAAACAAATTAAACCCATTCCACTATAGAATCTAATGGAAACAAAAGAGGAATTGATGAAAGGTATTAAGGAATGGATAAATATAGACAATGAAATAGCAAAACTTAAATCTGATACCAGAGAAAAAACTGCAAGAAAGAAGGAACTCACTGAAACGCTGGTGAATGTGATGAAAAAGAATGAAATAGAAATTTTTAATATTAATGGAGGTGCATTAGTTTATAAACAAAACAAGGTTAAGAAAACCATTACTGGTAAAGTATTGTTAGAATCACTGCAAAACTACTATAAGGATAAGCCGGTTGTAGCGGAGGAACTGACCAAGTATATTTTAGACAATCGCGAGGAAACAATAAAAGAAACTATAAGGCGTAAAATAGATAAATAAATAGTTCTATACTATGATAAAATGGATCATAGTATGGAAGAGGCTGAGCGCAAGCATAATACCTTTGTAGCATTGAAATCATGTAAATTAGAAGAAGACTTTAATCAATTTGTAAACAGTGAAGAAAATGAGGATGAATCCGAATATTTACCTAACCAAAACCAGTTAAGTTTTTTTAACGGGCTAACTGATTTGACAATGAATTTAGACGATGTGACAAACCGCGCAATCTATATTTGCGCATATAAAATAAACAGGGATGGAAAATACCCCTTTCTACAGTATTTATTAGAAAATCAGTATGGGTTTTTCACTGGAGGGAGTTTGAATTTTCCAAGCGTTCAGCTATTTGACAATGAAAAATCCTCCGAAGTTTCGTGCAAAGAATATTTGGCGAAATTAGTAGAAGAGGAAGATAAACTACATTTTAAGGGGTTTTACAAAGAAGAAGAAACCGATAAGATTTTTGCATTTTTTGATATTACTGATGTTACTATGTCAACGCAAGTAACATTCAATGATAAAGCGTGGTTGGTTCTTATTGACGAAATTATACACCGCCGAAAGGCGTGCAATACAAATATTAATGACTCTGTTGCATTATTCTTTTTAAGAAATATTCAATTTTGCTATATGAATAATGTGAATAATAAGATATTTGACATACCCATTTGTGCTTTTACCTATCAACCTATAAAGAAGATGAATTTTACCTGCATATTTGGAGAGCCAAAATCGGAATCAGATGCAATCATGGGCCCCTATTATTATTTTACAAATTACGAGAAAGCGGTTCTTAAGGATACCGACGAATCGGCAAGATTAACTGGAAGCATAATTCGGTTTGCACTATTTACGGAGAATATGAAGGTTATCACAAATTTGGAAGAAGACAATAATTGGAGTAAAACACATGATAGTGTTTATATTGGAAAAATTTTATTGTCAGACGGTAAAGAATTCAGTCAAGGGCCTTTATGGGTAATCAAAGATTTCTCTCAACAAGTTCCATTAAGTTGTCATTTGATAGATAAAAAGTATAATTCAGCGGTTTGGAGCAGTAACGAAAAAGCGTATATCCGATCTATTTTATAGGTTTTCCGATAAAATATTTTCTTCTTGAATTACTCTATGAAGACTGGAACAACAATTACTATATTAGGAATTTCCGCATTAATATTATATGGGATAATACAATTATTGGCTTTTTATGGAGCAAATCCGTCACAATATGGAATCTATTTGACTTTTTATTTGTTTTTATTATTGTCTGTATTTGTATTGCCGAATAAAGAGCCGACGGTGTAAAATTGAAATGCTTTTTCAAAATTGAAACGCTTTTTTAAAACTGCATCAAAATCAAAAAACAATCCATCAACAATGAACCGCCGCAAGTTGTATAAGAAATCTTGTAAGAAGTTAAGAGAGATAGAACGATTACACCTTTGCACATTCAAAACGCCCACTTCGTGGGCAGTTATGAGTGAGCAAGGTGATGCTGATTGCGCATTTTCAATGTGCAATGGTGTAAAGTGCTTATCTTCTTTATCGCACGAAGAAGAAGAGAAGCTAAACAAAGAGTCTTTTTACAAAGAAGCTATTTGTAAACTTAGAAAAAGGACAATCAATGATTTACCCGAAGACGTAGAGTTTATTATTATGTCCTATTTACCACCTAATTTGAGATTGATATTACTAAAACAAAAGTATTCTCATAAATTTCTGGCATACAAGTTATACAATGCACCAAAAGAGTTTTCAACGTTACAAAGACTGTATTCATTGATGGGCCAGTGCAAAGACATTCTGAAAAAATATTTGGATAGACATGGAGATATTTACAAAAATATAGTGTGGTATATAGACGCGCGTCGGAAAGATATAATGAAGACTCTACCTAAGCATTGTGAATTCTTGTATTACGAAAAGTTGAGCTACATTATTATGGCTGCTATTCAGAATTACACTAAGATGTATAAGAAAACAGAAGATATAAATGAGCATTTTAAGGTGGAAAAACAAATTTTAGCTCTATATGTTCACATCGTCAATTTGTAAATTAAACTGCATCTGATCCAAGATATCCGTCCTTCTGTTCTTTGATAATTTTTAATAATGAACCCATCTCAATAGTGGATCTCAAATTATTAATAATGTCGTGGTCTTCAGGTTCTCTGTTATAAAAGTTGAAGAATTGTTTCTTGAAACTGACAACTTCTGTAATATTGGACTTGTATTTTTCTTGTTCTTCAATATTTTTACCTTTCATCCTTTCCAATGAATCCTTTAGAGCTTTATCCTGATTCTCTTGGGTATACCATTTATTTCTGGAATCATTGGTGCTTACTAATTCATCGCAAATTTCTGGTTTAATAATTTTATTGCCAAACTCGTTTCCAACTTTTACTGGGAGTTTACTCGTGGCCTCTGTAATTTGTTTGACGGTGTAACCAAATAAACGGTTATACATTCTCATGCAAAAATACTTAGATTTGGGAGGTTTGTTGCTTTCTATTTTTTCAAAAGCTTTCTTAAATTCTAATATAATTGCATCCGGAATGTTTGGACTTGTCTCCATTAAACGATCAAATTCTTCCTTGCAAATTTTTATCATTTGCACCACTTGCATGCGCTCGTCGGGATGTTTTGCTAATTCTACCTTAATATTTCTATAAAATTTATCCCATGCAATAGAACTGACGCGATGGGCTTCATTGAGCTGGGTAATTTTTAAGAATTGTTGAACAGTAGTTACAATACCTCCAATAAGATTCAGTGCACCAACCGCCATTGCATAATAATCTTGGTATTCTATAGGCACCCGACCTTGCGCAAAATTAGCAGTTCCCGTTAAAGTAGATATGATAATAACCGGAATAGTATAGAATGCGTTTAAATTAGAATATAATGAATTCGCTTTTGCATGAAGCCACCTATAACACATTGCTTTATCAGCCCATTCAATAAGAATTGTCTCGTGATCAATTGTCCATCTTGCATGGAGTAAAGCGCTTTCTCTAACTGTTTCTTCGTTTTCAGTTGTGTTTTCTTCGGTATTTTTCATTGTATATATTGTTGTTGGAAAATAAAAAATTTATACCGTGTATATATATGGACATTAAAATAAATCAACTAAAAACGGAATTTACTGAAATCATTGATTTGCGGTCCAAAGCCTTGTCTGGTTTTGATAAATTAAAAGCGAGAATAAATATTTTAAAAGGAATATATGCTGAATATATTAAAAATAATAAACAAACGATATATCTTTTTGGATTAGATTCATTTCATTTCCAAGGTCAACTTATAGACATTGAATATAATGATTTGACGCGGTATTTTTTAGCAATAAGCAATCGCATGTATTGCGAGTATTATAAACTGTACAAAATAATTATTGAATATATGAATGAAAATATGAGAGAATTCAATATTATAGAGGCTTTAAAGATGGACGAAAAGATACCTGTTTACCGCGATATAGAACCGTTTAAACAGTATGAGTTTGACCATGTTATAGATATACATAATCATATAATAGTTTTGTTAAACTCTCTTTTTACTTCTATATCTCATAAAAAACATCAATTAAAAAATCATTTATTTAAAAACCACGGAGGATTAAATACTGATAATTTTGTTTTGACATTTAAGCATAACATCTTAATTTTTAAGAACAAGACGGAAATGTTCATGGGATATTTATCCTTTTTTCATAAATTGCATATTAAGTATCTAACCAGAACCAATGAAAGAGCCAATCAGATAAATAACGCGGTTACAACGGATATTAATTTTGAAGATATTATGACAAATGATACAAATAAACCCGACGATAGCGACACAGATTCTGATTCGGATGATGGTAATGGAGGAGGAGGTGGAGGAGGATCGGGAGGATCAGGAGAAACTAATATGTATCAAGGGAACGAACCCATAAATCACAATGATAACGAAGTTTTATCTCAAGAAGGAAAGAGCGAAACTGATAAAAACTCTAAAAGTGAAACTGATGATAAATCAACCTCATCTTCAATAACAACATCATCTAAAAACGACAACAAACAATATCATACAATTAAACCTAAAATGAAAAAAGCTCAAATAACAAAGGAGGATATGAATAAAATAAAAAAAATACACACATTTTTTCAATCAAAATCCTTATCATCATGTTCGTCTGATGAAAGCTCAAATATTTCTATCAAAATAGAAGAAACTGACAAAGAACAAACTACAAATGTTTTTGTCAATGAAGATGAAACTGCAAATGTTTCTGTCAATGCAGAGGACACTGACAAAGAACAAACTACAAATGTTTCTATCAATGAAGATGAAACTGCAAATGTTTCTGTCAATGCAGAGGACACTGACAAAGAACAAACTGCAAATGTCTCTATTAATGCAGAGGACACTGATAAAGCCCAAAATATAAATGATTGTACAATAGAAGAAACTGATAATCCATGATAATTATTTTATGTGGAAAGTAAAATATATAAATATAAAATATATTGAAATATTTTATGGAAATAGTGTTATCGCGAATATTATGTATGTGGATGTTATTTGTTTTTCTATGTATTGGACTATTGTATAACAACATGGACGACAAGATGCATTTATTTTTTAAATTCGGTCCAAATAATACATTTTATATAATTGGGATAAATATTAATAATTATGAAAAATATCTTTGCGTAGCATTCTATTGTTTTGCAAATAGTATTGCAAGATGTGTTATGATTAACCTACTACAACCATGGTTAATAAATCAAGTACAAGATAAATCAAAAGAAAAAACATCTGAAATAACGTTAACTGCGTATCAAATAAATAGTGTAGTAAAAATATATGCATGGGTTGATTGGTTTATCTATATGAAATTGTTATTCTCTCAGATAGATATTTTCATTATTGAAATTGGAGCAGATGTTATAGTATCAAATATTGCGGTTTATTATTATTTACGCAACAAATCTGAAATAAATAACGAAATGCATTTAATTATTGATTCAGTATAATATTTGCAACCATTTCCTGTCTTATTGTGTTATATCTTATTGTATAAGATACATCATCTCCAATTTTTAAGTCAATTGCCTCTGAATTTGAGTTTACATTAAAATAAATCCAATCTGGATGAATTTTTGTTTCATTTGTAAATGTAATGTGTTTTCCTCCGCTGTAATTTAACATTGTCCTATCTAACCAATATGGAAGTTCTTTTACTTTATCTTGAATCAACATTGAACATCCATGTATGTATTTTGAAAAATGTTCAAATTTGTGAAATAATCCAGATTCTAACAAATCGTTTACCCAGACAGGTATATCATCTTTATTATCAATTTGTAATTTAAGTTCTAAAATTGCATAAGGAACTTTTGTAATATATTTATCAGAATTTTCTGGAAGAGTTGTAATATGCCATTTTTCTTTATTTAACGTGGTTCTTTCATCTTTAATCATCATACATAAATTTGTATCAATTGATATTCTTATATCGGATGTAGAAGAATCTTGAAAAGATGTTCTTGTACATTGCGTTTGTAAAACAGGTTTAACATCTTTATCGTTTATCAACATCTTGACGTCTTTTGCAAGTTTACAGAAGTTATTCAACTCCTTTTTAGAAATGGACGGATTTATTATTTTCATTTTATCCATCTCCTTTTTAATACTAAATTTACCATTCATAAAATCAGAAACTTGGTCAGGAGAAACACTAAATCTCTCTTTTACACTTTCGTCATTTTCATCTATTTTTCTTCTCTTTCTTTCAATAAAAACTATATCTGGGTCCCCATCTCCGTACCACCGGAAACGTAATGCTTTTGCACTAAATTCTTTCCGAAGACGACTATGATATAGTTCCATAGATTCATTATCAAAATAAATAGAGTTTGTTAATTGGCTGTCTGTTTCACCCGACATATTTTTTTGCAATAAAATAGGCAAATGTTGCAATATAAAATATTTAACAGTTGATACATTCTCAATATCAATCCAATATTTTGTTGTGCTTCTAATAAAATTTTGATGCGCAGAATGTTTATGTACACTTTTATTTTCATGTGTCATTGTTCTTAAAGTGTTATATAAATTGCTAATCTTAACAAATATATTAGAGCAGTCAGAACCCTTCCAGTTTTTATTGTAATCGTGTGAAATTTTATTTATTTCGCACGACGTTGGATTTTTCAAGTTATATAATTTAATAATACTACAAATTAAAACATGATTGACATTTATGTATTTTTCTAATTTTAAAAATTCATATCCGATGAGTTCTAATTGTCTTTTTAGTAAATTTATATTAATATTTTTATTTATATAGTCAATCGTTTCATTTATATCTATTATTTCATCTTTTATAAACTCTTCTACTCGTTGTAATTCATTGTTAAAATTTTCGTAAAACTCTGTAAACGTATAAGTTATTTTATTTGATGATCCACCAGATTGTTTTGCAACGCTAATACTTATTTTTTTGGAAACTAACTTATTAATGTTAAATTTAGTACACGTTGTAAAAGATTCATCCGAATCGTTAATTATTAGATTATCCAAAATATTTTTTATTTTTTCATAGTTGAAATATTTGGATATCCAACACTTTTCTATATCTTCTAAATTTAAAATTTTATTAGAATATTGTTTTTTATTTTTTTTGGAGTAAGTTTTAATAAATCCAGATTTATTGTCCGGGTTAAGATGAACAATTGTACCAATTAAAATATTTCGTCTTATTGACATAACATATACGTATAAAAAAGTAAACCAAAAAATTTCTATTAGAAAGATAATTCTTTAAGTCATTTACATAAAGCCACAACTAAAATTGAATTAGATATATACTACCTAATGATACATAACGATTAAGACATGGAGCGCAGATTAAATAAGAAGATTGAGACTTATGTATCTGCATTTAAGGATGATATCAAAGAAAAGGCAGGTCATTTAAATTTTTCAAAGACGGATGGTAGAATAAATGATTTGTTGCAATACATTTATGATTACGACCGTTTGACTCTTGACAAGGAAGATTTTGCAAAGAGGAAGCGAGTTAAAAATATGGTTCCTTTCTTTGATAGATGTTGCGCAAAGAGAGCAAATGACGAGCAATGCACTCGGAGAAAAAAAGATGGTTCTGAATATTGCGGAACTCATTTGAAGGGTATACCTCATGGTAAGATGGAAGAGAATACTGACTCCCCTGTTCAACAAAATAACATGCAAAAGGTTGATGTGTGGGCGCAAGAAATTAAAGGTATTATTTACTACATTGATAAGACTGGGAATGTTTATCATGCAGAGGATATTGTATCAAATAAGGTGAATCCATCCATAATTGCTAAATATGAAAGGATTGGGGATGTATTTAGTATTCCTGACTTTAGTATCTAACTTGGTTGAATATTATACGCTATTCGCCAAACTAAAATAGCATTGATGTCTTGTAATGAAATTTCTTTTTCTTTAGGTGCAAATGGAGCTGTAAATTGTATAAATAGGTTTTTAATTTTTCCGTGATTGTCTTTTTCCACATTTCCAATAGTTTGTCGTTGTGAATTTACGATAACTTCGGATCCTCGTAATAATAATTCATGGAGAAAGTTTTGATCAACTGTAATATAGAAGTAATCAACATTCCATTTTCCACCTTGAATTTCTGGTAAGTTTACAATTCTGTAAATTCTTCCGCAATAGGATAAATTTTTTAATCTGTCGGTAAATATAATATCATCTCCATTCTTCATGGAATGTGGTTCTGAAAGTAATTGAAGATGATTCATTTGTTTTTTGTCTATTAGACAAAATTCAATAACTACATTCAATTTTTTGTAAACTGCAAAAAATTGAAGCAAGGATTAAATTCGTATGATAATACAAATACATGTCATCCAAATTACCCAAAAAAAAGGCGAATCTGGTTATAGAGGATGACTCTAAAACTGTGAGAGAACAAGGTTTGGATAAATTTTATACTATTCCGGTAATTGTAGATAAGTGTATTCAAACTATTGGTAAAAAGTATGATTGGGCAAATTGGGATCTCATTGTTGAACCCAGTGCAGGAAATGGAAGTTTCCTATTCAAACTACCTTCTGTAAAAAAGATCGGAATAGATATTTTACCTGATCATCCGGATATTTTGAAACAAGATTTCTTTACTTATATTCCCAATCATGTTAAAACCAATATTCTCGTCATAGGAAATCCTCCCTTTGGAAAAATCAGCTCATTAGCAATACAATTCTTTAATCATGCTGCAAAATGGGCATCAGTAATCGCGTTTATTTTACCGAGAACATTTCGCCGCATTAGTGTCCAAAATAAATTGGATATGCATTTCCATCTCATACAAGATGAAGAAATACCCACAAGTCCTTGCAGTTTTACCCCTCCCATGATGGCTAAATGTTGTTTTCAAATTTGGGAAAGAAAAGAGTTGGTGAGATCCCCCGTGAAATTACCAACAATTCACCCAGATTGGGAGTTTCTCAAATTAGGTCCCAATGGTCTAAACGAACAACCGACACCTCCTCTCGGAGCAGACTTTGCATTACATGCATATGGAAGCAATTGCGGAGAAATAAAAAAAGAAAATCTGGAGACACTTCATCCAAAAAGCTGGCATTGGATCAAATCAAATATACCAGTTGAAACACTCATAGGTCGTTTCCAACAGTTGGATTATTCTATTAGTTTAAATACGGCTCGTCAAAATTCCATTGGAAAAGGTGAATTAGTCAGTTTATACAGTGATTTCCTCAATACGATAGGGTAGCAAATCCTTCCAGCAAGAATCGCCGTATTTAGGTCGCAATGAATATTCTTTGTCGTTTGCAGTATTATCCAAGTCTTCCTTGGTAATTTTACCCAATTTTTTTATCGTTCCATGAGCATATCCTCCATAGTTCAAAATAATGGGTTTCAATTGCGACTTGTTCAGTCTAAACATATACAGTTCTCCGAACTCATCCAAATTGGAATAATCCAAATAATAGGCAGTCAACAAATATTCACAGTCATGGTTCATTCGCAGCTGAACGTAATTGAACTTATTGTTATCTTGACCCCCGTTTGATACTTTAATTTCTATATTTGCATCATTATGGCACAGATCGCCAGTACACGATGATGCAGTATTTTTCTGCATATTGTATTTTTGTTTGATGTAAGTTTCAATCAATGGTCCAGAAACTTGACCTGAAAGTTGGTGAAGTTTGCAGTACATGTGTGCATCTTTTACGGTTTCCTGTTTAATAATTTCAATCTTATGACTAATCTTGGATCTATCCAAGACGCTTTTGAGCTGTGCCTTTGTTAGATTAAAGTTCTGCATGCAATGTAAAAACAACAATTAACGTAAAATAAAATCAATTTTTTATATTCAACTGATTAAAATCCCATGCGATTCATTGCCGTCATGCGAACCCTTGTTTGTCTACGAGCTGTTCCATAATGCACCGTTGGTCTTACAACTCTAATGACGGTATTCGCGCCATGTTCAATGCGATCATTTATTTTTTCTCCTCTTTTCACTTTCTCTAAAAGAATAGCTCTTTTTCTTGCACATTGAATGCAAACACACCCGTTGTCTATATAATGATCTTTGTCTTTTAGTTTATAGACAGAATTTTCTTTGCTAACAATTTCATACATTTCATACTGAGATGATGTCATTCCTTCTACATCGTGTGTTAAATTAATTTTCCATTTATTTAAATATTCTTTTATTTCATCTTCTGTATTATAAAATCTCAATTCTTTGCTTTTTGCAATAAACTCGTAGAGGTTTTTAGGAAGTTTATAACTCTCTTTAAATTTTCTGTATAATTCTCCTATTATTTTACTACTTGTTTCATTATCTTTGACAATATGTACTTTAACTTCAAAAATTTTACTGAGTTGTTTTCCCCATAAATTTGAATCTTTCAATCTCAATTTAATATATTTTATTCCGCCAAGTTCATTTAATAAAAATTTATTGTCAAAATCAAAACTATCTACGTGATTCACTCCGTATACGTCAAAATAATAATCGGAATTTGAAATGTGCTCAAAAATCAAGTTAAATCGGCGTACAAGTTTATCAATATCATATTCGCTTATCTTTTCTTCGCTGTTGTTAAAATGAAGAATGGAGAGAAGCTCAAAAAATTCCGACATCTTTCTTTCAATCGGTTCGCGATAAATATCTATTACATAGACTTCCTTTCCTTGATCTTTATTGAATTTGATTACATCCATAACGCTAATGTTTTTAATTCCAGTTAATTCAAGAATGGTTTCATTCCCATGAACGTGACATAATGTATATTTTTTAGCAGCTGAAAGACGAATTGATGTTACTAATGTAGTGGATCCAACTTTTCTTGGACAATAAACAAATATGATATTTTTATTGATATCACTTCCTTCTTTACACTCTAAATTTAATTTTCTGTTCACTTCCAACAATAATTCTTGTGACATTATTATTACTTGAACATATTAAAAGATATTATATTATACTCATAATATATAACAATGAATGCTTCGGGGAAAATAAACCACGTTGTCATTGATATGTATTTTGATGAATCTTCTATATTTAGTAAATTATCTAAACCAACATATGATGAATTTGATCAACACGTTGTAGAATGTATTTCAAAATCTGAAGCAAAATTATTAAAAACAACTGTACATCATTTTAATGACGAAGGAGCCTTCACATCTTTGTATTTATTATCTGAAAGTCATATTAGTTTTCACACGTGGCCTGAAAATAATTATATTGCTATGGATGTTTTCACATGCGGAAACTGCGATTCAATTCAAATAGCAAAGGATATTATTCAGTATCTTAAACCAAGTAAAACGATAAATCATTATTTGAAACGGGGTTTACAATAAAAAATGAATTGCTTTTTGGTGTAGTTTCTTATAATAAAAGCAATAATGTTGACACTTTTGGTGTTTCTTTCAGTAATTTTATTGGTAAATAGTTTTGCCATGGGGGGCAGAGGCGGAATGGGAATGGGAATTGTTAGAGCAGGAAATAATCATAATTCTTTCAAAAAAACAAGAGAAATAAAAAAGAAAGGAACAAGAAAAGTTGAAATGCCAATATCTGGAGAAAATGATTCCACTACCTACAAAAAAACATGTGATGTAGAGCCTCCAATGCATTATGAAACAACAGTTTTGGAATCACTCGTGTCTTTGGCATTTGTTTTATTTATACCGTTCCTAATAATAAAAATATGTTTGTTAAAGAACACGCCATTTGGCACTGAAATATAAGTATTTGATTTTTGTTATGTTTGTAAATAACAAAAATTTATTCATTTATGTTTTTTTGATTTAATCCTTGGATACGCGTCCTTGACCACGTCCTTGGCCTCGTCCTTCACCACGTCCTTGACCGCGACCAGGGCCGCTGCGACGCTGCGCCGGAGGAGCCACTTGTTGGTCGTCCTCTCCATCTCCTTGATACGACTTTCGGGAATCGCGTTGCTCTGCATGCGTCTCACACATGAGCTTTCCACCCTTAATACCAGTCACTTGGCGAGCTTGAACATCATACTTTGAGTCCTCAACGCTGGCAAGCGTGAACTCTACATACTCACCTTGAACAAGATACTTGTACTGCTTCTCATCAAGAGCAAGACCGCTATGATGAACAAAAATGTCGGAACCTGAACGCTCTCCATCCGTTACAGTGATAAATCCGAAACCCGTCTTGTTATTGAACCACTTTACTCGGCCGGTGTAACTCGTCGCTTGTGTTTCCATTGCTATACTATCTTATAGCGGAGTGTCTTTATATTTGTTTGTAAATATTATAACTTGGATATTAGAAAATAACGCCTGAACTTTTTGACACCTTCCTTTGTATACCCATTACTCTTCCTTATTGGAGCCATTTTATAGTTGTACATGTGAAGCAATTGACGAACTAAATTCAAAAGAGGCCATCTTTGTTCTAACTCTGCATTTTGTTGTAGTGCTGTTAAATAACTGGAACTAAAAAGTTCTTTCAACTTTGGGATCCTATCTTTTATTTTGTTGTATTTTTCATTGTCCAAAAATGCTTCTCGTTCAATCATGAAATTATCTTCTATATCCTCCCCGTTAAAGTGTATACCTGATTCAATGAGTAGTTCTTTTATAATAGGTTCCATGAACTATTATGTGTCATAGTTTTATATATTTTATACCACTGTTTATTTTTTTGTACGCAATGTTCTTTTATTCCGACGTTTATTTTTGGCCTTTGTTTTCTTGTTTTTGGTTTGCTTTTTATTTTTGTAACTTGATCGGCGCTTTCCTCCCAAACTAGGTGAAAATGTATTGGGTTGTATACCATTGATTCTTCTCTCCGACTCGGCAATTAAATTTTCAAGTTCTCTTTTTCGCGAGTCAACTTCTAAAGGTTTATTTAGTTTATCACTTTCTTTAATTTTAACTAATTCAACAAGAGCTTTTTGTTGATTGGGATCAAGATTATTAAATTCTGTCTCATCAACTACTGCTATATTTTTATCCACTTTTTCTGGGTCTAATCTTATGATTTCTTCCCATGATAAAGTTTTTACATTTGCAGGAGTTTTATACTCGTGTATTTTACTAAATGGATTCAACCGAAACATATATATTTATTACAGAATAAATATAAATAAAGCTGAATAATATAACATAATCATGAATGACGAATCTATAAATAAAATTACGGTTGCAACCGAAACCATTATTCAAACAATAGGGGAAGATTTGAGTAGAGAAGGTCTTCAAAAAACCCCGTTAAGGTTCGCTAAAGCTATGTCTTATCTGACTTCCGGATATACACAAAATGTAGAGGAGGTTACAAATGACGCACTTTTCACAAATATCAATACAAGCGATACATTTATTACCGTGAAAAACATTGAATTTTACTCTTTATGCGAACATCACATGGTTCCATTTTTTGGAAAAGTCCACATAAGTTATATACATAATGGTAAAGTACTTGGGCTAAGCAAATTTGCGCGAATCGTAGACATGTTTAGCAGACGATTGCAAATACAAGAAAATCTCACGCATCAAATTGGAGAAGCGATTTATTCCATTACTGGGGCAAAAGGAGTTGGTGTTACCATTGAAGCGCAACATATGTGTATGATGATGCGCGGAGTCCAAAAACAAAACAGTTCAACTGTTACAACCAGTTTGTTTGGAATATGTAAAGATGAAAAGAGAGAAGAATATTATAAGACATTGGGGTAAGGTGGAGCCACAGTGTAGCTTTTACAGTCTGTCCTCCAATTATATTTTGCAGAATTCGGCCAATTGATCTGACCTGCTCCGGGCGCACCCAAAGGCCTCCCTTTTGCCACTCCGCCGTATCCACCTACCGTCGTTTTATCACCAGGTGTATCTCCACTTGGATTCCCTTGATCACTCAATGGCTTACCATTTAGTGTTCCAGTATTTTTTATGTGACCATTTTGACATGGTTGATGAAATGTTTTCATGTATTGAGTTCGTTCTTTTTGATACCGCGCTTTTGCTGCTTGACACCGAGAATTACACGCTCCTTTTGCGACCGGACCACTATAATAACGTTGGTTGAGCTGCGACGACGTATATTTTTTGACATTGTCTTTTTTGTATTTGTCTTTGGCCAACTTTAATTGATATTTATCCCGCGCTAATTGACAACGTTTATTGCAAGGTGTTTTTGCAGAACAACGCGAATTACACTTTTTAGATAATGCTGAACCCCGCGCTAATTTTGATCGCGCAAATTGATTGCGAAAATTATGGTCTGTTGTCAAGAATCGTATTTTTGTTATATTTGTGTATCGTTGAACTGCCGAAACAATCTTTGTTCCTACATTTTTCGTATTTCCGTAGACATTTCCAACAATGCGAGAAACATAGGATTCTTTTGCCCATACATTTGACCAAACAAATAGACACAAAAATATTCTTATAATCATCATGTTGTATTATAAGAATAAAATATCTTTATTACAAATTTAATGTTTCAAGTGAAACGGTGACAAATAATATGTTATCGGTAATTCATGATTTGCGTCATTCACATATTACATACAAACCATTTAACCCCGAAAACCCTTTTTGTGTCCCTTGGGAGTAATTTGTTGTTGGCTTTTTGCGCCTGTACGTCATGGTTTTATTCTTTTTTTATCTCCAAACTCTTGTTGATTTTTCTTTATGTCATTATTGTTGTTATGGGAATGATTTTCGTTATGTTTGTTTTTTTGATTTATTATTTCACCATCATCAAAAAAATCTTCTAACGTGGCTTTACGATAAAAAGTATTTTCTTCCATTATAATTATTATGTTTCTATTTATCTATATCTTAAATTACAAAAATTAGCGGGGAACCCAGGTTCCCCCGCTCGCCCCCTCCAGCCCTTCGGGAAGGATAAATCCTTACCATATTTCATAACATTTTATCTTTATGAAAAATCTATAAATTTATCCTGGGTTCCCGGTGGATAATGCTAACAAAAATTTAATAGAACGATCCACAATATGTATATGATTTTGATTTTCGTATTGCTACATAATATGCTTCTTCTAACATATAATAGGGTATACAAATGAGTTCTCCGATAAACAATGCAGAGACAATAACCGGTCTTTTTAGAAAATCATTTGATTTCATATAAAAAAGTTATAAAATATATTTTTAAATTCAAATAACAGAAAAATGTGTTGGTATTATATAGATGAATAATAATGTTTCCAGAAAAGAAAAAAAAGAATATGAAAAAGATCCAGGGATATTAGCTTCATCTGGTGCATTTGGAGGAAGAAGAACAAAATTAAAGAAATCCAGCAAGAAGTCAAAAAAAAACAAAAAAACTAAGAAGATAAGAAAGATAAGAACCACACAAAGACGTTAAGAATTACAACATATAATTTCATCTTCAACAAGTTTTCCATTTTCCCATTTTTCAATCACGCAACCATGATCACTTAGTTCTCCTTTTATAATATTCCCTTTTATATCCCATTTACCTTCAAAATATTCTCCATACCGGTGTTGTAGAGATCCACTATGTTTTGTCTAATATATACGACCAGTAAACTCGTTTCCATCCGAGTCTTTCCAATTTTTTACCAATACTGAATTTTTTTTTACATTAAATTCCATATTGGAATAGCGGGGAACCCAGGTTCCCCCGCTTTCCCCCTCCTTCCCTTCGGGCAGGATAAATCCTTATCATATTTCATAACATTTTATCTTTATGAAAAATCCATAAATTTATCCTGGGTTCCCGGT
>Ga0114966_10001270_pt1 | contig 23424 bp, 32 predicted proteins | sample M_130207_XF_Meta_FD_87029 | JGI IMG/M metagenome (GOLD analysis project Ga0114966, IMG submission 87029) | Freshwater microbial communities from Lake Montjoie, Canada to study carbon cycling - M_130207_XF_MetaG | ecosystem: Environmental > Aquatic > Freshwater > Lake | place: Lake Montjoie... | reverse complement strand
CAGCGCATCGGCGCCAGCACTACAGGTATAGCCATGCACTCCATGTATGCAGATGCAGGAGATGCACGTCAACCCTTGAGTGGTGTGCGCTTTAACGAAGTGCCTGGCCTGCTGTTGATTGAACCCATTGGCGGCAAAGAAATTGCGCCCGATGCTGGCCTGATCAAACAAATCAAATCTGTGGCCAACAGTGGGGATGGTCGTGCCATTGCCACCTTGTTCAACCCTGCCGAACTGCGAGCACAACAGATCACAGATCTAGCCAAACTGTGTGTGGACTACATCAATTTTAGAATCAAACAGCCCAGCGGAAACTTCGACGACTTGTTGCCGGGATTTGGCGAGTGGCTACAGACCAAGGTCACGCCCAAGAAATTTGCCAACATTGTGGAATACTTGAACAGTCCAGCCAGCAATGCAGGTGCGCTGTCAGCAGCATTTACTTTGTTCTTGTTGTTGCATGACTTGAAACTGGACATACTGCGCCAGCTGGATTTGAAAGATCCTGGACACGAGGGCTGGGTCATGGCCACCCCTGCAGGCTATGCCAAAGCAGTAAATAGATTTGACTTTACAGCAAGAAATGCGGCACAAAATAATCCTCAACCGGCATGATTTTTACCGATTGTATAAATAAAAGCAGGTCCACCGAGACCACTTAACTTAAAGGAAATTATCATGGCAGTTTTTACAAAAACAAATGGAACTACACAACCAGTATTTGCACTGGACGTTGCTAACGGCAGTATCTCTGGAACAGCCAACGTTGCGGCCCAAGGCCCAGTTCAAATGGCAGGTCCAAAACTGGACTTCTTCTCATTGACAGCCAACGCTGCCCTTACCAATGCTGGTAATGTCAACGGCTACTTGAACAATGTGTTGCAAGCTATCCAGTCTGGTGCAGGCATCGCAAGTGGCGGCGCAGGCGGCACAATCGCTATGTACCAAGCAGGTGCAACAGCTGGCACTATCAGTATTGCTATCTACCCCACAGGCGCTTACACCACTGCTACCTTGGTTGCCGCTGCTCAAACAGCCAACGCCACAGGCGGTTTGAACATTGGTATCCCAACTGGCAACGTCAGCGCAACTGCAAGCTTCACAACAGTTTAATCTAACACGGATTAACACCAACCCCGGACGTAAAAAATCCGGGGTTTCCTTTTGGCATTAAATATGCACATAATGAAAGTCTTGTGCCGCACCCTTTTTGATTGTACCTTCACTGGTGTCACAGGACATTTCCGTGCCCAACAACTGCCGTATACTACCAAGAGTGGATTGCGACTGGAAACCATAGAAGATTGGAATCGTGCCAGAAATCAACAACGCAACTGGGAAAGCCTGTTGCAGATTGCCAGTTTACGGACACAACCCATGAATGTTGTGTATCCTACCAAGCACAAAGATGGCTGGCACTTTGAATTTGAAGTAGAAGCTGAGGGGGTACTCAGCAGTGAATTTGGCAGCGATGACCTGGCCGGGCTAGTAGGTGATTGCGAAGGCGTGCCCATGGTCACCGGACTAAATGAAGCAGAAGCAATCACAGCAACACTGCATGCTCAAGGAGCCAATCAAAACATTTGGTTTACCGCCATAAATAACGCATTGGAGCCCCATAATGGTTGATACCACCGACATTGAAAAGAAAAGTCTTGAAGCCCACGTTGAGCTGTGTGCCGAACGATACCGCATGCTGGAACTCAAAATAGAAACAGTGGAACAAGAAGTTGGCGAAGTCAAACACATGGTGACAGAAGTGCATGGCATTGTGCGCCAAATGGGCGAAAAACGCAATGACCAACTGATTGCCTGGGGCATAGGCATCATTGGCGTGCTGCTGGGCATTGTGGGGTGGCTCACAGCTCATTACATCAAAACACTATGACTCGTGATCAAAAATTAGAACGCTTTGCCGAGCGTGAACTCAAGCGTGTTTACACTGAACTCATCATTGATGATGAACAAGGTGGCTATGTGGCATTTGGGCGTTATCATTTGCGTCCTGAAAATTCAGGCTTTGCTGTATATCACAATGATGATCTAGTGAGCGCATTCAGCAGTAAAAAAACTGCCATGAGTTGGTGCGTGGCAGATCACCTGCAACAATACCGACTAGCACAAAATATTCGCATACTAGACAACAAAAAACAAACACTGACCGCTGACATCTATTGCCGCCGTGGGCAAGCAGATTGTAGTACGAGACCCGACTTTCGTGAAATGGTGCGCACCAAACTTGCGCCTAAAATTGAAAACCTTACCCTGCTGAATCAAGAACTTGAAAAATGTTTAAATTCGGCTAAATATCTACAACTAAGAGGATTTGCCAAATGAAATTAACCGAACTGGCCACACCAAAAAAGAGCCGCCAAGTAGCCAAAGTATTTGAAAGTTACTTCGGGACCAAAATGCCTGTGAACAAGCTCACAGTGCGAGAAGCACAGGTCATGCTAAAACGTGTGCGCGGTGTGATTGCTGAACATCAGCGTAGCACAACCCGTCACACCAGTGAACGCAATCCTGCCTATCTCAAACTTGTGATGATGGAACAAGCATTAACGGCCAGAGTCAGTGAAGACATGGTTCCGCCAGCAGCCGCAGCACCAAAACCCGGTGCACCAGCAGCCGGCGCTGCGCCAGCAACGCCTGATCCAGCAGCCGCAGCCAAACTCAAAGCAGCCAAAGACAAACTGGCAAAAGGACAAACTCTTGCTCCGGATGAACAACAATTGATCAATGCACAAGCCACAATGACTGCTGAAAGCCGTTTGCGTAGAGCATACCAGTTCTTAAAAGAATCAGAAGTTCAGCAAGCACAAGTGGTATTGGCTGCACAAGACATGGTAGACAAAATGCAATCAATGTTGGAAGACACAACAGAGATGCAATTCAAAGAGCTACCTGCACTGGTCGACAGTATTCGCAATCAAATTGGCATTGAACAAGCCACACAATTCAACAGTGACGTCACTGGTGCATTGCAAGGGCTTGTGCAAAATCTCCAAGGTGCTAAACAACAATTAGAAACAGCCTTGGGTGTGGTAACCGGTCAACCTGCTCCACTTGACACCAGCATGGCTGCCAGTGGTGTGCCTGGTGCAACTCCTCCTCCAGCACCGGGCACAGAGATGGGTGCAGAGATGGGTGCCGACATTGGAGCTGATGTGGGTGCTGATGTTGGAGCCGATCTTGAAACAGGTGCTCCTCCTCCTAAAGCTGCACTGGGACGAGCACGTAGATAATGAGAATCGACGAAGTCGAAAACACCAGTTCACTAGATCCAAACAAACTTATGGGTCTAGTGAATTTTCTTTCTGGCCGCGCCGATGACCAAAATGCACAAAAGCAAATCAGCACAGATGCATTCATTAGCACCGCACGAAGTTTGGGATTTCCAATCAATGATAGAAACATCGTAAGTGTAGTGAGCCAGCCTCCCTTGGACTCAGTGCTAGAACCTATTGACCCAAACAACCCAGGTGTGATCATGTACAAAGGATCTGACACTGGTGCAACCAAAATGCCTGTAAACAAGGCGCAAGACATTGTGGCCGCCTCGGCCAAACAAGCTGCCGGCAAAGAACGCGGCGTATAACCGTTCCGGTTGACATCAATAAGTAAATACGCTATAATCAGCGAAGGAATATCACATGGCCTATTCAGAAAAAGTAATTGATCACTACGAAAATCCACGCAACGTGGGCAAGTTTGAAATTGATGACACTGTTGGCACAGGCATGGTGGGAGCACCTGCCTGTGGTGACGTGATGAAATTGCAAATCAAAGTTGAAAACGGAATTATAACAGATGCCAGGTTCAAAACATACGGATGCGGAAGTGCCATTGCCTCATCCTCTCTTGTTACCGAGTGGGTTAAAGGACGAACGCTTGACCAAGCAGCAGCTCTTAAAAATTCAGAGATTGCTCAGGAACTCGCATTGCCACCAGTCAAGATTCATTGTTCTATTCTTGCTGAAGATGCTATACGAGCAGCCGTAGAGGACTATCGTAAAAAGCATGCTGCATGAAAATGGTCCATACCCTATCAGTATTAGTTTAAAGCGCGATGAACAAGTAGATGATAATATATCCGGTAATAGTGTAAGAATATTGTTTTACAATGCTGGGGCAAAACAAAAAGCCTGGTTGTATACCACAATTTTATCTTTAAAAACCTATATAGATATTTTGTATCCAACTCTCTCGCGCTATGTCACCTGGTGCAAGCCAATACAACAGGTGGTCGATCAGACTGAACTGATAGATTATATAAAAGCAAACCGGGTCGACATTGCATGCACTGGACATTTTATCTGGAATCATGGATTGTTAATGAATCAACTCAGTGCAGTTAAAAAGGAACTGGGAGATCAGATAAAAATTATTGTTGGCGGTCCAAACATTGATGTTTATTACAACAAAAATTTTTTTGTAGAATATCCTTTTGTTGACTATGCGGTGTATGGCCCAGGTGAACAAGCATTTGCAAACATTTTGGATCATTTAATTTTACAAAAACCACTGGCTAAGACCACTGCAACTAATTGTGCATGGAAACACCCGCTCACCAAAGAAAGAGTAGTTGCAGACTATCAGTTTGTCAAAATGCTGAACACCAGTCCTTATTTGCACTGCAAAGAACTGTTTTCAGAAATGGTAAAAGATTTGCAACAAAACAATGATGCAGTGTGGTTACCATATATTCTTACTCGTGGATGTCCTTATGCCTGCACGTTTTGTGATTGGAACAGCGGATTTGATAACAAAGTGTCAAGAAGAAAAAATACCTATCAAGAAGAAATTGATTTGTTTCATGAGTTAAACATCAAACATGTTATTTTGGCAGATGCTAACTTTGGCCAATATGAGGAAGATGTTGATATCATGGAATATTTTGGCAAAAAAAACACACAGTATAATGCTGGGTTTCGTATTGTGGGCAATTTTGCCAAATTAAAAAAGGACGTGGTCTACCAACTCTGGCGTATAATGATTTCTACTCAGTTGGTGAAAAAATTTGTGATTTTTGCAATACAAGACACCAACAAAAAAATTTTAGAAAATATCAATCGTCCTGATGTGGGATGGGAAGCGCACAAGGTCATAGCTAACAAACTAACACGGCGTCATCCGGAGATTGTTATTCGAGCACAATTAATTGTTGGACTGCCGGGACAAAATGTAGAATCTTGGCATCAAACTTTGATAGAAGTCACTGAAAAAAATATGATACCTGAGATCAGCATAAACTATCCATTGCCAGCTAGTCCTGCAATGCTTGATCCTGAATATCAAGATAAGTTTCAGTTTGAGTATGTTAGAAGTAATGTGGTAGACTTTGGCAGACAAATTGATTCCATTGTGATTCCAAGACACTGTTATAGTTTTTCTCCCAAAGACTTGGTTGAAATGGTAATGTTGAGCACCATATACACAGTGTGTGCAGAAATAAAATTGTTCTGTTTGGTTTATTTAAAACAGAGTATTGATATCACACCCATGATCAATGACTTGATGTCAAGCACCTACTATAAGAAATTACAAACACAACTTTTTAAAAACTGGACACAAGACAACAATTTTTATTTTTATGGCCCCAACGATGACAGATCTGCACAATCAGCAGTTGAAGCGTTTGCATATCGTCTTTTTTACCAACCCAAAATTTATGAAAAAATTGTTACAAAATCTTTGCCAAAAGACTTAAAAAAAACATTAGATTCTCCAGACAGCAAATGTGCGTTTAAAGAATTTAAAGAAACTCTGGATGTAGAATTTTAAAATATGATATCATTAACTGATCGAGCACGAACCAAAATACAAAAACTAGTTGAACTCAAAGGCTATGCTGGCATACGTCTTGGAGTAAAAACCACTGGTTGCTCTGGGCTCGCTTATGTGTTAGAATATGTAAAAGAATATGTGCCTGATGCTGGCACCATAAATTATGCTCAGAATGATTTTTGTGTGCTGGTTGATAAAAAACACGATGTGTATTTGTCAGGCACACAAGTAGACTATGTGCGTCAAGGCCTTAACGAAGGCTTTGAATTTACCAACCCCAATGAACGTGACCGCTGTGGTTGCGGAGAAAGTTTTAGGGTCTAATCAATGTCGGACAATACAGCAGTATACCTACCAAGTTTTGAAAAACTAATAAGTGTATATGACAACACCATATACATTCAAAGTCACTTTCTGGGCTTTGCATTCAACCAATACCACGAAGACTTTTTGGTTGATTTCTTTTGTGCAGGCTACCAAGGCCAGCCAATTGTGATAGTTGCCAGCGATGGAGAAAATCTAATACGTCGAGGCATAGTGAGTTTTTTTGAACAACTCTGCCAACAAGGAGTGTTAGACAGAGAACTTGTGACGTTTGCGTCATATGATCTTGATTGGGACTCAAATTTCAATCACAAAAAGCTAGGGTGGCATCCTGCGTTTACACGTCAAGACCGATACGTAGAGTTTGGTAACATTCCAGAAATCGACAACGATGCAAAATTTGTAGGATGCTTGATCAGTAGATTCACACCCAGCAGACTCAAACTGGCATATCAAATTGACAAAACATTTCCTAGGGACAATTTTTTAACATTCAGAAATGTCAATGACATAAACGGATCTGGTAAAAATTTTTACTCCATGATTGATCCCACAATAGATGTGATATACCAGGAGTATCAAGATCAACTCAATTGGCTTGCCAGCAAAAAATTTGATGTTGATAACACGTTGGTCAATATTGGACTTGCAGAAGGATTCCTTCCGTGGATAGAAGCTTGCAAAGCATATCATGCATTGTGGCCCAAGTATCAAATTGAGTGCGTGTCTGAAACTGATATATTTTCCAATTCTTTTCTCACAGAAAAAACAGCCAAGTGTTTGATCAGTGCCAAACCGTTTGTGGTAATGTCTGGGCCCGGCAGTTTGAAAAGATTGCAAGACATTGGATTTACCACATACCACAGTGTGATTGATGAGAGTTATGATCTTGAAACCACGCCGCACAGCAGAATGACTGCTATGATGCAAAGTCTTAAAGATCTGTATCACAGTCCTGACAAGCAAACTAAAATCGACCAACTCAACGACATAGCTAAACACAACCAATCAATATATGGCAAAATTTGTAGAAAAATTTAATTACCAACCAGTTCCTAGAGAAAACGTCAACGGACGCAGACTGTATGCCACTCCCGACGGCAACAAGTTGCCCAGTGTTACTACAATTTTAGAAGCTACCAAAAGCGAAGAAAAAAAAGCAGCACTGCAAAACTGGCGCAACAGGGTAGGGCATGATCAAGCTCAAGCCATCACAACAGAAGCAGCCAATCGTGGCACAAGAATGCACACCTACCTTGAACAGTATGTGAAAGAAGGCGCAATCAAGGAACGTGGTTCTAATCCATTCTCCTGGGCAAGTCATGCCATGGCACACAAGGTTGTGGAGCATGGACTAAAGAATGTGACGGAGTTTTGGGGCATTGAAGTTCCACTGTATTTCCCCCGAGTATACGCAGGCACTACAGATGGCGCAGGCATACACCTAAACCAAGAAGCCATCTTGGACTACAAACAAACCAACAAGCCCAAAAAGCGCGAATGGATTGACGACTATTTCATGCAGTTATGTGCCTATGCAGAAGCGCACAATGAATTACACGGCACTCAGATCAAAAAAGGCGTGATTTTGATGTGTGTAAAACCTGAGCTCGATGAACAAATGAACATGATCAAGCCGCCTGAATACCAGGAATTTGTGTTGGAAGGCCGGGAATTTGAACACTATCGTGACTTGTGGTGGAAAAAGGTTGAACAGTATTACTTGCTAAATATGTGATACCTCAAGGAATCACACTGTGGCAATCGTACAAGTATCAAGAATCACCTCCCGCAAGGGCCTAATAGAAGACCTCCCACAGCCCTTGGCTGGTGCCGAACTGGGCTGGGCCGTAGATGAACGCAGATTGTTCATTGGCAACGGCACACTGGAAGAAGGTGCGCCTATTGTGGGCAATACCGAAGTTCTTACAGAATTTTCGGACATATTGAGTTTTGCTACACAATACACATACAAAGGTGAAGCAGCCGGGTATGCTGTGCAAACTGGCACAACACCCAGCGCACCAATCACTCAGAGTCTACAAAGCAGACTGGACAGTTACGCAGTGGTCACAGATTTTGGGGCCACAGGCGATGGACTGACTGACGACACTGCGGCCATCAATCGTGCGCTGGAACAACTGTATTGTGTGCAAAACAACACAGCCATTCGACGCAGTTTGTTTTTCCCTGCAGGCACGTATCTAGTCACTGACACTATACTTGTTCCTCCTTATGCAAAGCTCTACGGAGAAGGTGCCAACAGTTCAATTATTAATTTTTCAGTGCAGGACTGGGCACCAAATACCAGTTATGCAGCCGGAGTGTTGGTATACTACAGTGCTGCCAGTCAAGCATTGTATGGCGGCACAGTTGGATATTATAGATCCAACTTTGACATACCAGCAACTGGCATATTGATCACTTCAAAAGTTTCTCCTGCCAATTTGTATTATTATTGGGGAGACACACTTACCAATGCTGCCAATGGTTTGCCTGAATATGTATTACGAACTGCGGACAGCCTGCAACAGACTGGAGCAAACATTGGCACCAACGGAGCCACTGCGCCGCAGAACATCGAAGTGTCAGACATGGCAGTATACACTGATCAACTGCATGATGCGGTGCTGATAGAATCTGCAAAAGAATGCTATTTTGATTGTGTTAATATTGTGGGCCCATTGACCACTGCAGACCTAAACACTTCGGTGGATGACATTGCTGCCATTCGTTGGGCCAGCACAGTGAGTTTGGTGACCAAGCAAATCTCCTGGACCAATTGTGTGTTCAGTGGGTTCAGCTATGGCACCGCTACAGATGTGCAACTGCAAGGCATCACAATCGGCAACAGCAGTTTTGACACACTGTATCAAGGAGTGTATCTAGGCGGTGCTGCACCTGTAAACGGTGGGCCCACTGGTTTTAGACTCATGCACAACAAATTTGACAACATCTATGTTGAAGGTGTGGTGATCAATGGTGTGAGCTTGAATGCCACTGGTTACAATGTGTTCTATGATGTGGGCAATCACTTTCAAGGTGTTACTATTCCTGCCAGCCCAATCATTTCAATTGATGCTGACAACAACATCAGTGTTGGAGACATGTTTCAACGCAGCACAGCACAGAGTTCTACCTATCCAAGAATCTATCTATACAACATTTCCACAGCCACTGTGCCTGCCAGTATTGGTGTGGACTCAGCGGCAAGAACACAACTGGGCAGTTACATAATTGAAACTGGAGTGCAAGCCGCACTCACTGCTGGCGCAAGCAATACCACACTGTTTACCAAGAGCACAGTGTTGTTGCCAGCGTTTTCAATGAACTACACCATAGTTCGAGAAACATCTGTACGCACTGGCACATTGATTGTGGTCAATGATGCTGATGACTCAGCAGGTGATGGATTAAGCTACACTGATGACTATGTGCAAAATTCAGATCCAGATGTCACACTCAGTGTGATTGATGTTGGTTCTGTTATCACAGTGCAATACTCCAGCAGTAGCACTCGAGGTGCTGGAAAAATTTATTACAGTCTGACTCATCTCGGCGCATAACTAGTTGATGTGGCCGCGTAGTTTTGCCGAAAGGCTGGAGAGTTGGGCAACTCTGAGACAATATTGTGCAGATATTGATTTAGAATTTGCCTTGATCAAAATCAATTCTTGGTGGTTTCAATCTCCTTGGACTGCCTATCACCTGCACTGGGACGATCAAGCAGATTGGCCTGATCCTTGGCAGTTATTGAGTGACAATCAGTATTGTCCGGTCGCTAGAGGCCTGGGAATCATGTATACTATTAGCATGCTAGACCGTGAAGACCTGCAAGACGCCCGTATGATCGAGTATCAAAGTGACAATTTAGTCCTAGTTGCTCAAGAGAAATATATACTGAATTGGGATCCTGATCAAGTCGTAAATATCAGCCTGGGGAAGTCAAAACCTCGTCGGCAAGTCAGTCAAGAACAAATAAAACAAAAAATTCGTTAGGATAAAATGAAAAGCATTACAGTTGTAAAGCGCAGTGGGCGTAGAGAATCGCTCGCCTTGGAAAAATGGCAAACCCAAATCGCCAAAGTATGTGCAGGCATAGCAGACGTTAGCCAGAGCATGGTGGAGATCAAAGCACAATTACACTTTTACGATGGTATTACCACCAAAGAAATTGACGGCATTACTCTACGTGCTATTGTGGATCTAATTGATGTAGAGTCTAACCCGGATGTGGGGCACACCAATTATCAGTATGTGGCAGGCAAACAGCGACTCAGCATGCTACGCAAAGATGTCTACGGTTCCTATGATCCTCCCCACTTGTATGAGATTGTGAAGACCAACGTGGCCACTGGTTTATACACTCCTGAACTGTTGGAGTGGTATTCAGAAGATGACTGGAACAAGATGAATGACATGATTGATCATGCCAAAGATGAGTCATACAGTTATGCCGCAGTAGAACAGTTGATCGAGAAATATCTAGTAAAAAATCGTAGCACAGGACAAACATATGAAACTCCTCAAGTGAGATATATGGTGGCAGCGGCCACTGTGTTCCACAAGGAAGAGCCTAACACGGCTAGAATGCGTTATATAAAGGAATACTACAATGCCGCAAGTGACGGATTATTTACGTTGGCCACGCCTGTGTTGGCAGGGCTTGGAACTCCTACTAAACAGTTTAGTAGTTGCGTTCTTATTAGGTCGGATGATGATTTGGACAGTATTTTCGCCAGCGGTGAAATGATGGCCAAGTATGCCAGCAAACGTGCTGGTATTGGTTTAGAAATTGGACGTCTGCGCCCACTAGGTTCACCCATTCGTGGTGGCGAGATCATGCATACAGGTATGATTCCTTTCTTAAAGAAATGGTTTGGTGATCTACGTTCATGTTCACAAGGCGGCATACGCAATGCATCAGCCACTGTGTTCTATCCCATATGGCACCATCAGTTCGATGATCTTATTGTGCTTAAAAATAATCAAGGCACAGAAGAGACTCGAGTGCGACACATGGACTACGGCGTTGTGCTATCTGCGTTTTTCTGGCGCAGATTTAAAAACAAAGAAAATATAACATTCTTTGACCCCAACCAAGTACCAGACCTTTATGAAGCATTTTATCAAAACACCGCTTTGTTTGAAGAACTTTATGTCAAATATGAAAAGTCGCCCAGCCTCCGTAAGAAAACGATGGCTGCGGAGGAAGTTTTCAAAAGTGGTATTCTCAAGGAACGAACCGATACTGGACGTATCTATCTAGTGTTCATTGACAATGTGATGGACCAAGGACCATTTGATCCTGAGTATCACACAATCTATCAAAGCAATCTTTGCTGTGAAATCTTGTTGCCTACTAAACCATTTAAACGTCTTGATGATGCCGAAGGTCGTATTGCATTGTGTACATTGGGATCAATCAATTGGGGTGCGTTTAGACATCCTGAAGACATGCGTAGAGCCTGTCGTATTCTACAACGCAGCCTGTGTAACATACTTGACTATCAAGACTTCTTGAGTATACAAAGTCAACTCAGCAATGATGAGATTCAGCCCCTGGGCATTGGTATTACAAACTTGGCTTATTGGCACGCCAAACGTGGACTTGAGTATGGTGAGAAAGATGCACTGGCAGAAGTTAAAAGCTGGATGGAACACCAAGCCTACTACTTGACCGAAGCCACAGTGGAACTGGCCAAAGAACGTGGCCGTTGCAAGGACTCAGACAAGACACGTTATGGACGTGGCGAGTTTCCGTGGGAGCGCAGAGCCAAAGGTGTTAATGAATTGACAGACTTCACACCTGATCCTGCGTTGGACTGGAATACCCTGCGTGGCAACATGCAAGCATACGGAGTTCGAAACGCCACCTTGATGGCAGTGGCACCTGTAGAGTCTAGCAGTGTTGTTATCAATTCAACCAATGGCATTGAAATGCCCATGAGCTTGATCAGTGTAAAAGAAAGTAAAGCAGGTAGTTTGACACAAGTGGTGCCCGAGTATCACAGACTCAAAAACAAATATCAACTGATGTGGCAACAACAGGATTGCGTTGGTTATTTAAAAACAGCCGCTGTGTTGGCAGCATATATTGATCAGTCAATCTCAACCAACACATTCTACAATCCAGCACACTGGCCAGATCGCAAAGTACCCACTACCTTGATTGCTAAAAATCTAATGCAAGCACATCACTGGGGTATCAAGACATTCTATTACAGTTTAATCAACAAACAAGGTGCCAAAGCCGCTAAAGAAGAAGCACCACTAGAAGTCATAGACTTTGATGATATAGAAGACTGCGAAAGTTGCAAATTATGAGCAAAGAACAATACAATCTCGCCACCAAAACTGATTACCTGCATCGCAAGATGTTTTTGGACCCAGCAGGTCCTGTTACAATCCAACGCTTTGAAGAAGTCAAATACAACAAACTTGTGAAGTTTGAACAAGAGGCACGTGGTTTCTTTTGGATTCCAGAAGAAATCAGTCTTACCAAAGATGCCAATGACTTTAAAGATGCAAGTGAAACAGTAAAACATATCTTTACATCAAACTTGTTGCGTCAAACAGCCTTGGATAGTTTGCAAGGACGTGGACCAGCACAGGTGTTTACTCCTGTTGTGAGCATACCTGAATTGGAAGCATTGATGTATAACTGGAGTTTTTTTGAAACCAACATTCACAGTAGAAGTTACAGCCACATTATTCGCAACATCTACAATGTGCCCAAGGATGTGTTCAACACTATTCACGACACACAAGAGATTGTGGACATGGCATCAAGTGTGGGCAACTACTATGACGAACTGCACAGAATAAATTGCCATAAAGAACTCAGCAGTGAAATGACAGGTATGGTTCTCGAACAAAAACATATCAACTCAATCTGGCTGGCACTCAATGCCAGTTATGCGCTAGAAGCGTTCCGCTTCATGGTTTCATTTGCTACAAGTCTAGCCATGGTAGAGAATCGTATCTTTATTGGCAACGGCAACATCATTAGCCTGATCTTGCAAGACGAAATCCTGCACAAGGACTGGACTGCTTGGATTATCAATCAAGTAGTCAAAGAAGATCCACGTTTTGCTGCTGCCAAGGCAGAATGTGAAGCCGAAGTATATCAAATGTATTTGGATGTGATCCGTGAAGAAAAAGCCTGGGCAGATTACTTGTTCCAGAAAGGTCCTGTGATTGGACTCAACGCACAGATCCTAAAGGACTTTGTGGACTACACAGCAGTGGGCGCACTCAAAGAGATCGGCATCAAGTATCTGGAGCCTGCACCTCGTAGCACACCAATTCCTTGGTTCATGAAGCATGTGGACACGTCGAAGAAACAAACTGCACTGCAAGAGAACGAATCAACTAACTATGTTATCGGCGTCATGAGCGACAGCTTGGACTATGATGAATTGCCCGATCTTTAAGGAAACACATGGCAGAATTTACATCGGATTGGTTTACTAAAAATATTCCAAACTTTGAACACATCAAAACAAATTTAATTGAAAATTTAGGCAGCATTGATAACATATTGGAAATTGGCAGTCATGAAGGACGCAGCACTTGTTGGGCGTTGGAAAACATGTTGAGTGACACAGGATCAATCACTTGTGTAGATCCATTCGCCAACAATCACATAAATCCTTTTACAGATCAAATTGGCTCACAAGGCAGCGAATGGGAATTGAGATTTAGACGCAACACTGCTGAAGCAAAGAAACCCAGCCAAAATCTCACAGTGCATGTGGCGCTGAGTTATCCTACTTTGGCTCAAATGGTTGTAGAAAAGAAACAATTTGATTTTATCTACATCGATGGCAACCATTGTTGTGACAACGTGTTGGCCGATGCTGTGATGAGTTGGAGCATGCTCAAACCAGGTGGTATCATGTTGTTTGATGACTACTTGTATGAGGATCTGCCAGATGTGCTGGATCGAGGCAAGATTGCTATAGATGCTTTTTGCACTTGTTTTACAAGACAAATAGATTGGTATATACTCAACTATCAATTGGGTATAGGAAAGAAAATAATAAAGGAAAACACGTGAAAGCTACAACCTGGATCAAAGATTATAAGAAAATCAAAGACATTGCAGAGCCAGTGTCAGACTCCACAATTCGAGAGTCGATTCGAAAGTCTGAAGACTTTCAGAACATTCGCAATGTGATGCAAAAGTTTGAACGCATTGAAGAAAAGAATCGCTGTCTGCGAGTGCAATTTTTAGACTGGCTGTCAGCAAAAATGCACGCCTGGGCAGATGGTGTCAAAGCCATGTCGGATCGCATTGATTCACCATGCATTATCAAAATAGAACCCAAAGGAAAAACAAAATGAAAGCAATAGTATGGTCAAAAGACCAATGCGCCTTCTGCGAACAAGCCAAAAACTTGTTGGAAATGAAAGGCATCGAATACGAAGTACGCAACATCAGTCAAGACTGGACACGTGAACAACTGTTGGAGTCGGTGCCCACGGCACGATCAGTTCCACAAATTTTCTTGGATGAAGAGTATGTGGGCGGATTTCAGGAACTGCGCCAAAGGTTGATGTAATGCCACAATTCACATCTGATTGGTTCAGCAATGCACTGGTCAACTTTGATTACATTACCAACTACTTACAAAAACAAAAAACAGTTGATAGCATACTAGAAATAGGCAGCCATGAAGGCCGCAGCACCTGCTGGATATTGGAAAACATGCTGGCAGACACAGGCACCATTACCTGTATAGATCCATTTGCCAATCGTCCTGTCACAGCATTCAGTTATGATTCAATACCTGAGGATCGTAGCATTGAACAAGTGTTTCGGGCCAACACTGCAGAAGTTAAAAAACCTGGACAAACACTTGAAGTTGTGGCCAACATGAGTTTCCCTGCTCTGGCACAACTAATTGTGGATCAACGTCAGTATGACTTTATCTACGTAGACGGCAGTCACAACGCAGATGATGCACTAGCAGATGCTGTGATGTGTTTTGGATTGTTGCGTCCTGGAGGTGTGATGTTGTTTGACGACTATCTTTGGGAAGACGATCTACATTACTTGGGTCGTTGCAAACAAAGTATTGATGCCTTTGTGAACATGTTTTATCACAGGCTCAAGTTGGGATTGGTAAATTATCAGTTGGCAATAGTTAAAAAGGAAATAGAATGAGCGTTGAAGTAGGAAAAACATACACCATGCGCATGGGCTATGGTGAAGAGATTGTGGCCAAAGTCACAGCATTTGACAGCAGTACTCTCACCCTGAGCAAGCCTGTTGCAGTGGTGCCCGGACAGCAAGGTATACAGTTAATGAACAGTTTGTTCACCGCAGATCCTGAGCAAGAAGTCACGGTAAATATATCTAGTGTGGCAATGATTGCTCCTGTGCGTGAAGACGTTGGGGACAGTTATTTGGAAGCCACAACAGGTATCAAACCTGTGCGCAGTAAAATCTTAATGGGATAACATGCCAGCAGCACAACGACAAGGTGATCCAAACAGCTCGGGAGGTGTCAACACTTCAGGTGTGGCCTCGGTGCGTGTGAATGGTCGCCCCATTGTTGTGCCTGGTATATCTGTGACCCCACATCCCTGCTGTGGACAACCCGGTTGCGGCATACATTGTTCGGCAGTGACTTCAGGTGGCTCGGGCACAGTACGAGCTGGCGGGAAATCTGTAATACGTGATGGTGATGCAGACACTTGTGGACACAGTCGCGTGGCAGGTTCCAGCACAGTGAGAGCAGGATAATGGCAGAGTCAACAGCAACACCCTTACAGCTCACAGCAGGTGTGGGTTTCTATTCTGGCAATGCCATCACAGCCAATACACAATTGGCCAACAACATTACCAGCTACAATGCTCTTGCACCCATAGCCAACTTGATCTACACCATAGGCCAGGCCACAAGCAATGTGGGACTGGCAATCAGCGCAGGCACAATAGCCAATCTCAAAACTCTGGGAGCCAATGTTGCAGGCAACTACTGTCCTGCCCTGGGCGACAGTGTGCCTAGCAATGTGTCCTGGACTGTGGGCAACGCAGGCTATGCCACTACAATTACCACAGCAGCCAGCACCCAATTGGGGTCAGGAGACTTTAGCAAATTTGCACAGGCGTTTGGTGCGGCACAAGGTTATATTGCGTTGACCAACAATGTGATCAACAGTGCAGTAAATGTCAACAGCAACAATTATCTTGGTCCTACATTCTCCAACATGAACAACTTGATCACTGGTGACATTGCCAAGGTCAATTTGGCATTTCCAGCATTTGGTGCTGATCTTGAAGCCTGTGGTGAGTTGTTCAGTCTTGAAAATGTTGACATATTTGGCACCCCGGCAGCATTGTTAAATCAATTGGCCGCCAAGGGAAACATGCTCAACGGATCAACCCCAGCAGTGACCGCGGCGTTGAAAGCACAGGGATTAACTGATCAAAACATTGCTGACCTTGTGAACCTCAACGTGCAAAGTTTGTTCAGTCCTGATGGACTTACACAAAATGCCTTTGACACACTGCAAAAACTAGCATATCCTGGCCTGTGCGAAGTCACTGGCACAGCTTTGCAAGAAGTGCTGGATATACTGGGTTGCACTTTGCCCAATATTGCAGCCATGTGTGAACTGTTGAATCCTGTAAAAATATTCCCCACAAGCTATTCAAGTTTGACCTTGCCCACTCCCAATGGACCTGTGTTGATATACAACGTCAATGGCGATGTAAACAGTGTGATTACTCCTATATTGAATTCGGGCGTGTTGACACCGGTGGGGTGTGATGACTTGAGCAAGATAATACCTGCAGCCAATGCCGCAGCCAATCGCGCACTGCAAATTGCATTCCAACAAGTCAAAGGTATCACTAGAACATCGGCACTCAAACTAGCGGCGGTATTGCAATGACCACACTAGCACAAACAGCCGCGGAGACCGCAGTCTACAGTAGAAAACTAGGCACCTTGAAAGGCCTAGATTTGATTGCCAACACCACCACACCTGTGCCTGCTGCGGTGGCCACATATTACGCCACAAACATAGCATTGGGATCAGGGCCCAATGGCACATTTTTGACCACAGACTTTTTTGGGTCAGCAGCCGGCATTCCCTACAACACTGACCTGTCCACAGTTATCAGCACAATCAATGCTCAACTCACCGCTGGCACACTCACCACACTCAATGACATCTATTCTCGAATGAAAAATGTTGTGTCTGGAACATACGGTGCACCGCCCACTATTACTATTCCGGCAGGGTCAGCCGCAGGCGTATATGCCACATACGATGCAGCCATTGCTGCCCTGGTCACAGCCGCTGATGCTGCCATCGGCACAGCCATCACTGCCATGGGCACTGCTACTGCCACCTTGAACACTGCCTGGACAGAAATGACCAAACACAGTGCCAATGAGTCCACATTTCAATCGCTGGCATCAATCAACTACAGCACACTCACCGCCGGCGCACAGTTGCCTATCACTGCTTTTATTCCTGCACTTGCCGGCTACGGTCAAGAAACACAAACAGGAATGGCCGCTGAATTTTTGGAAAGCATTGCCAACACTGCCAACCAGTATGGTCAAGCCATGGTGGGTGCGCTACGTGAAGGTCGCAACACTGCTGGACTCAATGCTGTCAACTTGAAAATTGACAATGCAGTGCCTCAACAACCTGATGCAGTGCCGCCGCAGGCCACGCTGAGTAGCAGTGAATACACACCCGCACAAGCCCGGGCGTTGATAGGCTAAAAAAGTAATACTTTTTACTGCTTGACCAAAAATTGCCCTAGTGCTATAATAACAGCATGAACCGGGTAAACCAATTTAAACACAAAGTATTACAGGCATACTATCGTACTAAGTTTACGGTAGCAGAACTGCTGGTGATTGCAGTGCTCACATTTTGGTTGACCAAAAATTCCGTTTTGTATATAATAGAGTTATTGTAGTAAAAAGGAGTCCAAGATGTATTACATTATTGTTCGAAGCACTGGAATGATCCATTCAGATGGTCCTCATCCTACCCGTGCTTACAAAACTTTTGGTGCCGCCCGTGCAACACGGACACGTCTGTGCCGCAAAGAAGGTTGGAGTGTGGCTGATCTCAGCATTATAGACACCAAACACTACCAACCCCGCATGGTCGAAAAGACCAACATCATGACAGGTGAAAAGTTTGAAGAAGATGTCAACACACCTTGCTTCTGCTCACCCAGCTCAGAATCATTCTGGAGCATGTAATACTTGAGTATTACTTTTTGGCGGTTGACCAATAATTGCCAAAATGCTATAATATGGACATATTGTAACAAAAAGGAGCCCGAAATGACATACGCAACAATTCAAGAAGTCAACACTTCTATCATGTTCAGCAATTTCTCAAACGAACAGCTCAACAGCATCAATGATGCGGTGCAGTATGCTCGTGCCCAGCTTCGTGCAGTGAAGATCCGCTCGTTTACCAAAGGTGACACTGTGAAGTTTCACAGCACCAAGCGTGGTGTGACAGTGACAGGCACAGTGACCAAGGTTGCCATCAAGTATGTCACGGTCAAAGACGGTGTGATGCTGTGGAAGGTGCCAGCCAACATGTTGGAGGCCGCATAATGGGATTGGATATGTATGCATACGTGGCCGCCCGAGCAGGCCAACAAAACGAATTCTACGAAGGCGCAGAGTGGGATCCAGATCACAAAGAACACCGCAATCCCAATGTCAATAAGCCACGTGAACTGGCTTACTGGCGCAAACATCCTAACCTGCATGGATGGATGGCCCAACTGTGGCTCAAGCGTGAAGGCAATGAACTACGCGAAGCAGACAACTTCAACGGCATTGAAATGGAACTCACTGCCGAGGACTTGGATGAACTAGAGTATGCAGTGCAAAACGATCAACTGCCTGCAACGTCAGGATTCTTTTTTGGCAATGAAGCAGATGACTACTACAAGCCTAGTGATCTGAAATTCATCCAGGCGGCTCGTGCAGAAATGTTCTTGGGTTTGAAAGTATTCTATAACTCATCATGGTAACCCTGTAAATATATGAATGACATTGACTTCACACACAAACAATTCAACGGTATTACTGTGGCAGCCGATTGGATAAGAGATCTTGAATCCAGTGATAGCCGACTGCACAAAGAAAAGGTGATTGAAAAAGCCTTGATGGCCGCAAAGTTGGGCAGTGCCAATGCACAGTGTTTCTTGTTCAACTGCTACCAGGCCTACAATCCCTACTACACATTCCATGTCCGACAAGTGCCCGAGAGTTCGGGCATTGAGCATGCTGAAAATCCTTGGCCTGTGTTCTGGGGCTTACTGGAAGGTCTGCGCACACGATCATTCTCAGGACATCGTGCTCGAGACGCTATCTTAGAAACAATGAAACGCTTTGACAGCGTAGAGTGGAACAATCTCTGTAGACGTGTGTTGATCAAAGACCTGCGCTGTGGTATCTCAGAGAAAACTTTGAACAAGGTCTTGGGCCGAACAGAGTGGCGGATTCCTGTGTTTACTTGTCAACTGGCACAAGACTCAACAGACCAACCCAAAAAGCTAAAGGGTATCAAGCGACTGGAGTGCAAGTTGGATGGTGTGCGTGTGTTGGCAGTGATTGAAGATGGCGATGTCACACTATACAGTCGCAATGGCAAAGTGTTTGAGAACTTTCCTGAGATTGCGGATGCTATCCGCCAACACAGCACAAAATTTACAGCTGGCGAAGGCGGCGGCAACAGAATACATCAACGCATGGTGCTGGATGGCGAGATTGTGGGCGAGAGTTTTCAGAAGCTCATGAAGCAAGCGCATCGCAAAAGCAATGCAGTGACCACAGGCATGACCTATCACATCTTTGACGTCTTGCCCCTCGGCAGTTTTCAAGAAGGTCACTACAATGCACAACAACACAAACGCATTGAACAACTGGAACGTGCTAGGGCTCGATTGCCCGAAGATGGTCCTTTGCAGATCATGAACGGCTTGGATGTGGATTTGGACACAGCCGAAGGGCATGACATCATGCAACGCTATGCTGAAGCCGCTGTGGAAGGTGGCTTTGAAGGCATCATGATCAAGAGCATGGATGCTCCGTATCTGTGCAAACGCACTGATTCGTGGATGAAATGGAAACCCACAATCACAGTTGACCTCAACATTGTGGGATTTGAAGAAGGCACAGGTCGCAATGAGGGACGGCTGGGTGCTATAATCTGTGAAGGAGATGACAATGGACGACATATTCGTGTTAATGTTGGCAGCGGTTTGTCTGATAGCGATAGGGATGAGTATTGGCACAGCCGGGCAGATCTGGTTGGCCACTTGGTGGAAGTGCAAGCTGATGCAGTTACGCAAAACCAAGACGGATCATACAGTTTGAGATTCCCTAGATTTTTACGTTTCAGAGATTTCGAAGCTGGGGAAAAAGTTTGAAGTATTTTGCATATGGTATGAACACTAATCTAGAGCAAATGGCCGCCCGATGTCCGGGTGCTGTTTGTCTGGGCCCAGCATGGATCATGGACTATGCATTGGTGTTCCGCCATTTTGCAGACATTGAACCTGAGGCCGGCAACTGGTGTGATGGTGTGCTGTGGGAAATCACAGACGACAACTTGCAGGCACTGGACCGGTTAGAAGGCTATCCTTGGCACTACACACGGTTCACAGTTTTGGTGCATACTGATCGCGGATCAGACACTGCCTTGGTGTATCAAATGACTGACCAGTCCTATGAACAGCCACCCAGCGGTCACTATTACAACATGGTAGCACAAGGCTATGTGCAAAACAGTGTGCCCACAGACCAATTAATTGCAAACTTGGAACTACAATGATTAATTTAAATTTCGACATCTACAATCCATGGAGCAGTCGATGGACTATTCTTTGGAATAAAACCAAGATGATTGGCAAGAACAAGGCCGTGGAATTCAATGGGTATCGCACCAATCACATCATTAATGTAGATTTTAATTTCAAGCCTGCAGGTGACCACGGAGGCGCTAGAATCATGCTTGGTGTATTTGGGTTTGATGTTGAACTACACTTCTACGATACTCGACACTGGGATTATGAAACCAACACCTGGGAGACACACGATGGGCACTGATATGAAATGGTATGCGATTGTTATGATTGTTATTATTGGCACGCCAATGGCAGGACTTGCTCTTAAAGAGTATCAAAACAGCCAATGCCGCATTGAAGCCATTCGCGCCAACATGGATGTAGATAAAATTGCACAAGTATGTAAATGACCAAGAAGATCTACTACGAAAAACGTGGACGTAGGTATTATCCTGTAATGGAGAATGACTACGAATTACATGATGCCATGCCCAAAGGCAATCATTTGATCATGTGCTATCCCGGCGGCCGTAGCACACGCTACAACATTGATCCTGCACTGGCACCCATGATTGCGGCTGGACGTGTGGCTGAAGACAATATGAGTGAGGCTGTGCGTGATGCCAGTGCCATGCGTCCACGCCAGCATCCACTTACCCAAAAACAACAACAGGCTTGGCAACAGTGGAACAAGGTCATGGGCGATGACGTCTACACCATTGAAATTGCCAGTGCCAGGGAAATTGTTGATGCTGGCGTCAAGGCCATGCAAAAGGAAGCCCAGCAATTATTAACCAATCCTGCTGTGAAACTGGCCTACGAGCAGTTTCTCCTTGTGTGTGAATTAACCAAGAAAAACATTGACAACGCCTAGCAGTCACAGTATAATCACTGTGCATGACCAGGGAGGTGGGTTGTTTAATGGGCACGGTAGGAATAGATCTGTAACCGGTCCTGCCGTGTGCCGTGGCATCAGAAACGTAAATCCCGTAGGATGAGACACTGGCTAGATCTGGCAACAGATCAAAACACTGGCTGGTACCCAGTGGAGTATGCCTTGTAGATAAAAACAGTGAGAAGGATAGTAATGTCTGTTGAAATTGAAACCTCTGCGTTGAGCACGTTTGAATCCCTTGACTCTCTTAGATCAACGCCCTTGGTCATGCACCGTATTCAGGTTGAGTTGCGTGATATCAAAGTCTGGTATGCAGTAATACGTGAACTCAATCAGACCTTTGGTGCCAACAAATGGCAGGGACAAAATCATGTTCGACGTCGCCTGGAAGATCTGATCTGGAATCCAGACAAGTCTATATGGGTTTGGTTTGATGTTCCTGATGAGAAGATTGCCACATGGTTGGCAGTTAAACTAGCCGTATCTGTCCGTATACCACCTAATAAATAAATCTATGTTCCTCAGTTATTTCACATTGTTAACCGCTCTTTCATTGAGCATGGTTGCGGCCTGGTATAGTATCTTGGGCCTTACTGCTATTTTTGCATCAGCAGTTGTTCCTATCATTATCATGGGCTCTATCCTAGAAGTAGCCAAGGTCACTGTCACAGTATGGTTGCACGAATACTGGCACCGTTGCAGATTGTTGATGAAAGTGTATCTGGTGCCTGCTGTGGGCATGCTCATGGTGATCACCAGCATGGGCATCTTTGGATTCCTGTCAAAAGCACACAGTGACCAGAGTCTAGTATCAGGTGATGTCCTGGCAAAGATCAGTGTATATGATGAAAAGATCAAAACAGCAAAGGACAATATTGATGCAAACCGGAAGGCGCTTAAACAAATGGATGAGGCTGTGGACCAGGTTATGGGTCGAAGCAGTGATGAAAAAGGTGCCGACAAAGCTGTTGCAGTCCGAAGAGCACAGCAGAAAGAACGTGTCCGCCTTCAATCTGAGATTGCGGCCGAACAGAAAACTATTACCGCCCTTAGTGAAGAACGTGCGCCCATTGCGGCGGAAGTACGAAAAGTAGAAGCAGAAGTAGGCCCAATCAAATACATCGCGGCCCTGGTCTATGGCGACAATCCAGACGCCAACCTACTAGAACGTGCTGTGCGTTGGGTTATTATCATATTGGTTGTGGTGTTTGATCCACTAGCCATCATGATGGTGTTGGCCGCCACAGAGAGTTTGAAGTGGGAACGTGAGCGTAGATCACAACCTGCTTACGAAGCCGATGATGGCCCATTGTCAGAAGAACAAATAGAACAACTGCGCAAGATAGCAGAACTAGAACAGCCCACCGGTAAAACAGTTGAAACCAGTTCGTTGTTTGCTGACGAACTGCCCAAAGATCCTCATCCTCCGGGTTGGATGTATGAACAATATCCTTACTTGGATAAATTTGATCATTTCAAAGATCTCAAACCAGTGGTAGCACCAGTGGCGTTCAATCAGGATTATTTGAACGCAGTAGCACAAGATATTGAAACTGAAGATCAT